>Ga0247727_10009549_pt1 | contig 17524 bp, 19 predicted proteins | sample WisWelCaveWW1625_FD_202498 | JGI IMG/M metagenome (GOLD analysis project Ga0247727, IMG submission 202498) | Biofilm microbial communities from Wishing Well Cave, Virginia, United States - WW16-25 | ecosystem: Environmental > Aquatic > Deep subsurface > Groundwater > Cave microbial mat | place...
TATCTATGATACTTTATTATTGTACAAAAGCTGATTTGTCTTGTGCGCGTTGCTCTCTCAAGCCAAGATCAGAATGATCAAGCAATAAAATCTGTCAAGGCATCACTTGATGGTCATGGCATAGATTCGTATCTGTTTACAAACAAATCCATAGTCAAAGATGCTGACTGTGTAATAGTTACTGGCGGAGATAGAGGAGTAAGAAATTATTTTCACAGAGTGTTGGATTCGGCAATCCCAGTACTTGGAATTAATGAGTCTGAATCAAGTGGATTTTTAGCTCAAATTGATCTACGAGAATTTTCTTCATTTGTAAAGAGACTAAAAAGTGGAGACTTTACAATAGAACAGGTCCCACGTATTGGCATCAAAATTGATGGGAAAAACGTTTATCCTGCACTAAACGATGTTGCAATCTTTTCATCAAAAAGTGCAATGCTAATGGAACACGTCTTACGTGTAAATGGAGAAGAGATCTGGCATGACAGTAGCGATGGTGTGATCATATCAACCCCAATTGGTTCTTCGGCATATTCTATGTCGGCAGGCGGTCCTGTAATATTTCAAGACTCTAAGGTTTTTGGTATTGTTTCTGTAAACTCACTTGATGTTACACGAAGACCACTTGTTGTATCAGAAGACAGCTTCATTGAGATAGATGGCATCTCGTCAAAACTTAGATGCGAAGCTATTCTTGATGGTAAAGATCGCTTTAAGGTTGATAACCTTGTTACGTGTACCAAGTTTACCCAACCAGCAAACATTATCAGAATGAAAAAGGACTCGACTGCAGTTTCTGCACTTGCAAAGAAGGTGAAGCTTGCTGAAGATCTTCTAAACATGCCACCAAGCTCAAAACTCTTGCTAAAAACATTAGAGTATGAAGGCTCGCTTACACAAAAAGAACTATCTACAAAAACTCTCTTGCCAGATAGGACCGTAAGGCTAGCACTAAGACACTTGCTTGAAAAGGGTTATGTGAAAAAGCGAGTCTCCTTAAGGGATACAAGACAAAGGATCTACGAGATTCCAAAATAGTTAGGCTTTGGCTGCGGCTGTCACAAAGGCCTCAAAGGAAATCTCTGGAAAGCCCGGCCTGCTGTTAAATTCTGGGTGGAACTGTACCCCAAGATAGAATCGGTGTGTCGGAATTTCAAGTATTTCCATTCTCTTTTTGTCGTCGCTGTGTCCTGAGAAAACCATGCCATTTTGTGTAAACAAATCCAGGTATTTTTGATTGAACTCATATCTGTGCCTGTGTCGCCGTTTGATTGCATTTGATTTGTAAAGCTTGAATGCAAGAGTGTTGTCTTCTACCTTGATTTCATTTGTGCCAAGTCTTAGTGAGCCGCCAAGACTTGAGACAGATTTTTGTTCTGGCAAAAGATCAATCACAGGATTTTCAGTGTTTGGAACAAGCTCAGTAGAGTTTGCATTTGACAAATTACAAACAAAGCGAGCAAATGCAACAGCTGCAAGCTGGAATCCAAAACATATTCCAAGATATGGAATATTTTTTTCTCTTGCATAGTTTGCTGTATTTATGATTCCTTCAGAACCTCGCTCACCAAAACCTCCTGGGACTAGTATTCCTTGATAAAGGGAAAGCTTGTTGATGTTTCCGTTTAGCTCCTCAGAATCAATCCAGTCTATTACAACATTTTTGCCGATTTTTGCACCGGCGTGTTTTAGTGCATGATTGACACTAACATAACTATCGGCAAGAGTTACGTATTTTCCAACCATTGCTATCTTCACGCTCTCAGTAGCATTTTTAAAAGAATTTACAATTGCAGTCCATTTGTCCCAGTTTGCGGATGCGTTCACCAGTCCAACTTTTGCAAATTTTTTAAAGATTACATCGACTATACCTTGATCATAAAGCATCTCTGGAACCATTAGGATTGATTCTACATCATGGCACGAAAAGACATCTTTGGTTGAAACATTTGAAAAAAGCGAGATCTTTTTCTTTGTTGCCACCTCAAGCGGTGATGTACATCTTACTGCCAAGAGGTCTGGCTGGATACCGATCCTGCGTAGCTCTTGTACGCTGTGCTGTGTGGGTTTTGTCTTCTGTTCTCCGACTACATCAAGGGACGGTGCAAGAGTTACATGCACAAAAATGATATTTTCAGGACCATCCTCAAGCCTCATCTGTCTTAACGCTTCAAGAAAAGGAAGGCTTTCTATGTCACCAACTGTTCCGCCGCACTCTAGAACTAAAATGTCTAGGTTTTCACCAGTCGCAATTTTTCGAATTCTATTTTTTATGGCATCTGTAACGTGAGGGATTATTTGTACACATGCCCCAAGGTATTCTCCTCGCCTTTCAGCCTCGATTACACTTGAGTATATTTGGGCAGTAGTAATGTTGTGAGATTTTGGAATGTTATCGTTTAGAAATCTTTCATAGTTACCAATGTCCATGTCACACTCGCCTCCATCTTCTGTTACAAAGACCTCGCCATGTGCAATAGGATTCATGGTACCAGCATCATAGTTTAGATACGGATCTATCTTTACACAAGAAACTTTTTGATTTGAAAGTTGTAACAACTTTGCAAGCGAAGAAGTAACCACCCCTTTGCCGAGGCCAGACATCACTCCGCCTGTTACAAAAATATACTTTACAGATTCTGTCTGCATATATGTGGATAGCAAATGGCCCTTTTATTCGTTATTGTGGTTTTGTTGCCATTTTGAGATTTTTTGTAAACGACGCAACTCCAGACTCGATCTTTTTTTGAGGCAAGATCTCAATTAATCTTAAAAATGCACTACCAACAATCACTGCATCCGCACCACACTTTATGATGAATCTAGCTTGGCTTTGATTGCTTACACCAAAGCCTACCCCAAGCGGAATTTTTCCATTTACTATTTTTTTGGTGTTTTTGATTGCGTCTATAGTGTATTGTTGGATTTCTTGCTGTTTCCCTGTAGTTCCATATACTGAAACAAGATACAAAAATCCTGACCCTGCCTTGACTATCTTTTTGATTCGTTCCTTGGTTGTGTTAGGGGATATTAGAAAGATGGCGTCAGCGTTGTTTTTATGAATGGCCTTTAGGTACTCTTTTGATTCTTCCACAGGCATGTCAGGCAGTATGAATCCATCTATCCCAGCCTTTTTTGCAAGCGAAATGAACCTGTCAAACCCACGTCTGTAAAGCAGATTGGTATAGGTCATTAAAACAAGCGGAAGATCGGTTTCTTTTCGTATTTTTTTGGCTAGTGAAATAAACTTTGCAAGATTAAATCCTTTTTTGAGAGCTGCATGACTTGCGTTTTGAATTACAGGCCCGTCTGCAAGAGGATCTGAAAAAGGCAGACCAAGCTCGATTATGTCTGCCCCTCCCTTTACCAGTCCACGTACTGCAGATAGTGTACCGCTTTCATTTGGGTAGCCAGCCATAACGTATGCTATCAGTGCTTTTTGCTTTTTGGATCTTAGATCCAAAAATTTATTTTTTATTTTTGACATTTTGATTCAGATAATTTTCTACAACCTCGACATCCTTGTCTCCACGACCCGACAAGGTTACAACAATTATTTCACTTTTTGGTCTTGTTTTTGCAATCTTAATTGCGTAAGCTACTGCATGAGCTGATTCTAGTGCAGGTATGATGCCTTCGTGTTTTGCAAGCATCAAGAATGCGTTTACTGCGTCTTGATCACTAGCACTGCCATATTTTACTCGCTTTGAATCTTTGAGGTAAGAGTGTTCTGGGCCAACTCCGGGATAATCAAGACCTGCGGCTATGCTGTGTGTATCACGTATTTGTCCTTCCTCATCTTGTAATAGATAGGTCATCATGCCATGTAGAACTCCTTTTTTTCCTGCATTCAGTGTCGCAGAGTGATGATCTGTGTCAAGCCCTTCTCCTCCAGCTTCAACTCCAAACATCTCTACGCCAGTTTCCAGTAGTGGATAAAATGTTCCAATTGCGTTAGAACCTCCGCCAACACAGGCAACTAGTGAATCAGGAGATTTTTTTCCAAGCCCTTTCATTTGCTGTGCAATTTCTTTACCTATCACTGATTGAAAGTCTCTTACCATGACGGGATATGGATGTGGACCAACAGCAGAGCCAAGCAAGTAATATGTTGTTTCTACGTTTGTGATCCAGTCTCTAATTGCTTCATTTATTGCATCTTTTAGTGTCTGAGTTCCACTCATTACTGGATGAACCATAGAACCAAGAATCTTCATTCTAAACACGTTTAGTCTTTGTCTTTGCGTATCCTTGTATCCCATGTATACTTCGGATCTTAATCCAAGGCAGGAACAAGCCATTGCAGTAGCAACTCCATGTTGCCCGGCCCCTGTCTCTGCAATGATTCTTTTCTTTTTCATTTTTTTTGCAAGAAGTGCCTGTCCTAGTGTATTGTTTATTTTATGCGCACCACCATGCAAAAGATCCTCTCGCTTAAGATAGATCTTTGCCCCTCCAACTTTTTCAGTTAGATTCTTTGCGAAATAAAGAGGAGTAGGCCTTCCCGCATACTCTCGTAAATAGTAATCTAGTTCTTTTGTAAAATTTTTGTCGTCCTTGAATTTCAAATATGCTTCTTCTAGTTCTTGTACTGCAGGAACTAGAGTTTCTGGAATGTATTTTCCACCGAATTGACCAAATTTTCCATCCTTTGGGAATCTTATCTTCATATTGCTAACATCAACTTTTTGACACGTCCCTTGATATCTTTACTCTTCATTACGTTGCTACCTACAAGAAAGGCGTCAGCTCCACATTCATGAAGGAATTTTATATCCTTGGGAGATTCTATTCCACTCTCAGAAAGTATTATTCTTCGTTCTTTTTTACCTTTGAGAATGTTTTTTGTTGTTTTAAGGTCAATTTCCAGCGTGTCTAGATTGCGGTTGTTTATTCCAAGCAAGTCTGCATCGGTTTGCACAGATTTTATAAATTCTTTTTTTGTATGAGATTCTAACAAAACCATCAAACCTTTCCTATGCGAATATGAAATAAACTCGTCGATATCCTTTGCTAGTTTTTTATCAAATATTGATTGTATCAACAATATACAGTCCGCACCAATTCTTTTGGCTGCATCTATCTGGATCTTGTCCACAATGACATCTTTCATCAAAAGTGGCACTTTGACTACTTTGCGTATCTTTTGAAAATATTCAGGTGAACCATTAAACAGATGTGGTTGTGTAAGAATAGAAAGTCCTATAGCTCCTCCCTCAATCATAGACTTTGCAATTTCTACTGGGTCTGATATCTTACGTATATTTCCAAGTGATGGAGAAGAAAATTTTATTTCTGTTATTAGAGGCGCATGCTTGTTTTTGCGTATGCTCTCTATGATGTTTATTTTGGATTTTGGTAATTTTTGTGAAATTTCGTAAATGCCACCAGCTATTGCTATTTGTGAATTGTCTGCTAGTTTTTGTAACATGTTTTTCATGATTTATCAAATTCCTCTACTTTGCTTATGTCTCCGCAAAAACGAATCAAATTCTTAAAAACATCATAGGCCTTGCCACTCTTTATTGCGTTTAATGCAATTGGTGTAGCATCATGAAAGTCATTTGCCATGTCAGAAATTATTAGACCTGCGGCAGCATTTAATGCGGTTACTTCGATCATTGGTTTATTTGCCGTTCCTCTTAATACTGAGACAAATGCCTTGATTGCATCTTCCTTTGAGTAAACTTGAATATCGCTAACGCTTGCATTTACAAGTCCAAGATCCACTGGATTTAGAATTTTCAAACTTACTTTGCCATCTTTGAGAAGACAAATCTGGTTTTTTGATGTAGTAGAAAGCTCGTCAAGGCCATCATGAGACAATACCGTCATTGCACTTTCTGCCCCTCGTGCCTTTAACAACAAGACCAATCGTTCAAGATAATCTGCAGAAAATACTCCTACTAGTTGGTTTTTTACTCCAGCCGGATTACTTAATGGTCCAAGCAGATTAAACGCAGTTCTTGTCCCAAGTAGCTTTCTTGCTTCTGCAACATTTTTCATTGCAGGATGGAATTTTTGAGCAAACATAAAACCAATGCCAAACCTTTCTATTGCCTCTGTGACTTTTTCTGGCACCATGTTCAGTTCGTATCCAAAATATTCAAAAATATCTGCACTTCCACAAATCCCAGAGACTGATCTGTTTCCGTGCTTTGCTACTGCACCACCTGCACCGGCTATTACAAATGCAGCTGTGGTGGAAACATTGAAGGTTTTCATTTTATCGCCACCTGTACCGCAGACATCAATTATTTTTCCAGATCGTTTTGGTGCAATGTGAATGGCATACTGTTGCATCTTGTCAAGCATTGCCAGCAGTTCTTGATCAGATTCACCTTTGTCAGTCAAATTTCTCAAAAAGTTTGCGGTTTCCTGTGTTGGAATCTGTCCTCTTAGAATCTCATCCATTGCTTGGCTCATCTCGTCATAAGTTAGATCCTCATACAGTGAAAGCTTGCCTGTTAATTCATTAATCATTTTTTTACCAGCCTTACAAAGTTACTTAGGATTTTTTTGCCCTCTGATGTCATGACAGATTCTGGATGGAACTGCACTCCTTCTATGAGGTATTTTTTGTGGCGTACTGCCATTATCTCCTTGTCATCAAGCGCAACAGCTGTTACTGTTAGTACGTCAGGAATTATGGTTTTGTCCCCCACAAGAGAATGATATCTTGTTGCCTTGAATGGATTTTGAACCCCTTCAAACAAAGGAGATTCCGAGTACTGTATGGGGCTTGTCTTTCCATGCCTCACATGTCCTGCATTTACCACTTTCCCCCCAAAAGCGTGGATTATTCCTTGATGCCCAAGGCAAATTCCTAAAATTGGTTTTGTGGGACCAAGTTCTGTAATTATTTTAGTGCAGACTCCAAAGTATCTTTCATCTTCAGGGGTTCCTGGTCCAGGTGATATTACAATTGCATCATAGTTTTGCTTTTTGATTTCATCAATCGTTATTTTGTCGTTTCTTACTACATCTGATGAAACACCAAGCTCGCCAAGAAGTTGTGCTATGTTATAGACAAAGGAATCATAGTTGTCTATTATCAGAAACTTCATTTTGATGCCTCCTTTAATGCGTCAAGCATTGCATTTGCTTTGTGTTGTGTTTCAAGCCATTCATTTTCAGCAACAGAATCGGATACAATTCCTGCCCCCGTTTGAACAAATCCCTTTGCACCATCAAAAAATATTGTTCTAATTGCAATAGCAAAATCACAACAACCATTAAATGAAAAATATCCAACTGCCCCTGCATATGGTCCTCGTGACTCTGGCTCTAACTCATCAATTATTTCCATTGCACGAATCTTTGGAGCTCCTGAAACTGTACCTGCTGGAAATACTGCTTTGATGGCATCAAACGCGTCAAACTTTTTGTCTAGAGTTCCGACCACGTGTGTAACCATGTGTTGCACATGACTGAATTTTTTTACTGCCATGAGTTCTTTGACATAGACAGAACCATATTTACAAACCCGTCCAATATCGTTTCTTCCAAGGTCTACAAGCATTGTGTGCTCGGCAAGTTCCTTCTCATCGTTTAACATTTCATGCTTTAGCTTTTCATTTTTTGTCTCATCCTCAGTTATTGCACGTGTTCCTGCAATTGGGAAGGTTTCAACTGTGTTTCCTGTAACCCTTAGAAGCATCTCTGGGCTTGAACCTATTATTGCTCTGTCGCCCATTTTCATGTGATACATGTATGGCGATGGATTGATTTGCCTGAGTAACTTGTAGATCTTAAGAAGGTCTCCCTTTGCTTCAAAGTTGAACTTTCTGGAAAGTACAACTTGGAAAACATCTCCGTCGTAGATGTATTTTTTTGCTTTCTCTACCATAGTTACAAATCTTTGCTTGTCTAGATTCTCTGAAATTTCTGAAGCTTCAAAATTTCTAAACTTTGTATCTGAAAATGATATTTGGTCTATTCTGTTTTTGTCATAATAAAAGTAGACTGCCTTTTTCTCTTTGTTATCATAGAGTATTCCGTCGGTATAGATTCCAAATTCCATTAGGGGTTCGTCTTTTTTGTGCGAATCTGGAATGCTTTCCCACAATCTAATTGCATCATAATTTATTATTCCGACAGCTCCTCCAAGATAACGATATTTTTGGTCTGTAACTGTAGTAAGGAGTTTCTTTATTTCTGACAACGGGTTACTAGTGGCTATTGTTTTTGTATTTCCATTTTTATCACGTAATACAACCCTGTCAGCATAACCTTTTACCACAATAGCAGGGTCAAAGCCCATAATCGATGTTTCAGCTAATTCTTCAGGCCCAGTTAATGATTCAAACAAAAATGAATAACTGTAATTTCTTGAAATGCTGTTGTAGAGCTCAAATTGATGGCCAGAATAGTCTAGGGGTATTATCCTAAGCTCTGAATGTCCAAATGTGGCCACCCATGCAGTTTAGTGCCACACTAACTCTATTTAAAATTAAGTTCGTTAGACTGCATACAATTTCATTACCTGCCTCATTGAGGTGCGGCATTAGATGCTATTACGGTATAGTACGGTACCTTTATATGCGATCAGAGGTATAGTATACACATGTCTCAGATGCTTGTTCACAAGCAAAAACGCAGCGAAAATCTACTCTTTCAAGATCTGTACTTTATACGAAAATCACCAGATGTAAAGAGCGGTGTAACGGAGGTAGTTTGCGACATCTGCAAAAAAGGATTAGAAGACGGTCTTTCTGTGACTGCAAAAACAATAGGTCAAAAAATAAAACTATTTTGTGGTACACACTTTCCAAACTAGCGCATTTCTATTTTATCAATGGTCTTGTGATGGCACCTTCAGATGCAGAGCCAACAAGTGATGCATATTTTGCAAGTGCGCCAGTTTCATAATTTGGCTTCTTTGGTTTCCAAGCTTTGCGTCGTTGTTCAAGCTCACTTTCTGACACCATCAAATCCAAAGAATTCTTTTCTACGTTAATCCTGATCTCATCGCCTTCTTTTACAAGTGCAATATTTCCACCAATAGCTGCTTCAGGGGATGCATGTCCAATCATTAGACCATGTGTGGCTCCTGAAAATCTCCCATCTGTTACAAGAGCAACTTTTTCACCTAGCTTTTGACCTGCAAGTGCTGCAGTGACTGCAAGCATCTCTCGCATGCCAGGCCCGCCCTTGGGTCCTTCGTATCTGATGATTACTACATCACCTTCTTTTATCTCTCTTTTTGATACTGCATCAAAGGCATCTTCTTCTCTGTCAAAGACTTTGGCTTTTCCTCTAAACTCTATAGCTTTTACACCTGCGACTTTCACTACTGCGCCATCAGGAGCAAGAGAGCCTCTAAGAATTAGCACAGTACCAGCTTGATGTATAGGTGATTCTATTGGTTTGAGTACCTTTTGATTCACATCAAATGAAAGCTTGATTGAATCAAGGTTTTGCTTTAATGTTTTCCCAGTTACTGTCATGGCATTCTCGTTTAATAGATTCTTTTTAGCTAAACTTTTCATTAAAATAGGAACTCCGCCAATCTTGTCAAGATCAAGCATTACATAGAATCCACCCGGCCTCATGTCGGCAATGTGCGGAGTCTTTTTTCTTATTCTCTCAAAATCTTCCAATGAAAGATGCACTCCAATTTCATATGATAGTGCTAAAAGATGTAAAACCGCGTTTGTAGAACCTCCTATTGCGTTTAAAATAGTAATTGCATTTTCAAATGCTTCAAAGGTAAAAATATCTTTTGGGCGTATGCCATTTTCAAGAAGATTTAGCACAGCTTTTCCACTATCATAACACACCTGGTCCCTTCTTGGATCCTCGGCAGGTGGTGAAGCACTTCCAGGTAACGCAATTCCAATTGCTTCGCTTATTGAAGCCATTGTATTTGCAGTATACATTCCTCCACACGAACCGGCACTTGGACACGCTACATTTTCTAGATTTTTTAGTGCCTCCAAGGTTAATTGTCCAGCATCATAAGCTCCAACAGCTTCGTACACATCCTGCACGGTCACTTGTTTTCCTTCATATATTCCTGGCATGATTGTGCCGCCATAAACAAAGACCGATGGAATGTTGAGTCTTGCCATTCCCATCATTGTTCCAGGCAAACTTTTATCACACCCCGCGAGTCCCACCAATCCGTCATACTGATGTGCCCTAACCATTATCTCAATTGAATCAGCAATTATCTCTCTGCTTACTAGAGAAGATTTCATACCTTCATGGCCCATGGCAATGCCATCACTTACTGCAATAGTTGCAAACTCTCTTGGGGTGGCACCAGCATCACTTACGCCACGCTTTGCATGCTGAGCCAGCTTTCCAAGATGTATGTTACAGGGAGTAGCCTCGTTTCCTGTATGAGACACTCCGATGAATGGTTTGCCAAGATCATCATCTGTTAAACCCATTGCCTTGTACATTGCTCTGTGAGGGGCTCTTGATGTGCCTTCAACTACGTTTCTACTTGATATTTCCATGTTAGATGAGAATGGTGCTAACAGGCATAATTTTAGCTTTGCATCAAAAAGTATGATTTCTACGCGTTTTTAATAATTAAGTTCATACAAAGTATGAATATGATGGTTAGAAAGGAAAAGATCCTTGTACTGTGTTGTTTTTTTGTAATTGCAGTGACACTAATCATGCCGGCCTATGCTGATATCAAGTCACTCAAGACTGATAAAACCTTTTACAAAAAAGGAGACAAGATAATATTTTCTGGAATAGTAGAGGATGTTGATATAGGTGAATTTATCACAATTGTGGTAGAAGATCCTGCCGGTAACTTTGTAACACTGCGCCAGGGATTTATAACAATTGATAAGGATTTTGAGGTAACAATAGATACTAAAGAGAAATTTGCCTCCCATGGAATCTACAATGCTACTGGCTTTGTTGAAAACAAAACTAATTCTAAATGGGCAACTTTTGATTTTTCACTTGATGGTTCTCCTGTTGTTCATCCTATGCCAGAACCAACACCAACACCACAGCCTACACAACAACTAACTCCATCAACACAACCAAGCTCTACACAATCTACCTCAACACAAACATCGGCAACACAATCCAGTGTAGAGGAAGAGTCTGATAGTGATGAAAAGACAATTCAAGAAAAAATTAAAGAAAGAATCGAAGCTGCACAGAAGCAAAAAGAAGCACAGGCCAATCCGCCGACTCAAACAGAATCTGGATCTACGGTTGATCAAACAACTACGGGTGAATCTAGTACCACAGCAGATGATACAACAATAACTGGAGATAAATCTGGTACAACCGGAATAAGCACTCCAATCGATCTTGGTTCTAATATGCTGTATGTGGTAATTGGTCTTGGTGGAGTAGGTGCCATAGCAGGAGTTGTTTATGGTATTAAAAATAAGAATAGACATGACAGAGATGACAAACCTGTAGTAAAAATTAGAGAACCTTCTGTAAAGTCGGCTCCATCAGAGGATGACTATGCATTAATGATTCTTAAGAATAGACTTGCCAAGGGAGAAATAACAATTGATGAATTTAATGCACTAAAAGAGGCATTAAAAGAACCCTAAGTAACTTCTAACCAGAACGTTCTATGGCGACAGAATCAACTCTAGCAAGCTGTTCTTCGATCTGTGTGCCGTTTTCATTACCATATGATATTAGAATTCTGTCCCCATCTTTCAAAACAAAATCAAGTATGCTTGGCACTTTTTGGTGATTTACGTAAAACTTTAAAGAATAATCATCATTGTTACAGAATTCTCGCTTATCTGGAAATATATAACACTCATCAGTCAGCCCTATGTTCAATGTATTAAAAAGAAATCCTAATGGGACACCAGAGGCATGACGATGAATAGTATCACCATTGGAATTCTCAAAATGTATGTATCTGTTCTTTACCTGAAATGCTGGAGAAGAAAAGTCAAACTCATCTTTAAATATTATCACCTTTATTGCGGCATGTTCGTGCTCATCACCAAGTGTTCCTGCACCTGGTGGCGCATCTGGAGCAGTATAGGTATTTTGATAAAACATGTATCCTGTAATTCCAATAACTATGACAACACCTGCAATGACCCCTCCTGCAATTAATGTGAACTTGCGTTTTTCTCTGGTGCGTTTTTCAGCATAACTTTCGCGCTTTTGTTCACGCTCTTCTCTACTTTTTTTGCCCATGGATTAATCAGAATCAAATTTTCACCCTAATTATTACTATCGATTAATCAGATTGACACGCTATTTTTCTTTTTTATCAAATTCTTGATTTGGTACTCTACATCTTGTTACTCAAAGATGTATTGTTTTTTGCCACATGCAGAGCATTTATCAAAAAATCTATTTTCTACAATCCAAAGATGTTTTCCATCCCTAGATTTCGGGCACTTTTCTAGTTCTGCCATCATCTGGCATTTCGAGCTCCATGATAAGATAAACGTGAAAATTGAATATATGGTTCAGTGAGTGCCTGCGTGGAAAGCACAAACCGGTATTTGGGATCAAAAAATGTTATTGTTTGGTACTATCAGCTTGGTTTGTCGTCATCATAATCAAGCTTGAATTCTTCTTCATCTGCATATGCTTCTTCTGCGTGCTCACCAACGTCCAAGCCTTGATCTTCTACCTCTGATGAAACCCTAACCCCGGTTAGTATCTTGATGACTTTCATTATTGCCAATGTTCCTCCAAATCCTAATCCTACTGCAACACTGACTCCTATTAGCTGACTTGCAAATTGTCCTGGGTTGCCAAATAAGAGACCATTAGGACCTGCTGGGTTTATCATTGAGCTTGCAAAGATTCCTATCGCAAGTGATCCTATAATTCCAGCAACACCGTGAACTGAACTTACATCAAGCGCATCATCAATTTTTAACCTTTCTTTGAAAACGACTATTCCTGCATATGATGCAAATCCTATCGCAAGTCCAATTATAACGGCATGCTCTATGCTGACAAAACCCGAAGCTGGAGTTATCCCAACAAGACCAGCTAGTGCACCGTTAATTGCAGCAACAACACTTGGTTTTCCGGTTCGTTTCCATGACAGCCCAACCCAAACTAGCGCAGCTGCTGATGATGACATGTGAGTTACAATTACTGTGTTTGCTGCAACGCCACCTGATGTGAGGGCACTTCCTGCATTGAATCCAAACCAGCCAAGCCACAGTAACGATGCGCCAAACACGGCAAGAGGGATATTATGTGGAACCATTATCGCAGGACCAAAATTCTTTCTACGGCCCAAGACCCATGCAGCTGCAAGGGCACTCATTCCAGCACTAGTGTGAATTACAATTCCTCCAGCAAAATCTGCCACACCTAACTGTGCAAGCCATCCTCCGCCCCACACCCAGTGAACAAGTGGGTAGTAAATGAAAATAGACCATGCTGCAATGAAGATAATAAAAGAGCTAAACTTCATCCGCTCTGCTATTACTCCAGTAAGTAATAGTGGAGTAACCACAGCAACAACCATCTGGAATTGTGAGAATGTAACACCTGGTATTGTTTTGGCGTATTGATCAAGCGGTTTGTCCCAAGGAACATTGTTTAGAAATGCCCAGTCAAAACTTCCTATTATTCCACCGGTTTGATCAGGGCCAAAGGCCAAGCTAAAACCAAAAGTAAACCACATCATGCTCAAAAATGCAAGACCAAAGAAGATCTGCATGAAAATTGATACCGCATTCTTTTTTCGCAGAAGACCAGCTTCAAACAAAGCAAGTGCAGGAATCATCAAAAACACCAAACTTCCTGCAAGTATCATCCAAGTGGTATCACCCGTGTCTAATGGCAACGAACGTATGCTCACTCGCTAATATATTAATCTAAAGCTAATTCATAAAATAATGCGATTGAACTCAAAATTTTTATCTTAGCATTGATAAGCAAAACCCTTGATTCGAGTTGAAATCGTTCTTCCAAAAAATGATGTAATGGCAATAAGTGAAGGACTAAAACAAGTCCATGTAGGAGGGGTACTAGTCAACAAGGTACGGGGCAGAGACAAATATCCCCCACCCGAAATTCATGCATCACTTGGAAGGCAAATCTTTATGCCACAATTTGGATACAAGTATGTTATAGAGGTAATAGTTCCCGAATCTAAAGAAAAGGATGTGATTAAGATTGTTAGAGATAACAGTAAACTAGGTAAGATCTTTATATCACAAGTTTCACGCGCTGTAGATATAAGCACGGGAAATGAAGGCGACGAAATAATTTAATCATGTTTTCTATTTTTATTGTTAAGCCAACCAAAACTGCCTTGAATTATGCTTACATAAATCATTAAATAAAATACACAGGCGAATCTAGTCATGGATTGTCTTTTTTGTGAAATAATTGCAGGAAAAGCTCCAGCGTACTTTGTTTATGAGGATTCCACACATGTTGCCATCATGGACAGATATCCAATTCATAGAGGACACACCCTTGTAATGCCACGAATGCATCATGAAAAAATTATAGACATGACACCAACAACTGTCTCTGAATTATTTACACGCATTCTTCCTATTGCACGTGGGGTAATAGAAGCCACTGATGCTGATGGATTTAACATTGGACAAAACAATGGAAGAGCAGCAAACCAGATCATTCCACATGTTCACGTGCATGTAATTCCTAGATATAGTAAAGTGGCTGTTGCGTGGCCAAAGCGAAGCGTTGCAGATGAAAAGGATCTAGAAGAGCTTGCAGCCAAGATACGAAGATGCATAAAATCAACATAAGACAAAGTATGTCAAAGCTACATACACTATTTCATAAGTCATAGCTTACCATATCATCATAAGATGAAACCTGTCGTCTTGGCTATGGGCGTCGTTTTGATAATAATGGGAGTAATGAGCTATTATACGATGCAAGACTTTATGAAAGATTGCCAATCATCGACAAATACTGCTGGGCCACTAGCAGGATATCTTAAAGAAATGTGTGGTCAAATCCAAATGTTGCAATATGGTCTTACAGCTACAGCTGTTATAGGATTTGGACTAACAATTTATGGTGTTATAGCAAAAAAGAAAATTGTAGAAAAACCAACAACTACAGTACATCGTGAACCATCATTTACTACCTCTGACGTTTTAAAAATAGTAAAGAGCCTTGAAGATACAAAAGAAAAACATGATGAACTTGAGAAAAAATATTCCATGCTCACATCATATCTGAAAAGAAACGGCATCGAAGTTCCAGATTTTATATTAAAAAATAAACAATGATACATTTCAAACACTAAAGATCGTGCGTAAAATCATTTAATGGGACAAAAGTATGCGAAAATTACATACATTACTTCATTAGTTTGATTTTCAATAATATATCATGAAATCTACCGCATTGGCTGCTGGTATTATTCTTATAGTGATGGGAATAGGTGGAAATTATTCTATGGAAAGTTTTCTGACACAATGCCAAGATCAAATGGCTCAAGGCGGGATGTTAAAGGCATATCTAGCTAATATGTGTGATCAATTAAAACTAATGCAGTTTGCTATTGTAGTTACCGCAGTTGTTGGATTTGGAGTAATGGTGTATGGTGCAGTGGCAAAAGGACCTCCAAAAAAAACTGATCAAGTGCCAAACAATTAAAATTCAATCTGACTTTCAGTTTAATTCCTTTATTATTGATTCCATGTCTGCTCTTGTTAGACCGATCTCTTTCTTTGCATCACGTCTTGTGAGAATTTTTCCGTTTTGAAAGGCAATCATGGTAGGAATTGCTTGGATATTGAATCTGTCCCAGAGCGGATTTTCATCTTCATTTACCAACGCAGCTTTTTTTTGCAGATTGCTTGAATCTATTTCTTCAAAGGTTGGCTTGAAATTGGCACAATATGGACACCAGTCTGCATAAAAAAGTACGAGTGTCTTTTTTTCATTGCTTAAAACCTTTGAATCAAACTCTTCTGGCAGTACATGTTCCATGTGATAAGATAAAACTGAAAAATATTTAGAGCTAACGAAAATGTAATTGAAACTTACTGGTTTGGATTGTATCTTAAAAATGCGCCAACTTTTCCAATGCTTGAAAGCATTGAACCATGTTCTGTTGTGCCAGAAATTACTTCAACTTTTGCACCTGTTTCACCTGCAAGCAAAGCAAGATAATCTACCATGTCACGCTCTGCAGATTCAGAATCCATGCTTTTGCAGTTTGGACAAGGTGAGCTTAAAAGCTGTTGTATTCTTTGGATGACCTTTGCTCGTTCTAGGATTTCAGTTTGTACGTTTTGGCATCTTTTACATGTGATATCGACCTTTCTAAGATTAGTATCATCGGTGATCAAAACCAAACTTACGACGTTTCGTTTTAGAAGATCAATTATATCATTTAGACCATAGACTGCAAGACCTTTTGAAGAGTTGATCTCTTCGAATAGCTTGTCAACAAACTTTTTTTCTTCTACCATTCTATAATCGGATAAAACCTCTTGGGCTCTTGCAAAAGCCTCGCGAACCCCTTCTGAACCTGCATATGATGTATCCAAAGTTGCTATTATCATGTTTTGTAGTCTATATTCTAGATACTCTTCTTTTATGAAATTCTCTTTTGTTGGGCCAGGACCTGATATTACTAGTCCCTTTATTAGATAAATATCAATAAAGTATTCTTTTGTTGTATGTGCTACTCTACGATAATATTCATTAAGCTCCATCTCTCGTAGTCTTTCAAATCTTCTTGCAGACTGACCTCCCTGTCTGTGTTTTCCTGCAACTCCAGAAGATGTTTCAGATAAAACTTCAAGCTTGTCACCATGTAAAAGACCCCACCCTGCATCTTTTGCATCAATTGCTAAAAAGCCAATCATGTCGGTATCCTTTAGCATGTCTTTTAACAAATCGACATGAAAGTGATCATCGCATCTGTACAGAAATGTCTGCAGTTCTTTTGGCGGTTCAAGCTCGTACATCTTGATGATCTCGCTGCCTATTGGTCCACTACCTTCGGGTGGCAGTGCACCGCAAAAAACAACAAGGCCCTTTTCTGGTGGTTTTTTGTACAGCTTTAATCTCTGTATGACACGTGAGAGTGCATCGACAACGTGGGTTCTTGTAAGGTCTGATTTTATGTTGTCCGCAGTTCCTTGTTCTTCTCGCAGACCGTTTATGACCTCATGCAATGCCTTCTTTGGTGGAACATAAAGTGATATTAGCTCTGTTCCACGACCAGACTTGTCAGAAAGCTCTTCTAACGTCTTTCGTAATTTGTATAACTTTACAGAATCTTGCTTTTCTATTGTTGGCTTGCCCATGATTTGACCTCCTAAGTTCAGAATATTAAGTTTGGTTAGATTGTGTCTATGACTTGTCTGAAAACAGAAAATGGCTGATTTCCTTCTATCTTTGTTATTTTTTCAGTATTAAATATCAAAAACGATGGCGTTGCTTTGATTCCAATTTTTACTCCAAATTTTTCATTTTCTAAAACTTTCCGTTCATATTTTTTGTCGTCAAGACACTTGTTAAATTGCACTAAATCAAGTCCTACTGTATTGGCAAACTGATCCAAAGACTGTCTTGTTACCCATCCAGTCCTTTC
>Ga0247727_10009550_pt1 | contig 17521 bp, 18 predicted proteins | sample WisWelCaveWW1625_FD_202498 | JGI IMG/M metagenome (GOLD analysis project Ga0247727, IMG submission 202498) | Biofilm microbial communities from Wishing Well Cave, Virginia, United States - WW16-25 | ecosystem: Environmental > Aquatic > Deep subsurface > Groundwater > Cave microbial mat | place...
GGCGACATTGATGATCTTGCCGCGCTTTGCCAAAATCATCGGCTGCAGCGCGTAATGGCAGCAATTGTAGGCACCAATGAGATTGGCCTCCAAAGCCCGTTTCCAATCCGCCGGCACAACATCCTTTGCCAACCCGATTGCGCCATAGGTACCGGCAGCATTGACCAGGCAATCCAGCCGGCCGAATTCGTTGACGGCTTGCGCGATCAGATCTTTCGTCTGCCGCTCGTCGTTGACATCTACGCCTCGACAGATTGCACGGCCTTGAGCACCGGGGCCGAACCGGCCAATCTCCTCGCCGGGACTGCAGGAGCGCGACGCTGCGATCACCCGGATGCCCTTATCGAGCAGCATCCGGACAATCATGCCTCCGATCGTGCCGCTCGCCCCCGTGACCACCGCAACACTCAAATCGGCTTGCGACGACCCGGTAGTGACTATCCGTTCCGGAGCAATCTCTAAAATCGTCCAGTAGTAATCGCCCGTGTATCCCGCCTCGCCCAGGATCCGCACCCACTCGTCCGGCATGGCGTAAGTTCGCGCCGTGAGCATCCAGTCCTCGAAGATCTGCCGCTCCTCTGGGCTTCGATAGGCGTCGACCTGGATGTACGCGCGTCCTGGCGCGAGGCGCTCGATTTCCTTCAGTGCCATGATGCACCCCGCGCGATCGAGATTGTGGACCGTGTTGATCGCAAGCACGGCGTCAAAACTCCGGTCCGGAAACGGCAGGCGCATCGCGTTGCCGACTTGGAGCCGGCCGACCACCTCAGGCTCACAGTTCATAACCGCGTACTCGGAAATGTCGATGCCAAACGCCTCCAGCCCCGGACAAACCCTCATCAAATCCTTGACCAGGAACCCCTTGCCGCAACCGACGTCGAGCACCCGGTCGCCCGCTTTCAGGCCGAAATGCCTGACGATGTCCTCGGCGATCGGGATCCAGCGGCCATCGTAGCGGTAGCCGCCATAACCCTGCTCGCGCGTGCCGTCGAAATACTCCCGGCCGAATTGCAGCGCGATGTGCCGGTTCTCTTCCTTGTGCGCCATGCGCGCCTTGATGTCGCGCTTTGCCTTCGGATAACGGGCAAGCAGGTTTATTTCCGCCATCAGCCTTTCTCCATCTCCTCGGTATGGCATCGTGCTACACCCTCGTCAAGCGCGATGAAGCGGATATCCGGAAACGCCGCAATCAGGTTGGCCACGTCAAAGTGCCGGTGCGTAACCGGGCCGGAACGCGCGACGCTCACGATATCCGCCGGCTTTGCAAATTGCCGCGCGACGAGCTCGGCGACGCCGCGAAACGACACCGAACGGCCGGTCGCAAGATTCAGCGTCCCCGTCCTCCGGTGCATCAGGCAGCGCATGCTAATCGCGGCGACGTCATCCACGTGAATATGATCGCGGGTTTCCTCGCCGCCGCCAAACAGCTGGATCCTGCCGTCCTCCCGTGCCGCACGCCGGAAGCGATTCGGCCCGTAGGAATTGTGCGTGTCGCCCGCACCGTACACCTGCGTCGGGCGAAGGACGAGGATCGGGACGCCGGCCACCGCGCGCGCCAGGAGTTCGCGCGCAAGGTGCATTGCGCCGTAGAGATCCTGCGGCGCGGCGGGTGTTTCCTCGGTGACTCTGGACGGGCCCAGACCGTAGACCGCATCGGAGCTGAAGTACACCAGGTGCGCGCAACCCGTCTTGGCGAGTGCCGCGCACAGGTGCTCCATCATTGCCAGATTCTTCATCAGTGTCCCGATGTCACGGCCCCTGTCGGGCGTCAGGGCGGCGAGCATCACCACCGCGTCGTCATGATGCAGCGCGGCGGCAAGCGTCCCGACCGATTCGGGTTTCAGAAGATCCAGGTCCGGCCGGCCCAGAGGGAGTACGGAAAAGCCCTGCGCCGAAAGACTGCGGAAAATCGCGCCGGCGATGAAGCCGCGAGCGCCGAGCAGTACCACGCGAGCCGGCTTCCGCGGCTCGACCCGAGATTGGGCAATCACGCCTTCGCCCCCAAGGTGTGGTACACCAGCCCGGCGGCGCGGCAGGCGGCAGCATCGAGGACGGCGTACGGATCCAGCACCGTCTTGCCCCTCAGGCGCCCGGCGATATCGCGCGGCTGGAGATTGCGAAACTGCGCCCAGGGCGTTATGACGACCAGTGCATCCGCGCCGTCGCAGGCTTCGAGCTCGGAATTGGCGGCGTGGCGGCGCGGATTGGGCACTTCCGACGCAGCAACCAGCGGGTCGTAGACGCGTACGCGGAACGGTTCCAGGCTCCTCAGCAGGGCGATCGAAGGCGAGTTCTTGGTCGAGCGCGTGTCCTGCTTGTACGCGAGGCCCAGGATCGCAAGCACCGGATCATCGATCTTCGAAAGAATCGCCTGGTGCAGCACGCGCAAGGCCCAGTCGCGCCGGTGACGGCTGTTCGTGATCCATGCGCGCACCACGCCCGCGTCGGTGCCGAGTTCATCGGCGAGGCGGCACACTGTCGCCAGATCGCGTTCGAGGTTGCCGCCGGCGATGCCGAGACCGGGAGCGAGGTAGGCGTGCGGCCCGATGCGCCTGTCGAGCTTGAGCGCCGGCACGATCTCCGACCAGTCGGCGCCGATCCGCTCGCAAAGTTCGGCCACGGTGTTGGCGGTGGAAACGGAAGCGACCAGGCACATATTGATCGAGATCTTCGCTAGCTCGGCGCTCTCGTAGCGCATCGGCAGGATCGGGCAACCGTGCGCCTCGAGAAAGGCGTGGTACGGGGCGGGCAGCGGTCGCAGGGGATCTGCGCAGCCGACGATGTAGCGCTCGGGCTGCAGTGCGCGCTCGACGGCCCGGCCGAAAATCAGCGTTTCCACCTGGTAGTAGAGCGCACGGTCCTCGCGCGCGCGCGCGCGCGTGAAGCCGGGCGGCACCTGGGAAAGCACCGCAATGACGGCGTCGGCGCGCGTCGCGCCGAACGTCTGTTCGAGCAGCGCGTCGATCGACCGCAGATCGCTGGCGCCCTGGTCGTCGGTGGGCACGTCGGGGGCGACATAGACGACGTCGCAACCCTTCAGTGCCGCCGCATCCGCGGTGAAGTGCAGCCGCTCGGCGTTGTTCGCGACGAGCTGCTCCAGCTGCGGCTCCGATACCGGCAGGCTGTTACCGTTCAGCGCCGCAATCCGCGAGGGATCGGGATCGAAGCACACGACCATGAAGCCCTTTTCCGAGGCGCATACGCCCGATACCAGGCCGAGGTGAGTCATGCCGGCAAAACCCACGACGGGCCGCATTACATGGCCCCGGACCTTGTCAGGCGGTGAATCAAGGACAGACCTTCGCGCCAGGACTTGAAGCGAAAGCCTGGAAAGGCCGCAAGTGCCGCGCGGTTGTCGAACGGGCGGTAGCCGTTGTGCGGCATCGGCCCCTTGCGCGGGCTGCCCTTTACGGCCACGCGCGGCGTGAATTCGGAGGCGGCAAATTCGGCAAGCTGCCGAAATGACACGACCTCGCCGGAAACCGCATTGACGATTCCCTTGCTTTTGTAGGTTGCGATCAAGCAGACGAGCGCGGCGAGGTCCTCGACGTCTACGTGATCGCGCCGCTCCTCGCCTTCACCGAAAAGCACGATCTCCTTGCCGGACGCGGCCAGTCTGCGGAAGCGATTCGGCCCGTAGCCGTTGTGAGAATCCTCGAGCCCGTAGACCAGTGTCGGCCGCACAATCGCGAGTGGGCCGGCGAACTCCTGCCGCAGAGCCACTTCGCGGACGAGGTGCATTGCCCCGTGGTACGAAGCCGGTTCGGCACAGGAATTTTCGTTGAGTGCCTGAGGCGAATCCTTGTAGACCGCGTCGGAACTGATGTACACGAGGTGCGCCACCCGATTTTCCTTGAGCGCGGCGCAGACCGCCTCGGCCATCAGGGCGTTCTCACGAAGCATCTCGAGGTTTTTGCAGGGCGCCTTGGCCGACGCGAAGACGAGCGTGTCGTCGGGTTCGAGCGCCTTGGCGAGTTGCTTGTCCGCTCCGGATTTCAAGAGGTCCAGTTCCAGACGACCCAATGGAAGTACGGGAATTCCCTGCGACGACAATGACCGGACGATCGCACCGGCAATGAATCCGCCGGCGCCGAGCACCACGACGCGCGCCGGCTTTCGGGGCGTGGAATTCAGGTGCTCAAGCATTCAGGGCGGACTGCAGGCTGCGCAAAGTGTCGTTGATCCAGATGTCGTTGGCGATGTTGCTCTCGCCTGTTTCGCAGAACTCCTTGAAACGCCGGTACTCGATCGCCCAGGTCGGGTCGGGCTGCACCAGTGTCACCGATTCTTCGTCCGGCCGCCCGCTCGGCAGCTTGCGGCTGCGCACCGTGAAGGTGCTCGGGCCCCATTTGCACAGCGAGCTGATATGCGCGCTTCCGTTCTCGGCGAAGACATCCGTGTAATGATGGTTGCGCCAGGAAAGCAGCGTCACCTCGAACTGCAGCACCGGGTCGCCATCGGCGCCGAATGCGACGTGATCGAAGGCGCGGTTCTCGAAACGGTTGGCGCTGTGGATCCTGAAGCCCGGCACCGGCTTTCCCAGCCAGAAGAGCGCACTGTCGAGCAGATGCGAGCCGAGATCGGGCAGCACGCCCGCGCCCTGGTCGCGCCAGCTCGAGTCGCGTACCAGGCGCGCGGTGCCGTTGCCGTAGAACATGCGGATGCAGTAGATCCTGCCGAGGCGGCCGGAATCGAGCAGTTCCTTCATGCGCACGAAGTGCGGCTCGAAGCGGTGGTTGTAGGCGGTGTAGCAGGCGACGCGGTTCTTCGAGGCAAGGTCTTGCAGCCGAATCAGATCGTCATGATTTCCAAACAACGGCTTTTCGACGAGAAGATGCTTCTTGTTGGATAGCAGGTAGGTCAGGAGCGCGATCTTCGTCTCGTCCGGCGTGCAGACGAGCGCCGCGTCGTAGCTCCCGAGCGGCACGTCCTCGAGCCGCCTGTAGCGCGCCTCGGGATCGACCGGATCCACGGTGGCGACGATCTCCTCGCCCGCCACGTCCCGGCGCTTGTGCCCCTGGACGCCGAGACCGACGACGATGACTCGCACGTCCGCTTTCCTATTCGAAGCGGGTGCGCTTCTCGACGCCGTCGATCTTCTTCAGCACCAGGTCCGGCGTGACCGGGAAGTTGCCGTCGTGCTCGCACTCGATGCCGGCGGCGATATTGCCGAGGATCGATGCAATGACGTCGCTCTTGGTGGCGACCAGTGCCAGGGTGGCGTAGGCAAGCAGCGCATCGCCGGCGCCGACGGCGTCCACCACCCGGTCGGCAAACGTTTCGACGGTAAAAAAGGCGCGGAAGTCAGTCGGCGAATCGGAGCGGTAGGTGATGATGCCGCGGTCGCCGCACTTGAGAATCAATGTCTTGCACTTCGAGCGCCGGTGCAGCTCGAGCGCGAGCGGCCGCACCACCGAGTCCTGATCGCCGAGCGCGAAGCGCGCCTCGCGCTCGTTGGGCGTGATCAGGTCGAAGCCCTCGAACTCGAGAATGTTGCCCCAGCGGCTCGCGACCTGGCTGTCGGCGACGCGGAAGCTACCGGCGGGAATGGATGAAATGAGCTGCGGAATGGTGCCGCGGTTGAATATGCCGTGCCGGAAGTCGCTGAACACCACCGCGTCCGAGCGCGCTTCGCCGATCTGGCGCCTGAGCTGCTCGACGATCCGGTCCGAGATCGAGCGGTTGTCGAGCGTATCGACCTTGAGCAACCGGTAGTTTTCGGCGACGATCGCGTTCTTGTTGATGGTGGGGCGTGTCTCGTCGATGATCGGCAGGCAATGCACCCCGGCCCTGGTCAGGTCTTCCAGCACGAACGTCTTGTACGCGTCGTTGCCGAGCACCGTCGAAAAGGTCACGTCCGCCCCGGCCGCGCGCAGGTGCTTGGCGACTACCCCTGCGCCGCCGACGAAATCCGTTTTCTTTTCGAAGCGCACGCTCATCGTCGGCGTTTTCGCAATTCCGCCGATCATGCTGCAGTAGGTATAGCTGTCGACAATGGTATCGCCGATCACATGCGCGCGCAGGCCCTTGAGCTTCCCCAGCGCGTCGCGCAGGTCCTTGAAAGTCACCCCCTCGCCCTGCATCAAGACCATCAATTTTTCGACCGCGATCGAGGGCGGCGCAAGCTCGATCAGGTGCGTGGACGAGTACACGATATCGCCGGGCGTGAAAATCACCTCTCCGCCGTAGGACTCGAGAACCTTGATTTCCTCCTGCGTCTTGGGATGGACCTGGCCGACGGTGTATTCGTAGCCCTTGGCGAAGAAATCGGGCTGGATCAGCGTGAGGTTGCGCAGCGGCGTCTCGTCGCGGTCGATCACCACGTAGTCCACCATCTCGAGGGCCGCGAGATTGACGGCACGCAGGTCCTCGGGGACGTACGGCCGCCTGTCCCCCTTCTTGATGTGCACGTCGGCGGTCAGGCTCGCGATCAGGACGTCGGCCTTGGTCTTGGCGTAGAGCAGGTGCCGCACGTGTCCGGGGTGCACGACGTCGAAAGTGCCGTGGCACATGATGACCCGCTTCTTGCGCGGGCGCGGGCCGATCGCCTGGGCGATTTCTTCCGGCGTCTTGATCTTGTGGGAAAAGAGGTGCCTGCTCGCAGCATCCATGCTCACCGCCCCTGCGGGGAAAGATATTCGAACCAGGTCCGGGTCGCCTTGGCGATCGACTCCGGGTCCCACAGCGGGGCGTTCCTCCAGTAATCGATGTTGGCGACGATGCGTGCCACCCCATCCTCGAAGCTCACCTGCGGGCGCCATTCGAGTTCGGAGGTGATTTTCGCGATGTCGGCCCAGGTGCACTCGGGCTCACCCGGACGCCTTGGGATGAAGATCTTTTCGCCGCCGAGCAACTCGACCAGCCGGTTGACCGATTGCGGGTTTCCGGCCCCCAGGTTCCAGAAGCGGCCGGCCTGCGGCGTCTCGGCCGCCGCAAGAAACGCCGTTGCAACGTCGGTCACGTAGAGAAAGTCGCGCCGCTGCGTGCCATCGCCCACCACGGTGTAGGGTTTGCCGGCGAGCTTCTGGCGCAGAAAGACGCCGAACACCGCGCCGTAAGCGCCCGAAGTGCGCGAGCGCGTGCCGTAGGCGTTGAAGATCCGGACCGAGTTCACCGGCAGCCGGTAAATCTGGTGCCAGTGAAATGCCGCCTGCTCGCCCTGGTACTTGGACAGCGCATAGGGATACTGCGGCGCGATCGGGTGGTCCTCCCGCGTCGGTACCCCGGCAAGGCCGTAGCAGGAGGACGAGGCCGCGTAGACGAACTTCTCCACCCTTGCGCGCCGCGCGCACTCGAGCATCTGCACCGTGCCCTGCACGTTCGCCGACATGTACTCCAGCGGCTGCTCGATCGAGGGCACGATGTCGCCGATGCCGGCGAAGTGAAACACTGACTTGGCGCCCTTGAACAGGGAATCATCGGGCGTGTAGCTGCGGATGTCGCGTTCCTCGAGCACGAAGTCGCGGTTCGAGGCGTGCTGCGCGAGGTTCTCGGGCCGCCCGCCGACCATGCTGTCCATGGTTCGCACGGCATAGCCCCTCTCGATCAGGAGGTCGACCATGTGGCTGCCGATGAACCCGGCGCCGCCGGTGACGACGGCGATCGGCTTCATGAAAACAGGGGGCGCCGCCCCCCGCGCCTTTCGGCCGTCATGCCGCCTTCAATTCCTTCAGCCGCCGGACGTTGAAATAGAACGTGTCCTGCATGCTGTTCGGAAGCTTGCCTTCCTTGAACGCCCTGCACAGGTCGCGTATCGCGTCCTCGACGTTGCGCTTGGCCGTAAAGCCGAGCACGCGCTGGATCTTGTCCGAGTTGACGTGGTAGGAGCGGATGTCGTCGGTTGGCGTGGTGACGATCGGGATATCGCCCTTGGCCGGGAATTCCTCATGCACCACCCGCTTCGCGATCTGCGCGATCTCCATGATGGAGAGGTTCTGGAAGCCCGCATTGAAGGTCTCGCCGGCGATCTTTTCGTCATCCACCTCCAGCAACAGCCGGTACAGATCGCACATGTCCTGCACGTGCAGGTTGGGCCGCTTTTGCGAACCGCCGAACACGGTGATCTTGCCGGCGTTGATGGCGTGGTTGGTCAGGATGTTGACCGACAGGTCCAGGCGCTGGCGCGGCGCGTAGCCGCACAGCGTCGCCGGCCGGATCGTGACGCACACGAACTCGGGCGATTGGTGCTTCCAGAGCAGCGGCTCGCACATGCCCTTGTACTTGTTGTAGAGCGTGAGCGGCAAGAGCGGGTGGTCTTCGGTCACGTCGGGCGACTCCGATACCCCGTACACCGAGCTCGAGGAACAATAGATGAAGCGCCGCACCCCGGCCTTCTTCGCCGCGATCACCATCGGCTCGAACGCATCCAGGTTGATCGTGGTGGAGAGTTTTTCATCCAGCTCGAAGCTGGCGTCGTTCGAGATGCACGCCAGGTTGATGACCGCTTCGATTCCTCTGAACTCCTGCGCAAGCTTCGCCGTGTCGCGAATATCCCCCCTGACCACGCGCAGGCCTGGACTGTCCTTGGGCAGGAAGTGATCGCCGAAGTACATCGCATCGTACGCCGTGACCCTGTATCCCAGGCCGAGCAGTTGCGGCACGAGCAGGCTGCCGACGTAGCCGGCGCCGCCGGTGACCAGTACGCTCTTGAACCGCATGTCAGGCTGCGGCGCGGGTGGCGACGAAGTAGCCGGCGGCGGCGGCGTCCTTGTAGAACATCTCGACCGTCTCGAGCGAGTACTTGTCGAGATCCTTGCCGACGAGCGAAAGCTTCTTCAGGATGTCGTTGGTCGCCGTGATGATGTGGCAGCCGATCGAGTCGGCCTGGAAGATGTTCAGCAGCTCGCGCGGGCTCGCCCAGATGAGTTCGGACCTGGGTTTGGCCTTCATGACCCGCACCGCATCCGCCATTAGCGGCAACGGGTCGCGCCCGGTATCGGCGATCCGTCCGGCGAACACCGAGATGATCGCGGGCGTGCCGGCGGCAAGCCGTTCGGTGACGCGCCGCACCTGCTCGACGGTCATCACCGCGGTGACGTTGAGGTGCACGCCCGCCCTGGAGAGCCGTTCGATGAGCGCTCCGCTGAACTCGCCCCTGGTGTTCATGACGGGAATCTTGACGTTGACGTTTTTGCCCCAGCCGGCGATCTCCAGCGCCTGCGCTTCCATCTCGCCGAACTCGTCGGCGAACACTTCGAACGACACCGGGCGATCCGGAATCGCCTGCAGCACCTCGAGGGCAAAGGCCTTGTAGTCGGCGATGCCGGCTTTTCGCATCAGCGTGGGATTGGTGGTGAAGCCCTTGATGAGTGGATTGGCCGCCATTTCCTTCATGCCGGCGAGGTCCGCGCCGTCTGCAAACAGCTTAACCCGGAGAGACTTGACTTCGCTCATCTCACTTTTCCCCCTTGTGGAACGCGTCCGTGGACCGCAGAATCAGGTCGACCGCTTCGGGCAGCGATTTTACCGCAACATACGGTTTATCGGGGCTTTTTTCGGAATAAGCGCAGTCGATGAAGATGGCGGCGCAGCCCGCCGCCTGCGCTGCGGCCACGTCGCGCCAGCGGTCGCCCACCATGTAGCTCGACGCCAGATCGATTCCCAGTTCGCGAGCCGCCTCCTGCAGCATGCCGGGCTTGGGCTTGCGGCAGGCGCAGCCGTCTGCATCGGTGTGATAGCAAACCTTGATCAAGTCAACTGAAAGATTCTTCTCAAGAAAAGCGTTTATCGCTTGCACGACGTCGCGGCGCTGCTTGCCGGTCGCGACATCGGGCTGGTTGGTGACGATCACGTTGAGAAAGCCCCCTGCGCGCAGCCGCGCAAGCGCCCCGGGAACGCCGGGCAGAATCTCGAGATCCTGCAGCGAATCCGGCGGATGGGGCCTGCCGCCGCGTACGATAGCGCGGTTGATGACGCCGTCGCGGTCGAGAAACACGGCGCGCCTCACGGCCGCGCCCCGCTCACCACTTGGTCGCGATCTGCTGCAGCGCCGGATGCGAAACCAGGCAATGCCAGACCACCGCCTGGAAGGCTTCCGTGTGCGGCGTGACCCGCGCCGCATCCACGGTCGGAATCACGATGACGCAGTCTCCGACCTGCTTGGTGTAGCCGCCATCGCGCCCGACCACGCCGAAGATCTTCAATCCCCTCTGCTTTGCTTCCTTGAGCGCCGCAACGATGTTCGGGCTGACGTTTTTTTCGAGATTGCCGCCGCCGACGGAAAAAACGAGCACCGCGTCCTTTTCGTTCGCGCGGCTGGTACGCAGCCATGCCGCGAACACGGTGTCCCAGCCTTCGTCATTGGTGCGCGCAGTGAGCTCGGAGACGTTGTCCGTCGGCGCGTAGGCCTCGATGCCGCAGAGCTTGCGGAAATCGTTCACCGCGTGGCTGCAGTTTCCCGCGCTGCCGCCGACGCCGAGCAGAAACAGCCGCCCGCCTCGCTCGCGCAATGCCGCCAGCTCGGCGGCGAGCCGTTCCACCGCGGCGATTTCGATCGATTGGGCGACTTTGACGACTTCCTGGAAATAGATTTGCGTGTGCATTTCGCGCCGCCTGAAAAAGGGCGAATTATAGATTACGCTGAGCCATGGATACCCTGGTCGCATCGGCGGTCCTTGCGGCCTCGCTGCTGCACGCTTCCTGGCACGCGCTGGTCAAGTCCACGGGCGACCGCGTCTTGGCGCTCGCGGGGATGAACCTCGTCAGCACTGCCACCGCGCTGGCGTTCCTGCCGCTGACAAAGCCTCTCCCTGCCGCCGCGTTCGCCATCATCGCGGGCTCGATCCTGCTGCATGGCGGTTACAAGCTTGCGCTCGCCCGCGTCTATGTCGCGGCGGACCTCGGGCAGGCCTACCCGCTCGCCAGGGGCATGACGCCGCTCATGGCCGCGGCCCTCGCTTTCGCGGCGCTCGGCGAGTATCCCCGGCCCCTCGAATTGACAGGAATCGGCCTAGTGTGCGCCGGGCTGCTGCTGCTCGCGTTCGAGGGCAATGAGCAACGGCTGTCCTTGCGGACCATCGCGCTCGCCGCTTGCGCCGGGCTTTCGGTCGCGGCCTATTCGGTCGTGGACGCCTATGGAATCCGCATGACCGGGGACTGGTTTTCCTTCACCGTCTGGCTCGTCGCGCTCGACGGCGCCGTGTTCGTCGGCTACGCGCTTGCCACGCGCGGCAGGAATGCGATTCGCACCTGGAAGGAAAACTCGGGGCAGAACGCTCGCCAGCGGCGTGCTCGGCGTTGTCTCATTCGGCGTTTTCATGTGGGCGCTCGGCCGTGCCCCCGTCGCTGGCGTCGCGGCGCTGCGCGAAACGAGTGTTCTGTTCGCTGCAGTCATAGGCGCAGTGGTGCTTGGTGAGCGCGCCACCTGGAAGCGCTACGCTGCGGCTATCGTGGTAATGGCCGGCGTCGGCATCATCGCGCTCGTCCGGTAATCCTGATCTCCACCTCAGGCCTTCACGACGTTCGGCGCCGGGTCGAGGTAAACGCCCCTGGTGTCCACGATCAGCCGGGCGTGCCGCCGGAGGAGCGCGTAGTCGAAAGCCGCGTGGTCGGTCGCGAGTAGCAGTGCGTCATACGAAGCGACAGTTTCCGGCGTCAGTCCCACGCTCTTCAGGTCGAAGCGATGCGCGCGCATCTTCGGAAAGGACGGCACGTGAGGATCGGAATAGTCGACCGCAGCCCCTTTGGCGGACAGCAGCTCCAGCAGCTCAACGGCCGGCGATTCGCGGGTGTCGCCGATGTTCTTCTTGTAGGCGAGGCCGAGCACCAGGCAGCGGCTGCCCTCGATCCTTTGGCCGCGCGCCTTCAGCGCCAGCTCGAGCTTGCCGATCACCCAGGCGGGCATGGCGCGGTTGATCTCCCCCGCAAGCTCGACGAAGCGGGCGTCCACGCCATGCTGCCGCGCCTTCCAGGAAAGGTAGTAGGGGTCGACCGGGATGCAGTGCCCGCCGAAGCCCGGACCCGGCCAGTAAGGCACGAAGCCGAACGGCTTGGTCGCGGCGGCGCGGATCACCTCGTGCACGTCGATGCCCATGCGATCGCAGACCATCTTGATCTCGTTGACCAGCCCGATGTTGACCGCGCGGTGGACGTTTTCCAGCAGCTTGGTCATCTCGGCGACCCGGGTGGAGCTGACCGGCACGATCTTCTCGATGACCTGGCTGTAGAGCGCGATGCCCACTTCGAGGCAGGATGGGGTTGCGCCACCGCAAATTTTCGGGATCGACCGCGTGGCGTATTCGGGGTTGCCCGGGTCTTCGCGCTCCGGCGAATAGCACAGGAACACTTCGGCGCCGACCGTCATGCCGCGCGACTCGACACGGGGTTTCAGTTCCTCTTCGGTGGTCCCGGGATAAGTGGTGCTTTCGAGCGACATGACTTGGCCCGGTCTCAGATGCGGCAGCAGCGAATCCACGGTATTCAACACGAAGCTCAGGTCCGGCTCGCGGCGCGCGTTGAGCGGCGTCGGAACGCAGATGATCAACGCATCGCACTCACCCACAAGCGAAAAATCCATGGTAGCCCGCAACGGCATCAGCACGCAGATGTGTTCGATGTAGCTTCGCCCTTCCCCCAGCGACTTCACCTTTTCCGGATCGATGTCGAAGCCGATCACCGGGTAACCCGCCTTCGCATAACGCAAGACAAGCGGCAGCCCGACGTAGCCCAGGCCGAAGATGCCGATGACCGCGCTCCGGTCGGCCAATTTCGCGAGCAGCTGCCGCTTTGGCGTCATGCTGCGGCGGCGTGGCGCCCCAGGAAGTCCTGGTAGGCGAGCGCAATGCCGCGACGCAACTCCACCTTGGGTGTCCACCCGAGCGCCGTGAGGCGCGAGACGTCGAGCAGCTTGCGCGGGGTGCCGTCGGGCTTGGAGGCGTCGTAGGTGAACTGCCCCTCGAAGCCGACGGCTTTGGCGACCAGGGTCGCCAGCTCGGCGATGGTCAGGTCCTTGCCAACGCCGATATTGATGAGCGGCGGCGCCAGCGGTGCGACCAGCTTTCCGAACCCGGCCTCGGGCATGCTCATCAAAAACAGGCAGGCATCGCCCAGATCATCGCTGTAGAGAAACTCGCGCCGCGGCCGCCCGCTGCCCCAGACACTGACCTGCCGCTCGCCGCGCTGCCTCGCTTCGTGAGCCTTACGCACCAGTGCGGGCAGCACGTGCGAACTTTGCAGATCGTAGTTGTCGCCCGGCCCGTACAGGTTGTTTGGCATCGCCGCGAGGAAGCGCGCGCCGTGCTGCCGGTTGTACGACCAGCAAAGCTCGATCCCGGAGATCTTGGCGAGCGCGTAGGCGCGGTTGGTCGGCTCAAGCGGCCCGGTGAGCAGGTACTCCTCCTTGATCGGCTGCGGGCAATCGCGCGGATAGATGCAGGAAGAGCCGAGGAACATCAGCCGCTTCACGCCTGTGCGCCAGGCTTGGTGCACGACGTTGAGTTGCACCGCGAGGTTCTCGCGGATGAAATCGGCCGGGTAGCGCTCGTTTGCCAGGATTCCGCCCACTTTTGCCGCGGCGAGGAAGACGTACTCCGGCCGTTCGCGCTCGAAGAATTCATGCACCGCGCGCGCGTCGGTCAATTCGAGCTCGGCGTGCCGCCGCAGCAGCAGATTCGAATGCCCGGCGCGCTCGAGCGCACGCAGGATCGCAGAGCCAGCGAGCCCCGTGTGCCCGGCGAGGTAGATCCGGCCGTCGCGTTCCACCGCGCTACTCGCGCCCGCCGTAGGCCCGGTAGCCGTGGCGGCTGACCAGCGCGTCGCGCTCGGCGGCCTTCAGGTCCTCGCGCGCCATCTCCGCGACCAATCCGCGGAACGAGACTCGCGGCTTCCAGCCGAGCCGCCGGCGCGCCTTGGCGGCGTCGCCGAGCAGCGAATCGACTTCGGCCGGGCGCAGGTAGCGGGGATCCAGGCGCACGATCGTTTGACCGGGCCTCAGGAGCTTCGACTTGAAGCGCAGCTTCGCGACCACGCCGCGCTCGTCCCTGCCTTTTCCTTCCCAGCGCAGCGCAATCCCCAGCTCCGCGGCGGCCGCGTTCACGAACTCCCGCACGCTGTGCTGCACGCCGGTCGCGATCACGAAATCGTCAGCCCGCTTCTGCTGCAGAATTCGCCACATCGCCTCGACGTAGTCGCGCGCATGCCCCCAGTCGCGCCGCGCCGCAAGATTGCCGAGGAACAGGCACGGCTGCAGCCCGAGACGGATGCGGGCGAGTGCGCGCGTGATCTTGCGGGTAACGAAGGTCTCGCCGCGCATGGGCGACTCGTGATTGAAGAGAATTCCGGTCGCCGCGAACAGGCCGTACGCCTCGCGGTAGTTGACGGTGATCCAGTGCGCATAGAGCTTCGCCACGCCGTAGGGCGAGCGCGGATGAAAAGGCGTGGTCTCGCGTTGCGGCGTTTCGCGCACCAGACCATAGAGTTCCGAGGTGGAAGCCTGGTAGAAACGGGTCCGTTTCCCCATGCCGAGGATCCGGATTGCTTCGAGCAGGCGCAGCGCGCCCAGCGCGTCGGCGTTCGCCGTGTACTCGGGCTCCTCGAACGAGACTGCGACATGGCTTTGCGCGGCCAGATTGTAGATCTCGTCGGGCCGCGCTTCCTCGACCACGCGCAGCACGCTCATCGAGTCGGTCATGTCACCGTAGTGCAATATGAGCTTGCGCTTCGGCACATGGGGATCCTCGTAGAGGTGATCGATGCGCGCCGTGTTGAAGAGCGAGGAACGGCGCTTCAGCCCGTGCACCTGGTATCCCTTCTTGAGCAGGAATTCGGCGAGGTAGGCGCCGTCCTGTCCGGTGATGCCCGTGATCAAGGCGACCTTTGCCATGGCGCGAATCTTAGTGGATGGCAGAGAGTACTGCAGCAAGGTCTTCGCGCCAGTCGGGCAGCGTGATACCGAATGTCCCGGAGATATTGGCGTTATCCAGCATGGAATTCCTCGGCCGCCTCGCTGCGGCAGCGAATTCGGCGCTCGATATCGGCACTAGCGGGACCTCGAGACCCTTGCGCTCAAGGATCTCCCTGGCAAACCCGTGCCAAGTCGTCTGCCCGGCGGCGCTCAAATGGTAGACGCCGCCCGGCACTTTCCCGGAGGACAGGTTTGACAGAACGAAGGCAACCGCCCGCGCGATGGCCTGGCTCGAGGTCGGCGCGCCGCGCTGGTCGTCCACCACCCGGAGTTCGGGTTTTTCGCGCGCCGCGGCCAGGATCGAAAGCAAGAAATTCCTGCCGCGGGGCCCGTACACCCAGCTGGTGCGGAAGATGAGATGCCGGCAGCCGCTCGCCGTCACCGCCCGTTCGCCCTCGAGCTTGCTTTGGCCATAGACGTTGAGCGGATTGGGTGCGTCAGATTCCAGGTACGGCGCCGGCTTGTTGCCGTCGAAGACATAGTCGGTCGAGAAATGCACGAGAAGTGCGTCGAGTTTCTTCGCTGCTTCGGCAAGCACTCCGACCGCGGCTGCATTGACGGCGAACGCGGCCTCGCGTTCGGTTTCTGCGCGGTCCACGGCGGTATAAGCCGCGGCGTTCACGATCACCTCCGGCTTTTCTTTTTCTATCGCTTTTCCGATCGACTTCAGATCGAACAGGTCAAGACCCGCGCGATCAAGGGAAACCACGTCGCCGAGCGGCGCGAGCGTGCGCTCGAGCGCCGAGCCGACCTGGCCGGTCCGTCCGGTGAGCAGGATCCTCACGTGCCTTTCTCGACCTTGCGCCGCAGCTTCCTGAGCGTGTCGAGATTCTCTGGCGTGCCGCTCAGTTCGAGCAGCGGTGCCAGTTCGCTCTCGACCATCCGCCAATCGAGCGTCCGGCGCTGCCGGACGATAACGTATTCCACATCCACCCAGTCCTGGCCGCGGCCGGCGAATGTTTTGAGGATCACTAGATCCTCCGCCGAACAGGTGCGCAGATTCAGCCCAGGCCCGAAGTCGAATTCACTGGCGCGCTCGACGCAACGGTGCTCGAAGTCCAACGCACCAAGCGCGACGTCGACAGGGATGCCCGCCGCGGTCTGCGCCAGAATCACGCGGTTCTTGAGCGCAAACGCCCTCGCGTCCGGCATTCTTGCGGAGAATCCTCCGAGAACCCGGTCGATCGTCTCGGCCTCGGAACCCAGGGGACATAGCAACGTCAGATCAACATCACGCGTGAATCGAGGCTGGCCCCAGCGCTGCAGGGCAACGCCGCCGATGAAGCAGAACTCGCTTCCGGAACTTCGAAGGAAATCCTGGACTTCGCGCGCGGCTTCGAAGACCGGTTTTACGGCTTCGGGTGCGCCTTGGCGAACCATCGTTGCTGTTCCACCAGGCCGGAGTCGAGTCTCGGGGGCAAATCCGCCGGATACCAACCGGTGAACAGGGCTTCAACGTGAGCACGCACGTCCGCATCGGTCATGGCTTCCAACTCCCGAAGCTTGATGGCCTCCAAGATTGGGCCGAGTTCGATCCAGTTCTGCACCCAGGCGCGAAGCTGCGCGTCGCTCATGGTGCTGATTTTACTCCCTTTTTCATGCTCATTCGAACGTTTCGGCGCTGGCGAGCGGTGCACCGCGCCGGTCCTTCTCGCTCATGAGCGGCTCGCCGGCAAGCGGCCAAGCAATGCCGAGCGCCGGGTCGTTCCACAGCAGGGTGCGCTCGTGCTCGGGCGCATAGAAGTCGGTCGCTTTGTAGAGTACCTCGGCGCGCTCCGAGAGCACGACAAAGCCATGCGCGAAGCCGGGGGGGATCCACAGCATGCGGCGCGAATCGGCGTCGAGCCTCGCCCCGACCCAGCGGCCGAAGCTGGGCGAGCCGCGGCGCAGATCCACCGCCACGTCCCAGATCTCGCCCGCGGTGACGCGCACCAGCTTGCCCTGCGCCTGCCGCACCTGGTAATGGAGCCCGCGCAGCACGTTCCTCGCCGAGCGCGAGTGGTTGTCCTGCACGAACTCGACCTCGAGCCCGGTGGCGCGCGCGAATTCGCGCCGGTTGTAGCTCTCGAAGAAGAAGCCGCGCTCATCGCCGAACACTTTCGGCTCCAGCACCAGGACTTCCGTGATCGCGGTGCGCTCGACCTTCACTTGAGCAGCCGGTCTTTCTCCGAGAGCAGCCGAAGCAGGTAATCACCGTATCCGCTCTTCGCCCGCGGCATGGCGAGCTTTCTCAATTGAGCGTCGTTGATGAACCCCTTGTGCCAGGCAACCTCCTCGGGACAGGCAATCTTCAAACCTTGCCTGCGCTCGATCGTTTCGATGAAGCTTGATGCCTCCAGCAGCGACTCGTGCGTGCCGGTGTCCAGCCAGGCGTGGCCGCGGCCCAGCACTTTCACCCCGAGCTCGCCCATCTCCAGGTATTTCCGGTTGACGTCGGTGATCTCGAGCTCGCCGCGCCTGGACGGCTTGAGTCTCTCGGCGATCCTCACGACGCGGTTGTCATAGAAATACAGGCCCACGACGGCAAAACGGGATTTCGGGCGCTTGGGTTTTTCCTCGATGCTGATGACTCTGAGCTTGCGGTCGAAGTCGACTACGCCATAGCGCTGCGGGTCGTTGACC
>Ga0247727_10009551_pt1 | contig 17519 bp, 17 predicted proteins | sample WisWelCaveWW1625_FD_202498 | JGI IMG/M metagenome (GOLD analysis project Ga0247727, IMG submission 202498) | Biofilm microbial communities from Wishing Well Cave, Virginia, United States - WW16-25 | ecosystem: Environmental > Aquatic > Deep subsurface > Groundwater > Cave microbial mat | place...
CGACGCGCTGGACTTCGACGAGCTCAAGTCGCCCGCGCTCTACTTCGGGACCACCACCGGGCAGCTCTGGATGGGGAGCGAGGGGGGCGAGAAGTGGAGCTGCCTCTTCGACTCGCTGCCGCCCATCTACAACGTCAAGGCCGCGGTGGTCTGAGCCGGCAATCACCACTCCCTCGCGCATGCTCCGCTTCGACGCCTCGACCGCCGCCTGCCGCATCTACATCGAGAAGGCCGGCCTGCTCGCGGCGCTCGGCCATGATCTGGAGGTCGCGGTCACGCGCTTCGAGCTCCAGATCGACCCGGCGGCGCCGTCGGCGGCCGGCCGCTTCGACGCCGGATCGGTGCGCGTCGTCGCCGCGCTCGAGCGCGGCCTTCCCCGGCCCGGCGCGCTCTCCGACCGCGACGTGCGGGACGTCGAGGAGCGCATCCGCAAGGACGTGCTCGATTCAGCGCGCCACCCCGCCGTCGAGTTCACCTCCACCACCATCGATCGCGAGGGCGCGGGCTTTCGCGTGGTCGGCCGGCTCTTGCTGCGCGGCGCCACGCGGACCATCGCCTTCCCGGTCCGCATCGACGGTCCGCGCCACCTGGCCGAGGCGCGCCTTCACCAGCCCGACTTCGGCATCCGCCCGTATGCCGCGCCGTTCGGCGCGTTGAAGGTGAAGCCGGACGTGCTGGTGCGCGTGACGCTCGCTCTCCCCGGATAACCTCGGGACGCTGCTACTTCCCCGGGGCCTGCGCGTAGAGCACCGCGATCTCCGACTCGGAGAGCGCGCGGTTGTAGATGCGGAGATCGTCCAGCTTCCCCTGGAAGTCGCGCGCGCGCCCCGGATGCGGCACGCCCGGCCCGCCGGTCTGGTTGCCGATGAGCGTCGGCGCGCTCGGGGACGCCCCCAGGTTGCCGGCGACGCTGGCCTGCGCCACCAGCTTGCCGTCGCGATACAGCTTGACGGCCGTGCTGGCGCCGTCGAACGCCGCGGTCACGACGAAGAACGTCCACACGTCGCGGCTGAGCGGCGTCGGGTCCACCAGCGAAGGCTTTCCCGGAATCTCGAACACCGCCTTCTGCGCCATGGTGGTGACCAGCGCCGGGCCGCCGCGCGGACCCACGATCCACTGCTCGTTGCTGAGCGTCCAGACGAGCCAGGTGGCGAAGGTGAAGCTGTTCGAATAGCCGGGCGCCTCGAGATGGACCAAGCTGGGCTCGGCAGCGTCGCACCCTCCACTGCCGAACATGTCGAAGGCGCGCTCGGCGAACCCGAACCGATCGGCGGTGTTCGCGATGCGGCACCCGTCCTGGATGATGCCCTGCGAAGCCGCGGCCGGCGCGCTGTTCAGCGTCTGGTTGTTCACCCGCTCGGAGCCGTTCATCTTCAGCTCGACGACCAGGCCGTTCTTGGGCACGTCCGACGCCGTCGAGGCCACGCATTCGCGCAGATCGTACGAGGTGGTCTCGCTCACTCGGGCGATGCTGTTGTCGCCCAGGTTCCGCAGCACGTACGAGATGGGCACGAACGAAGTGATGGCCGCGTCCTTCTTGAAGAAGTCGGCCAGGTTTCCGGAGCGGATCAGGGCCAGCGCGTTGTCGGCGTCGCCGCCCAGGGTGAAGACGCTGATTTCCGAGGTCTGCAAGAGCTCCATCTGCCGCGCCGAGAGGCTCACGCTGCCGCTGGCGGCCACCCCGTTGAACATGACGTTGAGCGTCCCCACGATCTCGTCCTTGCTGGCCTGCGCGGTAAACGAGAAGAGCAGGATGCGCCCGTAGCTCACGCTCGACAGGTACACGGGCAGGTTGTCGGGACCGAGACGGCCGAGGTCGATCTGCTGCTGCAGGTCGGCCTGCGTGAAGTCCTCGCTGAAGAACTTCGCCGGCGTCTGCGGCGGGGCCACCGAGACGGTGAACGCGCGCTGAGTGAAGCTGGCGGCGATCGTCGTGCGGTTGGCCTGGTGCGAAGCCTTGAGCCGGGCCTTGGCCTCGACGCTCAGGTAACGCGCCGAGAGCCCCAGCGCGACGGCGGACTGCTCCACCGAATAGGCCGCGGTCTTCGAGTAGTCGATCGAGCTCTGGGCGACGAGATTCGCGTCCCGCGCCTCCTGGATGATCTGGCCCACCGCCTGGTTCACCGATGCATTGGTGGGCCGGTCGACCTTGCGCGTGTTCCCGGAGAAGAGCAGATCGACGCTCACCTCGAGCGGCGCACGCTGGCGGATGGGAAGCTCGACGAACGAGCCCAGGCCGCCCTGGTAACTCTTCCCCTGGAGGAGGACGCCGGGCCAGAAGAGATCGGCCCCGGGATTGAGCGTGACCAGCTTCTCGGGGGTCTGCGTGATCGAATGCGGCGTCGAGCTGCAAGCGTAGACCACGCCTTCGATCACCTCTTCGCTCACCTTGGTCGTGCCGACCGATTCATCCTTGCTGGCGGCGGGCGCGGGCCAGGGCGGGAGGCTCTGCAGATAGGCGTCGGTGGCGGGGGCGTGGGGGGCGTTGCCGCCGCAGGCGATGAAGCAGGCGGCGCCAAGACAGGAAATGATCCATCGAATCGACATTTGTCGTTCTCCTCTTTGGGCGCCACGCGCGAAATCCGCGCTAGAGTGATCAGGGAATCTGCGCAGGAAGCAGGGGGGCAATGATCTCGGCCGCTTGTGCACCGGCGCCGGGGGAATCCCGGTGAGCGCGGCCAGGCCCCGCAGCGTCACCTCGCTGCTGGCGGACTTGAGCTCGGGCGATCCTTCCGCCTACGACGCGCTCTTGCCCCTGGTGTACGGCGAATTGCGGCGCATCGCGGGGCGGATGCTGGCCGGCGAGCGGCGCGGGCACACGCTTTCGGCCACCGCGCTCGTGCACGAGGCGTATCTGCGGCTGGTGAAGCAGGATCGGGCCACGTTTTTCGATCGCGCCCATTTCCTGGCGGTGGCGGCGCTCTCGATGCGGCGCATCCTCGTCACGCATGCGCGCGCCCGGCAGGTGGCGAAGCGGGGCGGCGGGGCCCGCCCGGTGAGCCTCCCCGAAGCGCACCCCGCCCGCGCGCTGGACGTGGACGAGCTGGTCGCCATCGAGCAGGTCCTGGAACGGCTCGAGGCGCTGAGCGAGCGGCAGGGCAAGGTGGTGGTCTACCGCTTCTACGGCGGGTTGACCGACGAGGAGATCGCGCACGTCCTCCAGGTCTCGCTGCCCACGGTGCGCCGCGACTGGCGCGCGGCCCGGGCGTGGCTCACGCGCGAACTGGAGCGCGGGCCGTGACTCCGGAGCGCTGGCAGAAGGTGCAGGCCACCTTCGAGGCGGCGCTCGACAAAGAGCCGCACGAGCGCGCCGGCTTTCTCGACTCGGCCTGCGCGGGCGATGCCGGGCTGCGCGCCGAGGTGGAATCGCTCATCGCCGCGGACGCCAAGGGGCACGCGCTCCTCGAGGGGGGCGTCGCCGGCGCGCTCGGGGCGCCAGTGGCCGGCAGCGTGGTCGGGCCCTACCGGATCGTGCGCGAGCTCGGGTCCGGCGGCATGGGCACCGTGGTCCTGGCCGAGCGCGCCGACGGGCAATTCGAGCAGCGGTTGGCGCTCAAGCTCATGCGCCCCGGGCTCGACCTGCGCCGCTTCGAAGCGGAGCGGCAGATCCTCGCCCGGCTCGTGCACCCCGGCATCGCCCGCCTCTACGACGGCGGCGTCGCGGCCGACGGCCGCCCCTGGTTCGCGATGGAGCTGGTCGACGGCACTCCCATCGACGAGCATTGCCGGAAGGGCTCGCTCTCCCTGGCGGCCAGGCTCCGCCTCTTCATGCAGGCGTGCGCCGCCGTGCAGTACGCCCACCAGAAGCTGGTGGTCCATCGCGATCTCAAGCCCGACAACATCCTCGTCACCGCCGACGGCTCGGTGAAGCTCCTCGACTTCGGCATCGCCAAGGTGCTGGACGACGCGGGGACCGCGCTCACCGCCACCGGCGTGCGCGCCATGACTCCAGACTACGCAGCCCCCGAGCAGGTGCGGGGCGAGCCGGTCAGCACCGCCACCGACGTGTACGCGCTGGGCGTGATCCTCTACGAGCTGGTCAGCGGGCGGCGGCCATATCGCCTCGAGGGCTCCTCGCAGGCCGAGTTGGAGCGGGTGATCTGCCAGACGCCGGCGCCCCGGCCGAGCACCGTCGAGCCGCGGCTGCCGCGCGACGTCGACGCCATCTGCCTGAAGGCCCTGCGCAAGGAGCCGGAGGGGCGCTACGCGGCCGCCGATCAGCTTCGCGAGGACGTCGAGCGCTTCCTCGCCAGCCAGCCGGTGCTCGCCCGCCGGGGCAATCTCCGCTACCGGGCGGGCAAGTTCTTGCGCCGGCATGCGGCGCTGGTGGCGGCCTCGGTGGTGGCGGCGCTCGCGCTCGCCGGGATGGCGGCCGGCTACACCTGGCGCCTGGCGCGGGAGCGCGATCGCGTGCGGGCGCAGGCGGACAAGGCGAATCAGATCGCGCGCTTCCTCGAGGAGCTGTTCACCGGCGCCGACCCCGAGCGCGCGCGGGGCCAGACCCTGACCGCGCGCGAGATCCTCGAGCAGGGCCGCCGCCGCATCGACCGGCAATCGCTCGACGCCGGGGTGAAGGCCGACCTGCTCGCGGTGATGGGAAACGTCTATGCGAGCCTCGGGCTCTTCGACGAGGCGGGGAAGCTCTTCGAGGAGGCGGTGCGGCTCCAGCGCGAGCGCGCCTCGCCCGACGAACCGGCGGCGGCGCGCGCGCTGCGCGGGCTGGGCGATGCGCGCCGCGAGCAGGCGCGCTACGGCGAGGCGGAGTCGTCGATGCGCGCCGCGCTGGCCATCCAGCGGCGCACGCTGGGCGAGGAGCACCCCGACCTGGCCGCCAGCCTCGACGGCCTGGGAGCGATCGAGCGGGACCGCGGACGTCCCCGCGAGGCGGCCGCCCTCTACCAAGAGGCGCTGGCGCTGCGGCAGCGGCGCGGCGGGCCCGAGGTGGCCGACACGCTCTCGCGCCTGGCCCTGATCCACGTCGACGAGGGCAACTACGAGGCCGCCGCCGCGCGCTACCGCGAGGCGCTGGCCATGCACGCCCGGCTGCTCGGCGACGACCACCCCTCGACGGCGTCCGACCTGCACGGCCTGGGGGACGTGCTGCGCAAGCGCGGCGAGTTCGCCGAAGCCGAGCGGCTCTACCGCCGCGGGCTCGCCCTGCGCGAGAAGCTCTACGGAGGCGATCACCCGGACCTGGCCAACTCCGTCAACCACCTCGGACGGCTCCTCTATCAGATCGGGCGGCTGGACGACGCGCAACCGCTGCTCCAGCGCGCCCTGGAGATGAACCGGCGCCTGTACGGCAGCTCGCACGAGGCGGTGGCCGCCAGCCTGGGCGCGCTCGCGGCGGTCAAGCTTGCGCGTGGAGATGCGGCCGGCGCCGGCGAGCTCTATCGCGAGTCGCTCGGCATCGTGCGCAAGATCCACGGCGACCGGCACCCCTATGTGGCCGCGGCGGTCAACAGCGTCGCTGGCGCCGCTTGGGCCAGGGGCGATGCGGCGGAGGCGATCAGCGGGTACCGGGAATCGCTGGCCCTCCACCGAAAGCTTCTCCGTCCGGGGCACGTCGATGTGGCGCGGCCGCTCGTCGGGCTGGGCACGGCGCTGTGCGAGAAGGGAAGGCCGGAAGAAGCCGAGCCGCTGTTGCGCGAAGCGCACGAGATCCGCGCGGCCGCGCTGCCCGCCTCACATCGGGAAGTCGCTCGGGCCAAGGTCGAATGGGGCGCGTGCCTGACGCGGCTCGGCCGGCATGCGGAGGCGGAAGCGCTCCTGGTCGCAGGGCATCGCGGTCTGTCGGGCGCGCGCGACGCGGCTTCCGCCAAGGCCGCCCATGCGGCGCTGGAGAAGCTGGTGCGGCTCTACGAGGCGTGGGGAAAGAAAGAGGAAGCCTCGCGGCACCGGAGAGAGCTGGCGGAATCGCAGCCGGCCACCGCTCGCTGAAGGGAAGAACAGCACACCGGGATGAGTCTCCGGGCGCCGGACGCCCATCGCGGATGGCTTCCGCCGCGCGAACCCGCGCCATCGCGAGCGCCATTTGTCCGCTGGCGGCGTCACCCTTGCAGGCGAAGGCCGGGAGGGGACCTTGTCCACATCGAAGGTGCTAGCAGGGGCATTGCTCCTGGTCGTGGCGGGCGCGGCCCGCGCGCAGCAAGGCGGCTCACTACAGTCGCAGGCCGATGCGCTGATCGGCGCGCGGCTGCGGTCGCTCGAGCGCGCGCTGCCGCCGGCCTCCGCGGTCGGCAAGCTCATCCAGCGCTACCGCTCGGTGCGGCTCCCGGCCCGCGACCTCGAGGACAAGAGGGCCATCCCCGGCTGGTTCCGCGCCATGCTGCGCGCGAAGTGGAAGGGACTGCCCACCCGCGGCGTGTACCAGTACCCGCGCGAGGCGCGGCTGCTCTACGAGTGGATGCTGCACCATCCAGACCTGCGCGTCCCGGCGGCGAAGCGACGCGCGCGCACCGGCGGCAGGCTTGCCCCGGTGACCAACGAGCAGGATCTGAGCGCCCTGGCGGAGATCAACAGCGAGTCGTCGATCGCGGTCGACCCGCGCAACCCCCGCTTCGTCATCGCCGCGGCCAACGACAACGGCGGCGGCAGCGGCCGCCAGCGGCAGTTCGCCTCCGCCGATGGGGGCCGGACCTGGACGCGCTCCGAGCTGCCGCTCACCCCCGGCCAGTTCCGCCAGGCCGACCCCTCGGTCACCTTCGACTCGCGCGGGACCGCCTGGGCGGCCACGCTCGGCCTCTCGCCCGACGGCGGCTCGGTGGTGGAGGTGCACCGCTCCGATGACCACGGCGTCACCTGGCGCTTCGTGCGCACCGTGTCCACGGGCACCACCAACGACCGCGAGATGATCTGGGCCGACAACGACCGGGGCAGCCCGCACTTCGGCAACCTCTACATCGCCTGGGACGTGATCGCGAACACCCCGGTGCACGGCATCCGCTTCTCCCGCTCGACCGACGGCGGCAAGACCTGGTCGCCGCCGCGCGTGCTCTCCGAGGACATCGCCCTGGGAGTTCACCTCGTCACCGGACCCAAGGGCGAACTGTACGTGGGCTGGCCCGACGTCGCCTCGCACCAGCTCCGGGTGCGCACCTCGCTCGACGGCGGAAAACAGTTCAGCCGCATCCAGGTCATCGACCGGACCCGCGCCGCCTTCCACGTCTTCGTGCCGCCCATCTGCCGCCGCGGGGCCGCGATCTACCTCACCCTCGGCGTCGATCGATCGAAGGGCCCCCGCCGCGGCACCCTCTACGCCACCTGGATGGACCGCGTGGGCGGGTTCGCCGACCCAGGCTGCAACGCGAAGCTGCCCATCACCACCCAGGTGTTCATCAGCGCTTCGAGCAACGCCGGCAGGACCTGGTCGCCCCGGCGCGCCGTCAGCCCCAGCAAGGGTTCCGATCAGTTCAACCCGTGGATGGACGTCGACTCCACCGACGGCGTGGTGCACGTCGCCTTCCAGGACGACCGCGGCGACCCGGCCCGCGCGAAGACAAACCTCTTCTACACGGCCAGCGGCGACGGCGGCGCCACCTTCGCGGCCGTCACGCGCGTGAGCCGCGCGCCGACCGACGAGACCGTCGCCACGGCCGACGGCAATCAATATGGCGACTACAATGGCCTCGCCGCGTTGGGCCGCATCGCCTGGCCGAGCTGGACCAACCGCGATTCCAGGGCCACCGACCGCGAGCAGGTCCACACCGCGGTGATCAGAAGCGACGTCCGCCCCGGGCCTTCGCCCGCGCCCCGGCCCTCGACGGCGCCCCCCGGCGGCGGACAGGAGTGCGAACTCGACGCCCAGGGCAAGCCGATCGCGAAGACGCCCGCCCTGCGGAGCTGCCTGAACACGGTCGCGACCGAACGCCTCACCGGCGAGATGGCTCGCCTCCGCGTCGCGTATTGCTGCCGCGAGGTGGGCGGCAGGAAGGCCACGCCCGTCGATCCGCTGAAACGATGCCTGGGCACCATCCAGTCGGAGGGCTTGACCGGAACGCAGGCCGAGCTTCGCCGCCAGTACTGCCAACGCGAGCTGGGCCGTCGCTGATCGGCGCTGCTCGAACGGCGTGCCGTGGCCAGGGTGAGCCCGCGCGGCCCTGATGGCGCGCTACAATGCCGGCATGGATCACCAGCTCGCGGCGCGGCGCTTCGCGGTGACGCTCGACCTGTTCGAGGCCGGCGTGGAAATGATGCGCGCCCGGCTGCGCCGCGAGCAGCCCCAGCTCTCCGCCGGGGAGATCGAGGGGCGCGTCCGATCGTGGCTTGCGCAGCGCCCGCCTCCGGCTCCTCCCTTCCGGCGCCGGGAGATCGCCGGTTGACGTCGCTCGAGACCGCGCTGCGCCGGCTCGCGCTCGATCTCGATGCGCTCGGCCGGAGCTGGGCGCTCGTCGGCGGACTGGCGGTGTCGGCGCGCACCGAGCCGCGGTTCACCCGCGACGTCGACGTGGCCGTCGCGGTCGCCGACGACGCCGCGGCCGAGGATCTGATCCGGGCGTTGCGCGACCGCGGCTACCGGCCGGGGATGATGCTCGAGCAGGAAGCGAAGCACCGGCTGGCGATGGTGCGGCTCGAACCTCCCGAGACGGCGCAGGTGGGAATCCGGGCATCTCCTGGCGCTCAAGGTCCTCGCCCGCGATGACCAGAAGCGCCCCCAGGACGCCGCCGATATCCGCCTCCTGGCCCAGGCCGCTCGATCCGACGACGTGCAAGTCGCGCGGCATGCCCTGGAGACCATCGCCGCGCGCGGATACCAGCGCGGCAAGGACTTGCTCGGAGAGCTGGAGCGCGCGCTGGCGGACGCGGACATCTGGTAGATGACCACGATGCCCAAGGCCGATTTCAAATCCGTCGACCAGTACATCGCCGCGCAGCCCGAGGCCGCGCGGGGCGCGCTCGAGCGCGTGCGGAGCGCCGTGCGCAAGGCATTGCCGGGAAGCGAGGAATCGATCTCGTATCAGATTCCCGCATACAAGCTCGACGGCAAGGCCGTCATCTATTTCGCCGGGTGGAAGGAGCACTTCTCGCTCTACCCGGCCGGCGATGCCGTGCTCGCGGCGCTCGGGGACGACCTTGCGCCCTACGAGATCAGCAAGGGCACCATCCGTTTCCCGCTCTCGCAGCCCGTTCCGGTGAAGTTGATCGAACGCATCGCGAAGCTCCGCGCGAAGGAGGTTGCCGAGCGCAGGAAGCCCGGCGCGGCCGGGAAGCGGAGAAAACGCTAGCACCGGCAGCGGTCGACATGTGGCGCTGTCATTTTACAGGCTGGCGGTCAACGCCCGCCGCCTGGTAATGGGCCCGTTTCCGGAGCGGCTCCGGCGCGGACGCCCGCGATCAGCGCGCCGGCGTCGCGCTCAGCGAACGGAACGGCTTCGCCGGCTTCCAGTCGTAGGGAATGCCGAACATGCGCGGATCGACCTGGCTGGCATTCACGGGGACGAGGTTCGCGACGCACGCCTTCCGGATCGCCTCCACCCGTTCGGCCGAGGGCTTGGCGCTCCGGCACTTCTCCAACTCGGCGCCGGCGAGGATGGTCACGCCGCGGGGCGCGGGTCCCGAGGCCGGATAGCGCTTGCGGAGGGCCCTGAGGTCGGCCTGCAACCAGGCGGCGGCGACCTTGTTCGCCTCGATGCGCGCGGCGGCGGCGCGCTGGAGGCGGGGCAGCGACATCACGCGGAAGAACGCCGCCCAGACGTCCTTGGTGGCCTCGATCGCGGCCCGGGCCGAGTCGGTGAGGTTCGACTCCACGAATGCCTTGGGCGCGCCGCGCACCACGTCGGAGATGTTCTTCCAGATGATGTCCTGGTCGCGGTTCGGGGCCGACTTCCACGGCTGCGTGACGCCCAGCGGCGCCTGGGCGGTGTGCGCGTCGCTGCCCGGCGTGCAGACGTAGCTCTTGATGCCGGTGATCTTCCGCCAGCCCTTCGACTCGCGCACCACGTGCTCGGGGGAGAAGGAATCCTCGAAGAGGTGCAGGGCGCGGCCGAAGAGGAAGTAGTGCCGGTCGGCGTCCATGTTGGTCACGGCCATGCCGCCGTCGCGGAAGCGGATGCGGTACGGCGGATCGGAGGGCAGGGCCGCCTCGATGAAGTACTTCTTGAAGCGCGCCACCGAGTCCTTGATGGCGGCCAGCGCGCCGGCGTAGCCGGACTCCGTGCGCCGGCGGAGGAAGTGATCGTGCTGCAGGTCGTCGGGGTCCTGGGCGATGCCGTTGAAGCAGTCCAGCCCGCCGACCTTGCCGCCCAGCGCCAGCGCCTCGGTGATGTTGACGCCACCGATGTCCACCCAGCGCTGGCCATATACGGCCGACTGCACGAACTCGTATTTCGCCAGCATGGTCTGGCCGCTGAACAAGCGGGCCACGCGGCCCGGATCGTCCATCGGGCCGCCGAGCTTGACGAACCCGGCGATCTTTTCGGGGATCTTCATGTTGGTGGCCTTGGCGGGCCGCGCCGGCCCCACCACGCCGTCGAGCACCTCGAGAGCGGAGATGGCGGTGATGTATTCGTGGCCGATGGGCGTGCCGCCGTTGGGGCCGCCGCGCTGCGAGAACGCCAGCGCGCCTCCGACCGGGAGCGAGCAGACGAAGAGCGATGCGAACAGGGCGGGGGCGGTTCGCGACATGGGTTCCTCAGGGGGCTGACGGGTTCACGCCTGACATTCTACGCGCAAGCCGCGGCGAAATCGTCTCGGACGCGGATCGCGACGGCAGGACTCCAGTGGAAGGGCGCGCCGTTTCTTGCCAAGATGGGCTCGGAGGTCCTCATGCGTTCACTCATCGCCCCCGCGATTGCCGTCGCCGCCGCATCGTTCGCCGCCCGGGCCCAGTTGCCCGAACCGGACTGCTCGCTCAGCCGGAACCGCTCGCACGCCTCGGTCGCCCCCCTCATGCACGTGAAGGGCACCTGCCAGTCGCTGCGGGCGAAGTTCGCCACCGACGCGAAGTGCGCCACGCCGGCCGGCTTCCGGCGCCCCAAGGCGGCCGAGATCACGCCCGCGGTCGTGAAGAATGCGAACGGCTGGCTGAAGTCGACGCCGTCCGACGTGCTCTGGCTGAGCAAGGACATCGACCTCAAGCTCAGGGGCGCGATGAAGAGCTACCGCTTCCGCACCGAATACCACTGCCACAACCCGGGCGAGCGGGGTCCGCAGGGCTGGCACAAGGGCGTGACGGTCTACATCAAGAAGTGATCAGACGAGGCGGAGCTGCGACGGCTTCGCAGGCCGCGGCGCGTCCTCGGGCGGCGCATCGAGGCACGCGGGGTCGTCGTTCTTCACCGAGTTTGCCCTCGGCGACACCGGCTGCGCCACCAGCAGGTCATCCGGCGCGGGGGCCAGCACCTCGGGGGCGGCCTTCTCCAGCCACCGCGCGACGCGATCGGCATCGAGGATCACCGGCATCCGGTCGTGCACGCGCGCGACCAGATCGTTGGCGTCGGTGGTGAGCACGACGAATCCCGGCTTGCCCTCGGCCTGCGGCTCCCAGACGCCCGCGATCCAGAGCAGGCCGCCGTCCTTGCGGTGGTACCAGATGGGCCGGCGCGCATCGCGGGCGCCGGTCCACTCGAAGAACCCGTCGGCGATCACGATGCAGCGGTGCTTCTCCAGGGCTTCCTTGAAGGCGCCCCGCTTCGCGTTGGCCAGCGCCTCGGAGCGCGCGTTGATCAAGGAGCGCGGCCCGAAGCTCCAGCGCGCCGGGACGATGCGCCGCCCCTCGGGACCGGCCACGACGATCCAGTGCTGGTCGGTGGGCGCCACGTTGTAGCGAGGCCGGTACAGCTCGGGCTGCGAAACCGTGGCGCCCAGTTCCCCGGCGGCGCGGCCGAGGTCGGGTTGCGTCAGGGTCATGCGCCCGCACATGAGCTCACGCGTTCCGCTCCGCCGGCAGCTCCGACGCGTCTGGCGGCGCCCCGTTCCGCCGCGAGGGCGGATCGAGCTTCATCTCGATCTGCTTCTGCGCCGCCGCCTTCAGCCGCTGGCCGCGCTTCTTCCACAGCCACCAGCCCAGCAGCAGCACGGCCCCGGCGCCCAGCGCGATGAAGATGCCGAATTGGACCCGCTTGGCGGCCGCCATGGCCCGCACCAGGGCATGGTGCCTGCCGGCCCAGTTCCCCAGGAGCACCCAGAGCGGCGCCGAGACCAGCGCGGCCAGCCCGTCGAAGCAGAAGAACTTCCAATACGGGACGCCGGAGGATCCGGCCACGAAGAAGGTGGGAGCGCGCAGCCCGGGGAGGAAACGCGCCACCATGATCAGCTTGGGCCCGTGCCTGGCGAACAGCTCGCGCACCTTGACGACGCGTTCCTTGCTGATGTGCTTGCCCAGCCGCGTCTCGAGGAGCTTGTCGCCGTAGTGGAGCCCGGCGCGGAAGATGATCGAGTCGCCCACCATGATGCCGGCCAGGCCGACGACGATCATGGCGTAGACGTCGACGCCCTTGCGGGTGCCGGAGATGTAGCCGCCGGTGATGAGCGGGATGTCCTCGGGCAGCGGCAGCCCCAGCCCGCAGGCGACGAGGACGGCGAAGACGCCGACGTAGCTGGCCGGGCCGCGGAAGTTCAGCAGGAACTGGAAGAGTGCGTGGCCCAGGGCGGCTCCGGCGAAACCCCGAGGCTACCCCATCGACACCGTCAGCGCGAAGGGCCTTCCGACTGGCGGCGCCCGACCTGCCAGAGCAGGAACTCGCGCAAGGGGCCCCGGGCGTCGCGCAGGCGATCGGCCAGGTCGGACGCGAGGGCCATGACCAGCTTCGCTCCCGCCTGCGGCTTTTCCCTGGAGACCTGGCGGAAGGCGACGATCGACAGCTCGAGCAGCTCCACGTCGTTCACCGCCAGCGCGGAGACCAGGTGGTCGCCCGCGCCCAGGAGCGAGAAGCCGGCCAGCGTCTCGCCTTCGGACAGCTCGCCGAGCGGCGCCCCGCCCTCGCGCGCCACCAGCAGCACCTTGCCGCGAGCGATGAAGAGCAGGCCCGTCGAGGGCTCGCCGGAGCGGAAGATGTACGTCCCGCGTCCCGCGGAGCGGCGCGCGACCGCGCCGGCCAGGATGCGCACGCCCACGTCGGTGAACCCGGCCAACAGTTGCGAGCGCCGGAGCGCATCGAACGGATCGATGTCGCCCGTGGGCGGCGTGTACATCAGGCGGCGCCTCCCCGGTAGAGGTTGGCGTAGCCCACGTAGTTCGCGGCGCTCTCGCGCAGGAACTGCAGCTCGGCGTCGGTGAGCGCGCGCTTCGGCTTCGCGGGAGAGCCGATGGCCAGCGTGCGCGGCGGGATCTGCGCGCCCGGCGCCACCAGGCTGCCGGCGCCGACCAGGCTCTCGTCGCCGATCACCGCGCCGTCCATGACGATGGCGCCGATGCCGACCAGGCACAGGTCGCCGACGGTGCAGCCGTGGAGCACGGCGCGGTGCCCGACGGTCACGCGCGCGCCGATGCGCGTGGGCCACCGGCCGCTGGAGACGTGGACCACGGTCAGGTCTTGCAGGTTCGTCTCCTCGCCGACGCGGATCTCGTGGACGTCGCCGCGCACGATGGTCCCGAACCAGACGCTGGCGCGCGCGCCCAGGACCACGTCGCCGATGACTTGCGCGCTCGCTTCGACCCACGCGCCCTCGCCGAGCACGGGCACCTTTCCGCGGAAGGATCGGATCACGCTTTCTCCCGCACCGCCGGAGCGGCGCCGGGCACGTCGAGCGGGGGCTGGGCGAGCGCGTGCAATCCTTCGTCGCCGCGGTTGACCTTCTCCAGCGCCTCGGCCAGCGCGTCGACCTCGTGGCTCAGGTTGTCCAGGCCCTGGCGCAGTCCGGCGCCGGCCACGTCGATGCTGGCGGCGTCGGCGGACCGCATGCGCACCACCTGGGTGTGCAGGCTCTCCAAGGTGTAGGCGATGCGCGTGTGCTCGGCCTCGAAGCGGTTGGCGCTCTTGGCCAGCTCCTGCCGCTGCTGGCGCTGCTGATCGAGCGCGCCCAGGGCGGAGGCGAGCCGCAGCTTCGCAACCTCGTCGGCCTCGGCGTCGACCCGCGCCTGCAGCGCCTCGCGCTCCTTGGTCAGCCGCGCGTCCTCGGCGGGAGCGAGGAAGGCGCGCAGCTCGCGCTCGCGGCGGGTCAGATCCCGGCAGGTCTGCCGCAGCGACGCGACGGTCTGCTCGGGATTGCGGAAGATGTCGCGCGCCGACTGCGGGGCCGTCTTCAATTCCGCGAGCAGCCGATCGCAGATATGATCGACACGGGCATCGCGTGGGTCCTCGGGAACCGCGGGCACCACCACCGGCGGAGGCGGGACCCGGGTCCGCACCGGCGGCGCCGGGACCGCTTCGACGCGCGGAGCCTCGGGCACGGGCGGCGCGGCCTGCTGCTGCTCCGGCTGCTTCATGAACCGCGAGATGACGCGCACGCCGCGCTGGAAGAGCGGCACCGCGGGGAAGAGCAGCCACCAGAGGAACGGCAGGCTGGTCAACGCCACCAGGATGAGCGCGATGGCGCCGATGGTCCAGAGGTACCCCTCCATCAGCGTGGCGTTGGCGATCTTCGCCTCGCGCTCGGCCTGCTTGCGCAGCTTGCGCTCGAGCCGCCGCTGCCACCGCTCCTGCCCCCAGTTCGGGTAGCTGGCGCGCAGGCTCTCGATCGAGCTTTGGAAGATCTGTTCCTGCTGCCGGATGCCGCGGGCCATCGCCTCCTGGGCGCGCCTGAGGCTCGCCTGGAGCTGCTCCTGCCAGTCGGGAGGCTTGAGGCTCACGTGAAGATCCCTAACATGGCACGAGTTCGCTCGCGACGCGCACCAGCTCGTCCAGCGTCTTCACCGGCTCGACGCGGTGGCAGTGGCGGGCGAAGAGCGGCATCTCGCTGTCGCCGAAGCCCCAGCTCGAGCGATCCTCGGGGCACAGCCAGAGCAGGCGCCGCGCGCGCCGCTTGATCTCCTCGAGCACCCAGGCATTGGGCGGGTTGTAGTTGGAGCGGCCGTCGCCGATGACCACCACGCTGGTGCGCCGCGTGACCGTGCCCAGGTGCGTGGAATGGAAGAGCTTCAATGCGCGGCCATAGTTGGAATTGGCGCTCAGGTTGATGACGCGGCCGGCGGTGGCGAGGTCCACCGCCTCGTCGATGTCCATCTTCTTGAAGAGCTGCGTGACCTCGCCGAGGTCGCTGACGAAGACGAAGCTGCGGACGCGCGCATACAGTTCCTGCAAGGCATAGACGAAGTGGAGCATGAGCCGCGAGACGTTGCGGACCGAGTCGGAGACGTCGCAGAGGATGACCACCTCGGGGCGCTCGGGCCGGCGGCTCCGGAACACGAGCTGCGCCGGGACGCCGCCGTTGACCAGGTTCTTGCGCAGCGTGCGCAGCACGGCGAGGTGGCCCTTGCGGCGCACCTTGCGCCTGCGCGACAGCCGCGACTTCAGGCGCTCGGCCAGGCGGCGCACCAGCGCGCGCATCTTGTCGATCTCCTGCGGCGTCAATGAATTGATATTGCGGAATGCCAGGTCGCCCTGGGCCCGCCGCTCCGGATCGCGCTGCTCCAGCTCCCGCTGCGCGACGCGCCTGGCGGCCTCTTCCAGTTCGCGCAGGGCGCGGCCGGCTTGCCGCGCAACCAGCTCGAGGTCGCCGGCGTCGAGTCCCTGGGCGCGCAGCCGCTCGACGAGCCGCTGCATCTCGCCCTCGGCCTGCCCGCCGCCCGCGGCTTGCAGGAGGCGGCGCGCATAGAAGTTCCTCTGCAGCGGGCTCTGCAGGCCGCGGAAGTCCACGCTCAGCGCCGCCTGGCGCAACAACTTCGCCAATTCGCCCTGGCGCCCCTGGAGCAGCGATTGCGCGAGCGGCGACATCTGCATGAGCGCCTTCGCGATCTCCTCCAGCTCGGCCTCGCCCAGCCCCTGGGCGTGGAGCGCGTCGAGCAGGGTCTCTTGCAGACCCTCGACCAGGTCCTTGGCGCCAAGGAAGTAGAGGTGGAAGAGGCGGTCGAAGACGGCGGCGTCGGGGCCGCGCTTGACCAGCGTGGAGCGGAGCGCGGCGTGGAACTCGTCGCGGGCGCCGACGTCCACGTCGAGCACCGCCGCCGCCGCGTCCGACAGCTCGGCGGGCGAGACCCGCAGACCGTTCTGCCGGAGCAGCTCGGCGAAGTCGCGGAGGCGGGCGTCCATGGCGGCGAAGCGTAACGCAAGTATGCGTTTGCCGCCGTGGTTACCGGTCTCTAGCCACGCATCGACTTGCCAAACGCCGCCACCAGCTCCAAATGCGCCGTCTGCGGGAACATGTCGAGCGGGACGACGCGCAGCAGTCGATAGCCCGCGGCCGCCAGCGCCTTGGCGTCGCGCGCGAAGGTGGGCGCGTCGCAGCTCACGTAGACGATGCGCCGCGGGCGCAGCGCGGCGATGGGCGCGATGGCCTCGGCGGCGCCGGTGCGGGGCGGATCGAGCAACACGGCATCGAACTGCGCGTCGAGGCCGCGCGCGACTTGCGCCGCATCGCCGGCCACCAGCCGCAGCTTCGCGTCGAGCCCCGCCTCGGCGGCGCTCTTGCGCAAGAGCGACAGCGACGCGGCGGAGCCCTCGACGGCCAGCACCGAGGCGCGCCGGAGCAGCGGCAACGTCAAGGTCCCCGAGCCGCAGAACAGCTCCAGCACGTGCCCGGCCCCGTCCAGCGCGGCCAGCACCTCGCCGACCAAGAGCGGCACCGCGGCGCGGTTGGCCTGGGCGAAGAGATCGGCGCGGGTGCGGAAGCGCGCACCGTCGACGGGCGCATCGGCGATCACCGGATCGCCGACGATCCGTGCGCCGATCGTGGCGCCGCGGATCGACGGCCCCAGGAGCGACCCGGCGCGTTTGAAAAGCGCCGGCCCCGGCCGCTCGGCGACCAGGTCGATCGAACCCTCGCCAAGGTCGGATACGTCGAGGCCGAGATCGGTGACGCCGGGGAGATCGGCGCCGCGCACCGCGTCGGCCAGCCGCTGCAAGGCCGGCTCGAAGAGCAGGCACTCCAGGGCCGGCGTGACCTTGCGGCCCGATGCGAATCCCCACGAGCCTCGCGGTCCGCGGTGCAGCCGCGCGCGCCGCCGGTAGCGGAACGGCGACGGGCTCGGCACGATGTCCGCCAATTCAAGACTGCCTGCGGGGAATCCTCCGATGCGCACCAGCGCGTCCTCGACCAGCGCGCGCTTCGTCTCCGCCTGCACCGGCGCGGAGACGTGCTGCAACGGGCACCCGCCGCAGCGATCGACGATCGGGCACGGCGCCGCCACCCGCGAAGGCCCCGGCTCGAGCACGCGCAGCACGCGCGCCCGGGCGTGGCGGCCGGGCTGCAACTCCGCCTCCACGACGTCGCCGGGAGCGCCGCCGGGGACGAACACGACCCGCCCCTCGACGCGCGCGAGCCCCGCGCCGCCGTGCACCAGCTTCTCGATGCGGAGCTTCACCCAGCGGCGAGATCGACCGTCAGCCGCTGCACCATCTGGGCGAGCAGCTTCTGCGTCTGGTCATCGGGTTCGATGAACTGGACGCCCATGCCGGCCTGGTCGACGCCCGGCCCCGCTGCAC
>Ga0247727_10009552_pt1 | contig 17516 bp, 4 predicted proteins | sample WisWelCaveWW1625_FD_202498 | JGI IMG/M metagenome (GOLD analysis project Ga0247727, IMG submission 202498) | Biofilm microbial communities from Wishing Well Cave, Virginia, United States - WW16-25 | ecosystem: Environmental > Aquatic > Deep subsurface > Groundwater > Cave microbial mat | place...
TAATCAAAACTATTCAGCGCCGTGTACTCAATCGTCACCAGCACATCGGCGATGGTGCGAAAGTCGAATGGATTGGCCGCCCTCGGCATCTCAAATTGCCAAAACGTATCCACACCCATGGACTCGAACGGCAGCAGCATCTCGGACTGCGTATCCAACTCAAATAGGCCGGTGGCGCTGATGGGCGAAGTGAGCGCCACAAGCTCGGGGTCGCGCCTCACCACGATCTGCTGGAAAACATCGCCGCCAGTGACCACGCGCGAGATGCCTGAGGCAATAAGGCTGGCGCGAATGCCGTGATGCGGCGGGATAAGCGCGATGACCGAGGTGCGCACGCGTTTGATCAGGCGCAGATAGTGCCCCGGAAAGTCGCGGTCGAAGAGCGGCATCGGCGTGGCAAACGTCAGCACACCGGTCTGGCGGAACTGCTCGAAGTCAAGCGGGGCCATGCGAGCCAGCGAGAACGTCTGCGACAGGTTCAGTTTGCGCTTGTCGGTTTCAAACGCATACTGATCGAGCTGATAGAGATCGCGCAACAAACGCGCCGAGCCGGTCAGTCCTTGACGATTCGGCGTTTTCTGATCGGTTGTGGTTGCCAAACCGGTGTCGGAGGGCACTTCCCAATAATCCGCCTGGATAAACTTAGGCGGCGTGTCCTGTCGTTCGAAGGCCAACTGGTTCTCCGCCAATTGCGCCAGGGCTGTAGCCTGCTGCAAGAAGTAGGAGTAGACTTCGCCAAGCACGCCGCTCATCCATTCATACAGTTCAGCATTGGTGAATTTCTTTGCGAGAAAATCCGCCACCATTTGCGCCTGCGTCACCTGGGTCTGGGCAATCCGGCGCTCTTGTTCGGCCACGCCGACATGAGCCTGCGCCGCTTGAATTTGTGCTTCACCGATAAGAATGTCTTGCTCGGCGATAATGGCCTGCGTCTCAAATTCTTTTTGGCGCCACTCGTGACTGGCGAAGATACCGTAAATCGAGGCCTGGGTTTGAGCGACCTGAGCATTGGCTGAATAGACGGCAGCTTTGGCTTGCTGTGCCGCGCTCGCGAATGAAGCCGCGCCGGCCGCCAGATGTAGCGACCCGGCAACCACGTTTGGTATGGAACCAGCCATACCCGCAGGAATAAACGAAGAAGCGGCGGCGGCAGCAGAACTGAGGGCAGCGGCCGTACCTCCCAACAAAGCTGCCGCAGCACTCGCTCCCCCAGCTTGTTTGATATAGTTTATTGCCTCTTTGTAACTGCCGATCATCTGCTGCTCAAACTGGTTCAACCCCAGACTGCTCAACATATTGTACCGCTCGCTCATGACGGCAGCACGTTGTCGCTGGGCGCGGGCCACGCCGACGCCGGCTTGCGCTTCGTTGACGCGCCGGTTCTGCAGCTCAACACCTTCCATGGCCAGTTGCAGATCGTTGTTGGCTTTGAGCAGGTTGTAGTTTTCCGCATCACGCTTTTCCAGCGCCGCGAGATACGCGGCTTCGATTTGTTGCGCAATGTTGACCAGTTGCTTGCTGCGTTCCATCAACACGCGGAAGTAGTATGGCGTGGGCCGCAGAACCGGCCGGGTGCCGGGGATGATGAGCTGGCCGCCTGCGCCAATCGTCGGCAAATCGTTCGGCCCCGGGGGCAGCGAGACGGGCAATTCAATCTGGCGCTTCATGCCGGCGATATTGCGGCCCTGACGCATCTTGGTTAGTTGGATATCGACGCGCAGCCGCAACAGATCGAGCAGAGGATTGGGTAAAACCATCGCATCCGGTGAAGTGACGGTGGGCGTGTCGAGATCAGGCGAGAACAACAATCGCAGCGCGGTCAGATACAGCGCGCGCGCCCGCGCCAGCGACTCTGCCGTATCGCGGGTGAATTCAGAGTCGGCGAAATCCATCAGACAACGCGACAGGCTTATCAGGGTGTAACGCGTGTGCGGATTCGAGCCGGTCCGGTTCGCGGCCAGGGCATGCGGGTTAAGCCCGTCCGTCAGCCAATGCGGGGAGCGCGACAGAATCGGCGCAATATTCGTCTCGCGCTCCAGCCCGAAATAAATTTTCCGCTTGCTCAGAGGAAGGTTGTAGGCATAGATTGTTTGCGACCAGTCCAGCGCAGCGAGATACTCCCCGGACTTCTGGAGTTGCCAACTCAGTTGCAAAGGAACGCCGTAGAAAATTTCCTGAATGTAATTCGGAATCGATTGATTGCCCAACTGCGCAAAAACATTCCGGCAAAGCTCCCGACGTTGGTTCAGCGTTTCGTCGGTGTGATGATCAATCAGGAAGGTCGGAGCTTCCGAGGGAGAAGGCCGTGTCGCCTCGATGGCGGTTTTCAGGATGGCCGGCTTGAAGTTCGCGCCCAGATCCTTGACCAGGTTGTTCAGGTAGTTTCCAGCTTCCCGGCGCGCTTGATCCGGACTCAGTCGCGGCCGCTTGCGCAACTCCTGCAAGAGCGTCTCAAATTGTTTGGTCCGATGGAGAGGATCGAGTGGCTGGTTCGCGTTGTAAGGCTCACGCAGGCTGGGAAGCAGCACCGTCTCCGGAAAGAAGAAGACGAACATCGCCGCGCGCCAGGTAGAATAGTTGCCCATCCACTGCCATTCTTCATCAAAGTGTCCCTCGTCAATCGTCAGTTTCCATGCGGCCGCGGGGTGGTTTGGAGCGAGCTGTCCGGCTCGCAGCGCGAAGAGAACGCCCTGCACCGTTTCAATCGCCTGAATCAAACGAGTTGTGCGCTGCGAGGCATTGGTCTTCAGATCAACCAGCAGCCGGTGTACGAGCCAGTCCGCCACTTCAGAAACGCTCAGTTTCAAACGTTCAGCCACAGCCGCAATCAGCGCGTCGCGCAACAAGGGCAGCGTTTGTTCTTCGACGGCGGAAACGGCGATGCGGAGCGCGTCTTCCGTCGTCTGCCGTTGGTCGATCCGCGCCTGCAACGTGTCCACCCAATTCAGACGCATCCGCCAAGTGGCGCGCCATGGCGGCAGTTGCGGCGCCGTTTCAGAGATTTGAAACAGGCTCGGCGTGAGCGCAATTTTCTTTTGCTTCTCTTCCGCGCGCCAGGTCTCGTAGATTTGCTGCTTTCTGGCCTGAACCAGAATGTGATAGACATCATCCCACTCTGCGCCGGAGACGATTTTATTTTCCGCCATTTTTCGCACCCTGAACAGGCGCGTGAAAGCTTGCCGCGTCAAGTGCAGGTTTTTTAGCTCCGGCTCGATGTCGATGCCGGCTTTCCGTTGCTCCTCCAGCTTGAGCAGATCATCCACGGGTTTGCCCAGGTTTTCAGACACAATGGCATCGAAACTTTTGAGCGCGTCTGGCTGCCCCTCACGTTTCTTTTTGATGGCGTCAAAGGTATCTGCCAGAAATTTGCTGCGTGCTTGCCAAAGATCGAAAGTAGGATTTCCCTTGTCGGCCAGGCGCAGATCGTCCTTGCCAATCAGATCCGGTTCAATGATCGGCGTTTCGGGTTGAGAAGTTTCGGCCTCGTCCTGCTCCCGCCAAAGATTTTCCAGATGGTCACGCCGCCACCTCAACAACGCGGGGTCAGCAGCCACGGTTAAGCGATCGCGCATGGAGTCGGCCAGACCAAAGAGCCGCTCCAGCTCAGCCTCCGTGATGTTATCCGCCGTGAGATACAGTTGTTGCAGTTGATCGTTGTCGCCGGAATCAAGCGGAATACCCAAACGTAAGGCCAGGGCGTTGCGCGTCTCGGGCTCGGCGCCGCGGGCCAATCGGATTTCTTCAAAAGAAGTGCCGATTCGATTGAGCAGCGCCTGATATGCCGCCAGCCGATAATCAGCTTCTTTGATCGCGGTGACGTCAACCGCCTGCCTCGTCGCGACGGCCGAGACCTCAACCGTCTGCCCATTGATCACCGCCTGAACAGATTTTTCAGAAAGCGCTAGATCATAAATACGGATGTCATCCAGGCTGCCATTCATTCCTGACGACCAGGGGTCCTTGCCCAAATACAGAGGTCCGTCGTTGCTAACAGACCCGCCGGCCAACAAAGTTTCCGAATCCAACTCTCCATTGATATAGAGTTTCAAGCGGACGCCGGATTTGACGTAAGCGATATGCGTCCAGGTATTGAGGGGGATTTCCGCCAGGCTGCTGCCGCCCTCATCCTGATTCACGGTGGTGCTAACGCGGTAATGAACGCGGTTATCATTCGGTTGCATCCACAAGGCGAAAGTGCGTTGCATATTGGCGCTGCCTTTGTGCACAATCGCGCGCCAAGTGCCGGTAAATCCCTGGCGCAAGTTCAACCAGAAAGCCACGCTGAAATCAGCGTCGTTTTTGCCGACTTCGATAGCCGGGGCATGAGGTATTTTTACATGATCGGTCGCGCCGCTAAAACTCACCGCGCCGCCGAATTTGCCTGTTGCCGGAATGGGCCCATTGACCAGTGTGCCATGAAGGCCATTAGCCGATGCGTCATTTAAAGTCGTTCCACTGGCCTCATCACACTTCCAATGCGCAATGGGTTGAACCGGTAACGACGGGCGTTCGTTGGGCGCCGCGCCCAGGTATTGGCGCAGCACTTCGATGGCCGCGCGAAGCTCGTTCACCGGCTGGTTGCTCGGGGGAATTCGCTGTGGATCTCGAACATCGATGAGCTTCTCAAAGGGTTGATAGAACAAATTGCTCAGATCCTTCTCAGTAAGTTCTGCTTTCCCAACTTTGACGTGCTTTTTCGCGTAATCGATCAGATCTTCCAAATAAGCGCGCAGGCTCGCCAGGTCGTCCTTTGCTTTATAAGCGCCGGTGGCGGTGATCGTGATCACGGATGCCGCATTGCGGGCGGTCTGGTTGCCTCGTTTATCGCGGAAGCGCAGCGCAATCGTATGCTCGCCAAAGCCGAGATTCTGAATCTCAAAGCGCCAGTTGACGCGGCTGCCAGGAGTAATGGCAACCGATTGGTAGGAGCCGCCATCCAGCGACCATTCAACCGCAGCCACCCCGCTCTGGTGGTCCTCCGCCCAACCGTTCACGGCCAATTTCCCAAGAGGAACTTGCGAGTTGTTCTTAGGCGCGACAATCTCAAACGCGGGCGGGGTCGTATCCGGATAGGTAACCCTTCTTTGCCTGGAAGCACCCTCGGCGCCCGGTGGGGCGACGACGCTGACTTGAACGAAGAAGGACTGTTGCGGTTCTTCCGGAATATAGGCAATTTCAATGTCCCTGGTGCCGCTCCAAGATTCGCGCGGGTCAGGAACATCGACGTGAGTGTATGCGAAATATGGTCCGCGATCGTACGTCGCCCACGAGATCCATTTGAGTGGCCAGGTGCCTCTTTGTGCTTCCACGCTCACCGGCAAGAGCACCTTTTCGCTGGCTCCAGGTATGACGTAATCGTGCGGCGGAAAAGTTATCTGCAGTCCGGGCGGGTCTTCGTCAGCGGCAGTAGCGCTGGCGACCACGATAGTTTCCGGTTGTTCTTTCAGAGCTGTTGGTTTTTTCTGACTCGTTTGTTTTTGTTTTGGTGTCTTGTTCATGGAATACATCCTCAATGGTTGAGTATCAAACAGCAAAATTAGGTTTTAAAGTCAAGGCTCAGTTCGCATATCGTCAAGTAAGGCAAAAAATTCCAAAGTTCAAATTTCGCTCGACTCCGTTAGGAGTCAAATGTTTATAGCTAACGGTTGATTAAGAGCCTCCAAACCCCAGCGGGCAAACGTGTCAAGCTAACGAACTTGATCTTCATGATAACGAACCCCGTTTGCCCCAAAGGGGCATGATATGACAGCATAGGGCAACGCCCTGTGAAGTGGAATTCAAACCAATCATCCCAGCGCCCCAACGGGGCAAAATCAAAATCTTGCCGCTGGCACATGGGGTGAGGTTGGGATGATTCGCCGAATTGATTTTGATCTCGGCGCGCCAATGTATTGCGCCCCGTTGGGGCTTTTCAATTCAATATTATGATATCATCCGCAGGGCGTTGCCCTCGGCTATCATATTTGTCCCCGTGGGGGACTCGGCTTTGCTCTTAGCTTGACACGCATGCCCCAGCAGGGTGAAATGTTCATTAGGCGCTATTTGTCCTAATACGTCGAAGAAGGAGCTCAAGTCTCCTGATTTTGAAATTCAAGAATGTCCACAAAGCAACGTTGTAGTGAGTCGAATTGACGAGGTTTGGATCAACAACATTCGCCCAACTGATGCGGACTTAGAATAACTTACTTAAGTAATAGCCTCCCAAGCCAGCCACTCCACCTACTACAGCCCCTGCTGCCGTGCCTACGCCAGGGATAACCGAACCAATAAGTGCACCTACTGCCGCTCCTGAGCCAGCAGCGGCCAATGCCCCTGTTCCTTTACTCACTGTGCTGTTAGCTCCTAATCTTGAAGCGCCTGCTTCTGCCAAGTTCCCAACTACGGCACCCGTCACTAAACCACCGCCAACAACTGGAGTGTAGGCTGCGCCAGCTCCCAATAAAGCCGAGGTCGTTTTAAAACCAGCGGCATGCGCATACATCGAGCCCGCTGTAAGGGCGATTTCTGCTTCGGCTACTCCAGGCACGAATGTTCTAGTGGCGGTGAGTGCCGCATTTCCAGCTCTAGTTCTTGCAAACTGCGCAAGCTCGCGCCTGGTATCAGCAGCGCGTTGCGTGGCGAACAAATCACCTTCCTGACTGAGTGCCGCTCGATGAATAGCCTCGTTCGTCACTGATGAGCCAGTAGCATCGCGCGCGCGTTTGGCGTTATCGATAGATGACGTAAACACGTCATTGCGGTAATTAATCCCTCCTCCGCTTCCCGCAGCGGCTTGTAGACGCGCTGTGCGAGGATTATCTGCGTTTACCCCGCCACGGTTACCATGCGTTTTATTTAGCGCCATTGATCGCTCTGTTCGCAGCGTGGCGCTCGTGCGATAGTTTTGTTCTCCGTAAGCTGATTGCCCGGTGTCACGATTCGTTGTTATTGCTTCGATATTTCCCCGCGGTATGACGTGTTCGTTCTCCGTTAGTCGCACACCATGAACATCGTATCGGGCGGGTGCTTGCTGGTTGTAGGGAGTAACATGTCCTATTTCGTTAGATCCGGGAACTAGGTTGGTGCTCGATTGAGGTGGATTTTCGCCGCTTAATCCCGTCGGATCGTGCAGTCGGATCGGATTGCAGTTCACATAGCTATGAAGGTTGATTCCCTCGACCATTCCCTTCGGATCACAACTCACCCATCTCGCCAACCACGGCGCATAATACCGCGCCCCGTGATAATACAGCCCGCTCTCTTCATCACGCTCTTTTCCTGTAAAGCGATACCGTTTGCGAGCAAAGCTGCCAAAGCTGGTCTCACCGTAGGGCGTGAACTCTTCGCGGTTGGCCAAAGCACCACTCATGTCAATCACGACATTGCTGCTGCCGAGGTGATCGCCCAAGTGAAATTTTATCGTTGGAGTTTTATCTTCGTCGAAAGGATTGCCAACACGCACCAGCGCAATGCGGCTTTGGTTGTCCATCACGTGCAGGGTGTTGTTCTCTTGCTTTACGCCGCCCTGCACACGACGATGGAACTCAAAAAGTCCGTCAATATAAACCGTCACGTCATAATCGCCGCCTTGTTTGCGCGCGAATTTTTTCACGCGCTGGCCGGCAGCATCATAGAGATAGTGCGCATGCACTGAAGGCTCGGCATTGCCGGTTTGCGTGCGATAAATTTTCATGCGGTCGGCGTGATCCCATTCAAAATGGCGCGAGGTGGTTTCGCGAAGAAGATTGTCATTCAAATCGTATTCGTAATTGTAAGGCGTCGCGCCGATCGTCACCGTTGCCAGGCGATTGTTGCCGGACACGAGCGTGAAGTCGCGCGTGAAACTGCCGCCGTTCGCTGCGTGTTGCATCTGCAAAATATTGCCAACCGCGTCGTATTGGTACTTCTCGGCATAGCTGCGCGTCAGCGTCGGGTCTTGCGTTTTGATATCATCGCGCCACGGCTCAACTGTCGGCGGCGGAGTGGCGTGCTCGCGGCCGGTTGCGGTCAGCAAGCGATAAATCGGATCGTAGCTAAATTCGCGGTTGAGCGCATCGATTCCTGCTAACGAGTTCGGAACGCCGCTGCCCGGCGTGCGGTCATGAATTGCCAAAATGTTTCCGGCAAGATCGTATTCGTAGCCAAAGTCTTGCAACGCTGCGCCGGTGGGATGATAAGTGAGCGGATCAGGTTTGGTGTAACGTTCAGTGCGCAAGCGAACCAAACGGAAAGTTTGCGGATCGTAGGCGTAGCGAGTCATCACGCCGTTGCCATACGCAATGAGCGTGCGTTGGCCTTTGGCATTGTAGGCGATGATTTCAACGTAGGTTTCGCCATCCAACAAAACTCTTTCCAATGCTCCGGCACGATTATACTGCGGCAACAATTCTTTGCGCTTGCCATCCACATCCTGCGGATAGCGCATGAGCTTGATGCGATTCAAGCCGTCATAGGTGATAGACGTCCGATATTCGTCGGGATCGAGCAGCGTGTTCGCGTTCGCCGCTTGCCAGTCCACGCGAAACGCCTTCACTTGCCAGTTGGCGGGAGGTGGATCGAACACGGCAAGAATGGCCGCGTCGCTGATCACCTTCCGAGCTTTTTCTAAAACGTTGCCTTTAAAATCGTAAGAGGCAAATGTGAGCAATCCAGCTTCGTCATAATGGCGAAACAATTTACCGAGACGATTAGCCGTGCGGTTGGTATTGCGCTCGTTAACCGGCTGATTCTTTTCACTGCCATCGCCGTATTCGAGTTTCTCACGCAATGTCATTGCACTGCTGCTGTCATCACGCGCCCACAAACGAATCGGACGATTCAACGCATCATAAGCGTGCAAAACGAGCGCGCCTTTGCTATCGCGGCCTTCAATGGCGTTACCCATCACATCCAAAACCGTTCGCCGAATTCCGGCATCAATGCTTTCAATCCGCAGCGGGTGTTTGGCAAGATCATAAACGTGCTTGAAAGCAATTCGTCCCAGCGCGTCGGTAACGGTAAGCAAATTGCCTTGAATGTCATAAGTCGATTGCGTGATCAACCAATCCGCCGGACTCGCGCCATTGCGCGCCACGGTTTCGATCGTGCGGCCCAGCGCATCGATCACGATGCTCGCCGGTGTGTTCCAATGATCAGAATATTTGCCCGATGATGCCGCATGTGTGCGACCGGCGTTGTCGTTCGCATCGTAGGTATAAGTCTCCCACGGCGTCGGCGTGAATTTTTCCGGATCGGCAAGATCGACGGGCACGCCATAAATCACGCGCTGCTCGGAGCCATCGGGATTGAGCGTGCGAATGACTTGCCCGCGCGGGTCGTAAAACATCATCGCCTTCTGGCCGAATTGTTTGTCCGTTGGCGGCGCGTAATCAAAACCGCTGGAGAAAAACGGTTCATATTTTTCCACCACGCGGCCCTTGTTGTCGTAGGTTTGCCAACCGCTTACGACGACACGCGTCGGCTCGTTGGCGGCGCGTTGCTTCCCGACTGCATCAGCGTTGCGCGATTGATCACTCGGCAAACCGGCGTCGCCGAAATTTTGATCACCTAAGAAAACATCTTCGGCTTGCGTGCGCGTTTGCAGCAAGCGTCCGAATCCATCTGAATATTCCACCGTCTCAATCGTCTCATCGCGCTCCGGCAAAGGCACATCAGTCTCGTTGACGTGATGAACGCGTTTAATCGTGCGCACCGAGATTGGATCTCCATCTCTGACAAACGCATGAAAGTCGTAAACCATGCGCGCGCCGGGAACTTCAAGCGTATCCCCAACATCACCGAGCTTGCCCATCACCGCCGTGCTTTCCAAGAGTCCCATCGTCGTGAAAGCAAAAGCGCTGCGGTTGCCGTTGGGATCCGTCACTTCTTTCGGTTGCAACACGCGATAATCATAAACAGCGGTGGTGATCAAGCCCACCGGGTCAGTCACTGTTGTAGGCAGTAGCGCGAACTTATCGAAGGCAACGTTCGTTTCGTGTCCAAATGGGTCGCGCGTCGCTTTCACCAGTCCACGAGCATTCAGGGGATCATCGTGAAAATCATAACGCTGCTGCTGCGTAACGGCAAAATAGCCGGTGGCATAGTCGCCGCCCGAATGATAAACATAACCGGCACGCGCCGGCAGCAATGCTCTAAATTCATTGGGATAATCTGCGGTCCAATTCGGTGAGGATTGCAGATACAATGGCTGCTCGTTTCCGTAAGCCGCTTGCAGAATATCGTCCGTGAGCACCAAGCTTTCCGATCGCACCAACGCGCCGTAGTCGCCAATCTCACCAAAAGGCAAACCCTGAAACGCCGGGCCGTCATAAAAATTGAGCGTCTGGCCGATCAGGCGCGTGGCCGTTTTGCCATCCAAAATATTTTGCCGCAATTGAAACACGCTCAGCGCGCCGTCATTGAGAATTTCAAAACTCGTGGTGCGCGCGACGCGGCCGATGAGATAATGCTGCTCGTCATCACGATGCGCATACGTCGTCACCACTTGCGTCGCTAAATATGGCTCGCCATCCCGTACCGCGACTTTAAAGTTGCGGCCACGCGGGACGGCGATGCTGATCTGCGAACGCGGCTGGCCGTATTCATCGTAATCATCCGTGAACGTGAATTGCGTCATCGGCTCATCGCTGCGCTCCCATTGCGTCGTGCGTTGGCTGAGCGCATGCGAGAAAAAGATATGCTGGCGATCTTTCTCTTTTTCACTCGGCGGATTTTCTTCGCGCACGCCGAAGAGAGATTCGGTCACCGTATAAGGACGATCTTGACGTTCCGTGCCATCGAGCGCATAAAGCTCCGTTCGCAAAGTGCTGCCACGCAACGTGCGCAACGCATCCCGTTTCACGCGGCGCGGCAAATCATTAAGAAAATTGCTCATCGAGTTGGGACGCGAGAGCGCTTGCGGATCGTCCACCCAATACTCGTTGCCGTAATCCGTTTCCTCCCATTCGCCGAACTCATCTCCCACCGGGCCTTGATGAAACCACGTCTTTGTGAGCGTCGGCGGAGAGAAGCGTTGTGCATCTTGCACTTTGATGAAATCTTTTTCCTCTCCGTGCAAGCCGCTTTGATTGTATTGCTCGAAAGTTTCGGTGTCGAGCTGCTCCACCATGCCGAAGCCGCGAAACTCTCTTTCAGCGTCATCCCAATAGCCGTGATGATAGCGATACTCGGTGGTGAGCTTGCCTTTGGAAATCTCGTCGATCACTTCGACGCGAGACACGACTTGCACGGGAAACGGCAACGATGTTTTCCAGCGGGTTTCCGGCTGCTTTTGATCAGCAAGATAAAAATTAATTGAAGACGAATAATCGACGCGCGTTACGGCGCCGGTGTGATTGTTCATCTCGTGCAGCAAATACGGCTTGACGCCGCCGGTGAAATCGAGAAAGAACATCGCCGGTCGGGGACGCGCATTGATCTGCTCGCTCCACAACACGCCGCTGATGCCGAGGCCGAGCATATCCGCCAAACGCACCGCATCCATATCCGACACTGAAGGTGTGCCTTTGATTTCAATGGGATCGCTCCAGCCGTTGCCGCTTTGATTGATCCACAGCGTGACTTTGTTGTCATCGACATAAACAAGATCAGCGAGACCGTCGCCATCCACATCGCTGACGAGAATGCGCTTGGGATCGTAGCCATACGGAAAACGCGGACAGTTGCGCATGGAAACGCGCGTGCCCCATTTGCCGTATCCGAGATTAGGCCAGTATTCGACATTGCCATCGTGAACGAGCGCGACGTCCTGCATGCCGTCGCCGGACATATCAGCCCACTTCACGCGCGGGTCGGAGAAGTTGATATTGGGAAAATCTTTGAGCGCCCGGCGTTCGACGCGGCGCGTTTCTTTCCAACCCTTCTGTGGATCATTGAAAAAAATTTCCAAAGTGCTGCCGGAACGAATCGCGTCGGTCACGCCATCGCCGTCCATGTCGACGAGCTTGACTTCCGGATCCTCTAGGTTAAAACTTGGAGCTACGTCATAACGCTGAAACGAGCGGCGATCCCACAAGCCTCCGAAACGCAGCGGAAAATATCCCGACAAGCCGGGCTGCGTGACGAGCAAATCGGTGCGACCATCGCCATCGGCGTCGATCATCTGCACACCGGGATCGGCAAGCTGCAAACCCACGGGCGCGTCTTTCATCTGTCGCGGCAAATCGAATTCGCCGTTGCCGAGATTGCGCCAATAGCGCACGACGCCGTTCATCTGCAAAACATCCGGCAAGCCGTTGCCGATCAGATCGACCAATTCCGTGTCCGGACTTGCCAGCGATTGCGCCGGCAGATCTTTGCCCGTGAGCGGAAAGAAGTCTCTCTTTTCCGGCTCGAATTGCGAATAGCCAAACTCCAACGGCGGCAGTTCTTCGGTGCGCTCACCATCGTGCCCAACGACTTTGATCTGACTGAGCAAAGAAACCCCATTCAAAGGAGCGCGGACTTTCGAGTCCGCCCGCTGATCGAGATAAACAAAATGATAAGCGCGCGTGAGAATATCGGTATCAGCATGAGTAGAAATTTCGATGCGTGTACAACGCCGCATCGTGCGCATTTCAAAACCGGCGCGATATTCGGAGAAGGGATCAGGCCGTGGCTCGTAAATGAATTTGACGGTGACGAGAAATTTCGGTTTGGCTTGCCCTTGAGTGGCAGGATCGCCGTAATCGGCGTAGCGAATTTCGGAGAGATAAAGCTGATCCCAATGATGCGGGCCATCGGCTTGAACCTCATCGCGCTCGTAAATATAATCGATCCGATTGCCGAACGGATCCGTGGTGCGCGCCAATTTCCAGGCGAAGACTTGCGCGCGCTTGTCCGGGTTGACAATGGCGCCGGGATCATGGCCGGCGACAGCAGGTGTTCCATACAAGCTGACGAGGCCGTCCTTGCTCCGAACTTCCCAATAATCGTTGTCGGCGTCGCGATGATGATCGATGCGGCCGAACAGGCCCTCGGTGCGCGGTCGATAACGCGTTGCCGACGCCGACTTCTCAATCGACACCAGATCTTCCGCTCCCGAAAGAATAAACGTGTCTTTGGCATCGTCGTAACGCGGATTGCCTTTTGAAGTCTTTCGGCTCACGCCAGGAATGCTCAAGCTCCAACCGAGGCCAAACGGACTGTTGCCATTGCCGGTGCTATAAACGAGATTCAATTCAGGTTGGAATCCGTTGCGGCCTGGAGGAAGAGCAATCGGCACGGTGAAGTTGCCGGTGCCGGTGAAGAGATCAGGCGAAAATTTCTCGCCAATACCTTTTTGCGCGCCCCCGCCTTTGGGGAGAGAGATGGCCGAAGCGTTGGATTTGTTGCTCATGGGTACACTTCCCTGTGTCTAACATTCTTTATGTCCAATTTTGGTTTTTGTGTTCAACTTTGGACAGCTTGAAACAAACGTCGTTCGCGCTGGAATGATTTAAATGAAGTACAGCATCCCTACAAACCCAAAGACGGTGAGGCGTGTGTGCAGACTAAACTCTTATACTTTCTTCGATCATTCTTGTTCCCTACTCTTTATTTATTCCCCGCTGCGGCAAAAAAAGTATCATTTGCCTTTCAAGCGCTGTTTGATCCGGCGAAACAGGCGCTCGCGACGCAGTTTTGCGGCGGCGGTGGAGATTCCCAAGACCTCGGCCACCTCTTTAAATCCGTTGTTTATTTTATAGACACCAGAAGATCCAAAATTCCTCATATTTTTTCAGCAAGCCGCAACGCAATCCACTCGAAACGACGGTTTTTTCTTTAAATTTCCACAAACACTTTCGCGCGACTCGGCTCGGCGACATGGATGCGAAATTCGTTGAAAAGCGCAAGTGAATTTTCTTGACAATGGCTCGTTTTTTTTGTACCATTCGTCATTATGAAAATTCCTCATCCCATACCTTACCAGGGCAGCAAGAGAAATCTCGCGCAAAAGATTTTATCATTTTTCCCTGCGAATACAATGACGCTGTTTGAGCCTTTTGCCGGCTCCGCTGCCATATCAATTGCTGCCGCGCTTAGAAAAAGGAGCAAACATTTTCATCTGAATGATATTAACGAGCCTTTAATCGCGCTGTGGGACTCTATCATAAATAGGCCCGATCAGATTTCAGAACAATACACCAAACTCTGGCATGCTCAAATTGGCCAAGAAAGAGAGTTTTACGATCAAATTCGCGAAAAATTTAATCGAACTTCAAGACCGGATTTCATGCTCTATCTGTTGGCAAGATGTGTTAAGGCGGCTATTCGGTACAATTTTAACGGGGAATTTAACCAGAGCCCGGATAATAGAAGGTTGGGGCGGCATCCAGCAATGATGAAAAACGATGTTCATGCAATTTCGATTATTTTTAAAAGAAAGTGTACACTTACAAGCAAGGATTACAAACAGGTATTAAATCTGGCTACGAAAGATGATCTCATTTATATGGATCCGCCTTATCAAGGCACCTTTGCCAGCGGTGGTTTCCGATATTACGGCAACATAGAATTAGAGGATTTCATTGATTCATTAAAAACGCTTGGCGCAAAGAATATTCCCTTTATACTAAGTTATGATGGCAGAACAGGCAACAAAACCTTTGGAGAGTTCTTGCCTTCCCATTTAAAGCTTACAAGAATTGAAGTTGCCGCCGGAAGATCATCGCAGGCAACTCTTTTAGGGAGAAACCATATCACATACGAGTCAGTTTATTTATCGGAGGCGCTGATTCAAAAGCTAAACTTGAATATTGAAAAAATTCTTACCAAAAGTGCAAAAAGCCAAATTAGTTTATTTGAATGCGAAGAAATATGAAAAAAACAAACTTGCCGCAGGAGGTTCGTAAGCTTCTCCAATCCATAACGAATAAACGCGCCAGAGTGGTGATTGATCATATCTTGAAAAAGGGGTTTATAACAACAGCAGATTTAGAAAAGAAATACGGTTATAATCATCCACCAAGAGCTGCCAGAGATGTTAGAGAAGCGGGCATCCCTTTAGAAACATTCAGGGTAAAAGATAAAGCTGGTCGATCAATAGCTGCTTATAAGTTTGGCGATCTCAGCAAGGTTCAGAAGAATAAGTTGAGTGGTAGATCAGTCCTTTCAAAGGAATTTAAAAATGGCCTTTACGAGTCGCACAAAGGAAAATGTTTCATTTGTTCCGGCACCTTTGAATCTCGTTACCTACAAATTGATCATAGGGTTCCTTATGAGATTGCAGGAGATGATGTATCAATTGAAAGAAATCTTGATGATTTTATGTTGCTCTGCGGCTCTTGCAATAGGGCGAAATCATGGTCATGCGAACATTGTGTCAATTGGAAAGAAAAAAAGGAGCCGAACATTTGCAAACAATGCTATTGGGGAAGCCCCGAGAACTATTTGCACATCGCCCTCAAATCCATCCGGCGATTGGATATTCATTGGGAAGCGCATGAAATCAAAAGTTATGAAAGAATCAAAGCCATAGCCAATCTTGAGAAAACACCTCTACCGGATTTCGTCAAAAAGGTTTTAGATAAAAACACATCGACTTGATTGAGAAAAATCCTTATTGGCTCATCTCACCGTAAACTCCGCCTCCCGCCTTGCCACATTCCCACAACGATCTTCGGCAAGTACAGCTAATTTATGAATGCCTGGTGTGAGTTCTTGCTGCGGTTTATATTGCACCACCTCGCGTTCCGGGTCGTATTCCGCAATCAACAATTGACCATCCAGGCGTAGCTCAATGGCCTGCTCCGATTCAAAACCCGAGGCGCTGTCATTGACCTCAACAATAAAATTCTGGCGCCGATCGCGAAGCACCGCGCCGGGTTGCGGCGAACGAATGTGCAAACGCGGCGGTTCGCTGTCGCGCATGACAGCGAAATTTTCCAGACTGAAAATGCGCGCCGAGACGGTGCGATTCGTCGGGTTCACCTTATTATCGATAAACACCCAGTCATTGCGATAACGATAGCACACGCCGATCTGCCCAGGCTGTGAAACGGTATCGGGATAACTCAGCGTGACGGTCGCGCCTTCGTTTAGCGGCACATCCTGAGGTTCAACACGATAGATCGGACCCATCACGCGCGCATCGTTGATCCTGGTGACCGTGTCAATGTGCACGCGGCCATACAGCGGCCAATAAACCGACTCGTCCGAAAAAACCACGCGCATGCGCGCATCGGCGGCGAATAGACTTCTCCCTTGCCCCGGTCGCACCAAAACATTCATAAACGATTCCTGCCAGACGTCGAGTTGCCCGAACATATTTTCTGCCGCGATCTCGAGCTGTACAGAATCGCCGGCAATTTCTGCCAACGGCACGGCCGCCAAATAACGATGCGGCTGCTGTGGCACACTCTGCACTTGCAAAGCTTTGTGCCCATTGGAAAATTTTATGGCCGGCGCGCTGACCAAAGGTTGATTAGTGCGAATTTGCAACCTAAGATAATTGGGATAGAAATCCCTCTCGACATCGATCAGCAACGGCGCGGCCAACTTGCGATCCGGTGAATTGAAAATATAGGCGGGATGCGAGCGCAGCCCGAATTGGTCAACCGCAACGAGGCGAACCAGCGGCGCGCCGCCGGTTGCCAGTTCCAACACGGAATCAGCCGGCGCAACCATGCCGGAGCTGGTATCCATTCCGGTTTGTCCGGCGGATTGGTTTGGGAGACTATCCAAACGCGGCGATTGATTCAATGCACTGACATGATTTGAGACGGGACGTGTCTTTTTCCATTTTGCTAAAATGGGCCGCCACGGCGACACAATCGTTCGTCCGTTAACCGTGGCGACGGCCGCTTCGAGTCGTTGAATTTTTCGAGCTGGTGAGGTTTGAATAGCCTTTATCCGAACCTGTGTCGGTCGGCGCTCCGCAACTTGGGGGGTTATCGTAAAAGCCGGTCCGACCATTAACGTCGCCTCGAGTGTCGATTGATTTCCGAAAAAATCCGCCACGACCACGCGCAGTCTGTGCTCGCCCCAACTCAACGTTTGCAGCGGTTGATATTGCCGCGAAGCGATAAGACGTTGAACGACGCCGAATCCTGGAATGGTCGAATCAGGCATCTCCTCCGACTCACACAACAGCGCGCCGTCGGCCTGATTCAGATGCGAGTAAAATCCCAACGAGTTGCCGGCGACGCGATACAGCCGCTGAAAATCGCCGAAGCCGCGCCGTTTCAGCAGAAGATCGCGATCCAGCTCGACTAATTTATTCAGTGGATAATCGAAGCGGTCATATTGTGTTTGAAATTGCAAACTGTCGTCGACAAAAAGCTGCAGCCGATAAACCGCAAAACGATTCTCCACGCCGTCGGCGTGATCATCGGCGTCGACGGCAATGCCGGCTTTTCCGGAAATATGAATCGTCCCGGCAATTCGCCATTTGCCATTTTGTCGAAACGGCCGCAGAATAGCCGGGGCAAAATCACCGTTGACCGTCGCGCCAGGCGTCAGCGGCGAAACCGCAAGACTCGCAATCGCCGGCGGCATGGTGTCGACAATTTTGAAACCGCGCAGAAACGGATTGATCGGCCGGCCGCGCGAATCGCGTATTTCAAAATGCAAATGCGGCA
>Ga0247727_10009553_pt1 | contig 17516 bp, 15 predicted proteins | sample WisWelCaveWW1625_FD_202498 | JGI IMG/M metagenome (GOLD analysis project Ga0247727, IMG submission 202498) | Biofilm microbial communities from Wishing Well Cave, Virginia, United States - WW16-25 | ecosystem: Environmental > Aquatic > Deep subsurface > Groundwater > Cave microbial mat | place...
GTGTGCCGCTTCCTTTGCTCCATCACGCAGGTTGCTATCCTGCCACTTTCCACTAAAATTTAGCACATGAAGACACCCCACCCTATTCCATATCAAGGTAGCAAGCGGCATATCGCAAAATATATATTGCCCTTCTTTCCGCAGGAAATTAATACTTTGATAGAGCCTTTTACTGGCTCTGCCGCTATCTCTATTGCCGCCGCCTGCTATGGCAAGGCTTCACGTTTTCACTTAAACGACTTAAATCAGCCTCTTGCCGCATTGTGGCACGAAATTGTCAATGACCCTAAAGGCATCGCAGACGGTTATAAGAGTTTGTGGGAAAAGCAACAGGGAAAGGAAAGAGAGTTTTACGATTTTGTTCGCGACCAATTCAACCGAACAAAGCGCCCGGATTACCTTTTATACCTCCTCGCTCGGTGCGTAAAAGCGTCGGTTCGCTACAACTCGAAAGGGGAGTTCAATCAAAGCCCGGATAACCGTAGGCTTGGGCGAAACCCGGAACAAATGGCGGAAGATATATTTACTGTCTCTAATTTGTTTCGCGGGAGAGTCGTTATCACCAGTAAAGACTACAAAGAAATTTTGAGAACGGCTACGCCGCGAGATTTGGTCTATATGGACCCGCCCTATCAAGGTGTTTGCAGTAGCGGCGACCCTCGCTATTACAGCGGGGTTGACTTTGATGAATTCGTGCAATCGCTGAAGTATTTGATCCGACATCACATACCATTCATTTTGAGTTACGACGGGCGCACAGGCGACAAATCATTTGGGCGAGAATTGCCCCCTGAACTTGGCTTGCATCGGGTAGAAGTAAAGGCCGGACGTTCGACTCAATCTACCCTACTGGGAGGCGACGACATCACGTATGAATCGCTGTATCTTTCAAAGGAGTTGGTTGGCGATTTAGGTTGCGCCCCACAAGAAGTTATTGAACGGTCTTCCCATCAGCATCCGGTGCAACTCGAATTATCTCACAACTGACTACGCCCATGCCTTCACGGTCACAACTCAAAACCGTCAAGCGTTTGCTCAAGTCCGTTTCCAGCAAACGCGCTCGAATTGTCATTGAGCATATTCTTGAGCACGGGCAAATAACAACCGAAGACCTCGAAAAGATGGGCTACAACCATCCGCCACGAGCCGCTCGCGATGTCCGTGAAGCGGGCATTCCGCTGGAGACCTTTCGCGTCCAGTCATCCGATGGGCGCTCAATAGCGGCGTATAGATTTGGAAACTTGAGTGAGATACGCGAAGAGCGTATTCGAGGTAGAAAGACCTTCCCCAAGAAACTCAAGGATGACCTGTACGAAATCAGCGGCGGTAAATGTGCCATCTGTTCTGGCAAATTTGAGTCCCGCTATTTGCAGATAGACCACAAAGTGCCTTATGAAGTCGCCGGAGATGAACAAGAGTCGGAATGGAGTACAGATGATTACATGCTACTGTGCGGGTCATGCAATCGCGCTAAATCATGGTCCTGCGAACACTGCGAAAACTGGTTGAACGACAAGTTGCCGCTGGTGTGCGAGACCTGCTATTGGGCCAGCCCTGAAAACTACGTTCATATCGCGCTTCGAGAAGTAAGGCGCGCAGATATTCTGTGGAATGAAGATGAGGTAAAAGCGTATGAACGCTTGAAGAAGGCGGCGCGGCGGGATCAATCTCCGATACCGGAACATGTCAAAAAGATTATCGAGAACTACTTGAAGGGTTGAGCGGCAATTGCTCAAAACAAGTGCGGCCAGACCTGCAAGCGACCGCGCACTTGGCGAAGAAGGAAATTGTGGTGCTCACGGAAAAAGGGAAACCGGCCTTTGCGCTGGTGGGTGTCGAAGACGAATTTGCGCTCGAAGCCCTGACCCTGGGCCGCAACGAGAAATTTATGTCCTATCTGGACGGCGTGGCCGAGCGCGCCAAACAGGGCCGCACCTATTCGCTCAAGGAAATCCGGGCTGAGTTCATGCCTGCTCGCAGGCCCCGCCGGAAGAGCCGTGCGGCAAGGAAGTAATCTATCTCGCCTTCGTTTCCGTGCCCTCCGCTCCCTCACGGGAACCATCCATAAACGCCAGCGTATACAGCTCAAAATACCGCCCACGCTTCTCCAGCAGTTGGGCGTGCGTGCCGGTTTCAATAATCCGCCCGTGATCCATTACCACGATCAGGTCGGCTTTGGTGATGGTGGACAGGCGGTGGGCGATGACGAACGCGGTGCGGCCCTTGAGCAAACGCTCCAGCGCGGCCTGGATGATCCGCTCGGTCTGCGTGTCCACGCTGGAAGTGGCTTCATCCAGAATCAGGATGCGCGGGTCGGCCAGCAAGGCGCGGGCGAACGAGATCAACTGCCGCTGGCCGCCGGAGAGGATCGCGCCGCCCTCGCCGACCCTGGTGTCGTAGCTGTTGTCGAGCGCGGCGATGAAGTCATGCGCGCCCACGGCTTGGGCCGCCTCTTCAATCGCGCTGAACGGCGCGTCCGGGCGCGCGTAGGCGATGTTCTCGTGCACCGTGCCGGAGAACAGGAACGGCTCTTGCAAAACCACGCCCATCTGTCTCCGCAGTGAGCGTTGCGTCACCGTCTGTAACTCTATGCCGTCGATCAGCACGGCGCCCCCGTCGGGGCTGGCATCGTAGAAACGCGAGAGCAGTTTGACCAGCGTGGATTTGCCCGCGCCCGTCTCACCCACCAGCGCCACCGTCTGCCCCGGCAGGACGTGGAGTTGAACGTGCTCCAGCACCGGCACGCCGCCCTGGTCGTATCGAAAGCTCACGTCACGGAACTCCACCTCGCCCCGGATCGGCGGCATGGTCTGCGCGCCGGGCCGATCCGTCACCTCCACCGGCGTGTCCAGCAGTTCAAAGATGCGCTCACTGCTCGCCATCGTCGCCTGAAACGTGTTGTAACGTTGCGCGAGGTCGCGGATCGGGTTGAAGAAGCGATCGATGTACAACACAAACGCCACCAGCGTCCCCGCCGTAATCTGTAGGGTCAGGCCTTGCGCCTGCCCGCCCAGGCCGCCCAACACCGCCAGCCCGCCTACATAAATCACCAACCCCAGCGCCAGACTGCCGATGAAGTCCACGGTGGGAAAGAAGACCGACGTGATCAGCGCGGCGGAGTTGGTGGCGCGCAGGAGGTTGCCGTTCACGTCCTGGCTGAAGGCGCGCAGGTTGTGGTCCTCGCGGCTGAACGATTGCACCACGCGCACGCCCACGATGTTCTCGTTGAGCACCGCGTTCACCCAGCCGACGGCGGAGCGCACCTGCCGGTAGCTCTCGCGCGCGCGGCGGCGGAAAATTTCGGTGGCGACGGCCATCAGCGGCAGGACGAGGAAGCTGAGGAGCGAGAGTTGCCAGTTGAGGGCGAACATGGCAATGACGATGCCGATCAAATCCACCAGACTGCGGGCGACGGCGATCACCGCCCACACCACCATCTCGCGCACCACGGTCACGTCGTTGACGATGCGCGAGACGAGCCGCCCGACCGCGTACCGGCTGAAGAAGCCGAGCGAGAGCGTCTGCAAATGATCGAACAACTGCCGCCGCAGGTCGTAGACGATGCTCTGGCCGGTCTCCGCCATGATGCGGATGCGGAAGAACGTGCCCACCCAGAACACCGCCGCGGTCAGCAGGTACAGCCCGACCGCCTGCGCGGTCTTAGCTGGATCGCCTGCCGCCATGCCATCGTCGAGCGCGATCTTGATCAGATACGGGCCGGCGACGTAGCCCAGCATGGCAATGATCATCCACGCCAGGGCCGCCAGCCAGTTGCGCGCGTACGGGCGCAGATACCTCAGCAGGCGGCGCGCAATCTGCGGGTCATACGCCTTGCCCACGCGAAGCGTGTCGTCGTCGCCGGGTGGAGGCACGGGTTTTGGTTTAGAAGCGGACGGCTTGGAATTGCTCATGGTTTTGTCCCGACTGTATAATGGTCATTGATGTCCGAACGCACTCCACGGCCAGTTCCCCCGCAAATCGCCGCCATCGTCCCGGATGGCAACCTCACGCCGCGCCAGCGCCGCCGATTGAAGCTGGAGATGGTGCGTCGTCGGCAAAAGCCAGGCACGGGAAGCTCCCACGAGTTTCTCCGAAGGAGAACCGCCATGATTCAATGGCCCGACCTGCGCGATATTCTCAAGGACATCCCGTGGGTGCTCATCGGCGGGGTGGCTACTCGCGCTTACATGGCGGAACGTGTTACTAAAGATATGGATGTCCTGGTGCATGACCGTGATGGTGAGGCGGCGCGGCGCAGGCTCGAAGCCGTCGGCTTCCACTACGTAAGCCGTTTGATTGTGCCGGGCGCCATCTTGCAATCCCCAGACGGCATTGACATAGATTTGATCTATGGGCGCTATCCCTGGCTCGACGAGGCGCTCACCCACCCTTCATACGATGCCGCTGGCTACCCGGTGATTGCTTTGCCTTATCTCGTGTTGCTCAAATTGTGGGCAACGCGCGACCAGGATTGGACAGATATTACTCGCATGTTGAGCACTGCCACCGACGAGCAAATCAACCAAGTCCGCGCCGTGGTGGCCCACTACAGCCCCGAAGACAGCGACGATCTCGAAACTATGATTTACCTCGGCCAACGCGAGATGGAGATGCCGGATCAGCCCGATGAGGCTGACGCCTAATCCACGACCTCGCGCATCCTCTGGCTTTCCTCTCTAGCTTTCTTTGCGTCCTTCGCGCTCTTTGTGGTTCAAACTCACTTCACTGCGCTCGGTCTCAGCGGCTGGTTCTCCGGTTTGTTGGTGAGATCGGGCCGCTCTGCTTTGGGCTGAGGCGCTTTGCCATCCGTCGGCAGAGGCTCCGGCGCGTCATCCAAAAACAGCCTCTCGCGCTGAAATTGCTCCTGGTCCTTCAACTGCAAGTTGTAAATCTCCTGATACAGCCCCGGCTGTTCCACCAGCTCCGCATGTCGCCCGCGCTGGACGATGCGGCCCTGATCCAGCACCAGGATCAAATCGGCGCGCTTGACGGTGGAGAGCCGCTGGGCGATGACGAAGGTGGTGCGGCCCTGCATCAGCGTATCCAGCGCGCGCTGAATTAGAAACTCGGTGCGCGTGTCCACGCTGGAAGTGGCGTCGTCCAGGATCAGAATGCGCGGGTTCATCAACAGCGCGCGGGCGATGGCGATGCGCTGGCGCTGGCCGCCGGAGAGCGTCACCCCACGCTCACCCACCACGGTGTCGTAACCTTCCGGGAACGACCGGATGAAGTCGTGAGCACAGGCGGCTTGCGCGGCGGCGAGGATGTCGCCGTCACCGGCGTCGGGCCGCCCGTAGGCGATGTTCTCGCGGATCGTCGCCGAGAACAGCAGGGACGTTTGCAGGACGAGGCCGATCTGCGAGCGAAGCGATTTCAATTCAACCGTCTTGAGGTCGTGGCCGTCCGCCAGCACGCGCCCGGCGGTGGGATCGTAGAAGCGCGGGAGCAGGTTGATCAGGCTGGTCTTGCCGCTCCCCGTCGGGCCGATGAGCGCGATCACCTGATTGGGTTGCGCTTCAAAGCCGATGTGGTGCAGGGCGCGGCGCTCGCCGCGATACGAGAAGGAAACATCCTCAAAGATGACGCGCCCGGTGAGGGCGGGCAGTTTGGGCGCAGCCGGCCGAGAGGTGATTTCCTCCGGGATGTCCAGAATCTCAAAGATACGCCGGCCGCCCGCCACCGCCTCACCGGCGCTGCTCACCACGAAGCCCAGGTCTTGCACCGGCGCGGCCAGCAGAAGCAAATAGGCGTTGAAGGCCACCACCTCGCCCAGCGTCATCTGCCCGTTTGCCACCCTCTGCGCGCCGAACCATAGGATCAGCGCGGTGGACGCCATCACCATCACCGTCATCGTCGGCAGGTAGAGGCCCCAGGTGCGCACGACCTTCACTCGCGCGTCGTACAGCTCGCGGTGTGATTTCTCGAACCGGGCTTCTTCATCCCGCTCACGGGCGAAGGCCCGCACCACTTGCACGCCGGTCGCATACTCTTGCACCGCCGCCGAGACCGCGCCGAGCGCCTGATCGATCCGCAGGAAGATCGGCTCCACGGTGCGCGCGAGGCGGACGGTGACGAAGGTGAGGACGATCAGCGGGCCGAGGCCGATCAGCGTGAGGGTCAGGCTCGCACGCACGAGCAGGATCAGGATGCCCGCCAGCAGGAGGGCGAAGTTGAGCAGATCAATCGCGCCCTGGCCGGTGAAGCGCGAGAGTGAGCTAAGGTCCTCGGTGCAACGGCTCATCAACTGGCCGGTCTGGGTCTGGTCGTGGAAGCCAAAATGCAGGCGCTGGATTTTGTCGTACAGCCGGTTGCGCAGATCGTAGCCGGTGCGGTTCACCAGCCACTCGCCCAGGTAGCGGCGGAAGAAGGCGAAGACCGCGCGCGCCAGCCCCACGCCGACGATGATCAGCCCGGCCTGCGCCAGCGCGTTCGGATCGTTCTCGCGCAAGCCGTCGTCGATCACAAACTGGATGAGGCCGGGCGTGACCAGGCTGGTGGCAGTGACTAGCAAAACGCAGGCGAGCAGGGCGATCATCTGCCAGGCGTAGGGGCGGAGAGTGGTGAGCAGGCGCAAAAGGATTCGCATGGCGTGTCCTGAGTGGAGGGGGATTTTGATTTTACCTCAGGCAGGGGAGAAGCCGACGAGCGGACACGCCTGGCGGGAAGGTAACGGATCGTCCGCCACGAAGCGTGTCCGTTTGTCTCTTCAACGCTCGCTGAAGGAAGTCTGCGATCCGTTTTAGCGGCTCAAGGTGTAGCGCGGTTCGCGGAAGATCAACACGGCGGTGAGGCCAGCGGCCAGCGCCAGGCCCACGCCGAGGAGCAGGCCCGGGCCGAGCAGGGCGAGGGGGACGCGCTGGGAGAAGATCAACCACTGCACCTGCACGCTGACGAAGAATTGTTGCGTCGCGTAGCGGGGCAGGGAAAGCCACATGAGGTACATCAGCCCAGCCATGCCGGCGATGAAGGCGGGGATGGCGACATCCAGCCAGGTGAGGCGGAAGGGCGGGAGTGGGGCGGGCGCAAGCGCCCGCAGGCGGGCCAGCACGGTCGGCGCCAGCGTGGGCGGCGTGGGCGTGATGGGCGCACTGCGCAGGGCGGCGTCAACTTCGGCAAAGGCGGCTTGATCGTGTTCGCTCCACCTGTTCATACCACCACCTCTTCAAATTCTCGTAACGCTTCCCGCAATCGCGCCCGCGCGCGGAACAGCCCGGTCTTCACCGTCCCCAGCGGCAGGCTGGTGATGTTGGCGATCTCATCATACGACAGCTCCTGCTGGAACCGGAGAGTCACCAGCAGGCGATAGCTCTCCGGCAGGCGCTCAATCGCCTGGTGCAGGAACGCGCGCCGCTCCTCGGCTTCAATCCCGGCCAGCGCATCAGCGCCAAAGGACTCGTCGGGGATGTCCGGCAGTTCTTCTTCGCCGAGCGCGTTCAGGTCGCGCCGCAGACGGGGCAGGCGGTTGTAACACAGGTTGGTCACAATCCGGTACAGCCACGTCTGAAAACGCGCCTGCCCCCGGAAGTTGGGCAGGGCCAGCCACGCGCGCACGAAGGCCTCCTGGGCCACGTCCTCGGCATCTTCGGCGTGGCCGAGGGTGCGCAAGGCCAGATGATACACAAAGCGTTGATGCCCGGTCACCAACCCGGCAAACGCCTCCGCGTCACCCGTTTGCGCTCGCCGCACCAGGTCATACTCCGCCGCCTCCGTCACGCAGTCCTTCCTTATCTCGTTAGACCGGCCTTTTGGGAAAAAGTTTCAGCGCCCGGCGCTTTGGGAAATCTGAAACTTTCCTTGTCTTGCCCGGTCAAATGTAGTGAAGACCAATTTGAAAGGTGGACAAAGAACAGCAATGATAAAACATAAACGCTGGATTGTGGGCGGCCTGGCCGCCGCCCTGCTTGGGACGTGCGCGTTGATCGTCGCCGTCACCGCGCTGACGTTCGCGCAAATTTCCCAGGAGGGACTCCGTTTCAGCGCGTTCCGTTTCGATAACGTCTCTGCCGAAGTGACGGAGGAACAGCGGTTTACGGTGGACACCCCGGCGACCCTGATCGTCAAGAACGATTTTGGCGATATCATCGTCACCGGCGGCGATACGGACGAGATTGTGGTGCAAATGCACAAGGTCGCCTGGGGCGCGACTCAGGCCGACGCCGAAGCGGCCCTGGCGACGGTCAACGTCGTCATCACCCAGTCAGGCAACACGCTGACCGTGCGCTACCAGCCGCCCTCGCAGGTGGTGGTCATCGGTTCGGTGCGGTCGAACACGGTGGACTTTACAATCACGGTGCCGACGCAGACGGCGGTTGAACTGGACACGGGCTTTGGCCGCGTGGCGGTGGCGAAGACCACCGGCCACGCCGACGTGCACAGCGACTTCGGCGAGATCACGCTGGCCGATGTCACCGGGGCCGTGACGGCCCGCTCGTCCAGCGGCAAAGTCACCGCCGAGCGTATTCGGGCCGGCAACGACGCCATTGAGCTGCGCTCGGATTTCGGCGCGCTCACGTTAGAGGACGCGGAGGGCGGGAGCATCAGCCTGCACTCCTCGAGCGGCAAAGTTGACCTGACCGACGTGAGCACTGGCGACAAAGTCACCGCTGACACGGACTTTGGCTCGGTGACGTTACAACACGTCACGGCGGAGGCATACGAGCTGCAGAGCAACAGCGGCGAGATCACGGTAGACGGAGCCGCCGGCCCGCTCATGGCGCACACGGACTTTGGCTCCATCAAGGTGACCAACGCTCAAACGGTGACGCTGGATTTGAAGACGAACAGCGGCAGTATCGAGTTCAGCGGCGCCCTCGGCGCCGGCCCACACACGGTTAAGACCGACTTTGGCACAATCAAGGTGTCTCTGCCCAAAGACGTGAAGCTGACGGTGGACCTGAAGACGGATTTTGGCAAAGTCAAGTCTGATTTTCCCATCACGGTTACGGGCGAGTTTAGCAACGAGCATCTGGGCGGCGCGCTGAACGGCGGCGGCGAGTCGCTGACCGTTAGCACAAACAGCGGCGACATCAACCTTGAAATTCTCAACCCATAGGAGCAAACACCATGCGCGGCGATGAATTCTTCGGAGTCTGTGGAAGTCTGGGGTTCTTTATCATCCTGTTCGGCTTCATCGCGTTCATGCGCTTCCTGTCTTACCGGGAAACGCTGGCGTTGGCCGAGAAGGGCTTGGTGCGCGGGCAGGTGCGCGGCGGAGATGGCCGGGGAAGCCTGCGCTGGGGCATCGTCATCACGGCCCTCGGCCTGGCGCTCTGCCTCGGCTTGTATCCGATAGGCCTGGCCTTCGTGGGCGATCGGGGCGGTTTCCCCCTCGGCTTTGGCCCGTGGATGCTGGCCGGATTGTTGCCCACTTTCTTCGGCCTGGCGCTGATCCTGATCTACGTGCTGACGCGCGAGACGAAGAAGCCGGAGGAGAAGGCGACCAAGCCCGAAAGCGTGGAGCCGCCGAAAGCGGAGTAAGCGGGTGTCAAAGTTCGGGTGTCACGGTGACATATACACTCAACCTGACACTTCAAACTCGCAGGGTCGCCCACTTCCCACTACGGAACCTCAGCCAGAACATCAATGCGCGGAAGCTGAAGTCCACGGCGATGCCGAGCCACGCGCCGAACAGCCCGAGGCCGAAGACCACGCCGAGCAGATACGCCGCCGCCAGCCGCAAGCCCCAGATGGACGTGAGCGAGATAAGCATGGCGGCGCGCGTATCGCCCGCGCCGCGCAAAGCGCCGGAGAAGACAAACGCCGTGGCCAGGAGCGGCTGTTGCAAAGCCGAGCTATGGATCACGATGGCCCCGGCGGCCAGCACGGCCGCGTCGGTAGTGAACAGGCGCAGGATCGGTTCTTCAAAGATAAACAGGAGCGCGCCCATCAGTGTCATCAGCGCCAGTGCCAGCGCGTAGGCGGCGTAGGTGGACTGCCGGGCGCGCTCCGGGTTCTTCGCGCCGAGTTCCTGCCCCACCAAAGTCGTAGCCGCCACGCTGAAACCCCAGCCCGGCAGATAAGACAGCGCGGCGATCCGCAAGCCGATGCTGTGAGCGGCATACGCCGCCGTCCCGAACTGCGAGATGATGGCGGCCAGGTTGAGCAAGGCGATTTGCAACAAGACCTGTTCCGCGCCCGCCGGCAGGCCGATGTTGAGCAAACGCTTCAAGCGGTCCGGATCGGGCGCGGGCCAACTCAGCGCCAGCTTGAGCGGGCCGCGCCCGCGGATTAACAGCGCCAGCACCATCACGCCGCCGATGATCTGCCCGCTCATCGCGCCCAGCGCGGAGCCCACCACGCCCAGGTTCGGCAGGCCGAACAGGCCGCGGGTGAACGCCCAGGCCACGCCCACGTTGGCGATGTTGACCAGCACCATCACCCACAGCGGCGAACGGGTGTCGCCCGCGCCGCGCAAAGAGGCGTTGCCCACCAGCAGAACGCCGATCAACCCAAACGCGGGCGCGACGGTTCGGAGCCATGCGACGCCTTTGTCCGCCACGTCCGGGGCCGCCCCGAGCCAGAGCATGAGGTTGGGCGCGAACCCAAACGTCATCAGCGCCGCGATCATGCCGATCACCAGCGCCAACAGCACGGCCTGACGCGCCAGCCGGTTCGCCTCCTCCGGGTCATGCGCGCCGATACTGCGCGCGACCAGCGCCGTCGCGCCCACGCCCACCGCGCCGAAGACGGCGGCGACCAGGTTCATCACCTGTCCGCCCAGGCCCACGCCCGCCAATGCCGCCGCGCCCAGATGCCCGACGATGTACGCATCCACCAGGCCGATGAGCGTGATCAGTGATTGCTCGGCCACCGACGGCCAGGCCAGCGTCAGCACGCGCCGCGCGACCGAGCCTTCCGTCAGGCGCGCTTGCCAACGGTTGGGCAGAAGGTTGAAGATCAGCGCCGGGAACGCGGCGAGCGAGAGGCCCGGCGGACGGGTGCGCAGAGTAGAGGCGGAAGGTTCGGAAGCCTCCGCAACTGCATCGGGCGATTCTTTGGGGAACGTCATGGTAAAAATCGATCCGCCAGCATTCAACGGATCATGGCCACCTGGGAAAAGGGAACGATGAGCCATGAACGCGAAGCGCGTGAAGAACGCACCGGTTTTCTTTGCGCGCTGGGCGCTCGCTTGCCCCCTTTGGGGGTTGCGGTTAAGAATCAATAGGGCGATTGAACGGTGAAGCTGACGGCGCGCTCGTCCACCACTTGCCGCGCGTCCGGGTGGTCATCGTCGGCAAGGTAGAACAGGCTCAGATGGAGCGTGTGTTCGCCGGTCGGCTCGGGGCCGCGCAGATGGAGGGTGAAGTCAAAGTCCTGTTCCAGCGCCTCGATCAGGCTCAGCGTCGCCACGGTCTGTCCCTCTGCATTGGTCACCCAGGCGTCCACGCTGGGGCGCTCCAGGAACGGCATGAGTTTGAGCTTCAGCTTGACGCGCCGCCCGTCCGCGTAGGGTTGCACCTTGATCTCTGCAAAGCGCATCGCCTCGCGGGCGCGCGGCGCGGGAATGTCGTCGGGGTTTTCGTAGAGGGGAAGGTCGGCCATGCGGGAGATTATATCGTCTCCGCTCAACAGCCCGCCGCCGGGGCGCGCTTCGGTCAGTTGGCGGCGGTGAGCGTGCAACCGTTGTCGAACGCAGCCACGACGCTGTAGCCCGTCGGCAACAGCGGCTCCCTGGCGAATAAGAAACTCAGTGTGCGCGAGCTGTCCGGCCCCAGTTCCCGATCGGCGACGATGCCCACCCAGTTGATTTCGGTCGGGAACACGCTGGGCGGGCGCTGGTCATCGTCGCTCGCAATCTGGCTGTCCCCAAAGCGGACGGCGATCAGCTTTTGGGAAACCGGGAGGTCGGGCCAGTTGAAGTCAAGCGCCGTGACAATCACGCTCGCCGTTCCGTAGTTTTGCACCTCCCACTGAAGCTCAGGCCCATTCACCATCAACGCCCCGCCGTTTAACGTGCAACCCGCCAGGGCAGTCGGGGTCGGCGTGGGAGTCGATATCGCTGTCGCGGTCGGTGTGGCAGTGTCAGTGGGCGCGGGCGTCAGCGTGAAGGTGGAGGTAGGACTGAGTGTTGATGTTCGCGTCCGAGTCAGGGTCGGCGTCTGCGAAGGCGTAGCCATAGCGGTCGTTGTCGCGGATGGTGTCACCGTGGCGTGTGTGGCCGTCGGCGTCGCGCCTGAACTGGGCGCGGTGGCGCTGGGGTCAGCGCGGGCGGGTGTTGGGGTGGGGCCTGGCTCGGTCGAGGTTGCCTGAGCCGATGGCGCGCTCGTGGGTGGGCTGGCGGCCTCTGCCACCAATGTTGGCGTATTCGCCGCCGCAGAGGGTAAGGCGGCTGGTTGGTTTACCGAGGTCTCCGTTGGCGTTGCGGTGACGGCAGTTGACGTGCCGCCCGTAACCGGGATCATCTGGGTGGGGGATGTGGCGGGGGTCGGGGTTGGATCGCCAATCACGCTGAAGCTGACCGTTGATGGCGAGGGCGCGCTGGTGACCACGACGACGACGCGCGTAGGCGGCGCGGCAGACCCCTGCGTGGAGAGCCGCGATACCCCAAACGCCACTACGGCTACGAACAAGATGATGGCGAGACCCAGCGCCCCCCACTCCCAACGCAGGCGAGACAATCCGCCCGCCAGCGCCGGCGTCGGCACGTCGGGAACGGGCAGTGGCAGTTTCTGCGTTGGCGCTTGCGTATCGGTGGCCACAGACGGCGGAAGCCATTGGGCCAGCGCGTTGGGGTCGAGGGGCCGGCGCGGCGGCAGGCCATTCGGTGGAACGGGCGCGCGCAAGGCAACACTGAAATCCGCCCCGGTCGGAAAGCGATCCTCGGGCCGCTTCGCCAGCGCCTGGGCCAGCGTGTACGCCACTGCCGTCGGCAAGTCGGGGGTGAAGTCCGAGATCGCGGGCGGCTCGACGAAGAGATGCTTGTGATAGAGGGCGTGGATCGACTCGTCGCTGAAGGGCGGGCGGCTCGCCAGCATCTCATACAGCACAATCGCCAGGCTGTAGAGGTCAGCCCGCCCGTCCAGGTTGTGGCCGAGGAACTGTTCCGGCGCCATGTAGCGCGGCGTGCCGAAGAACGCGCCCGTTGCGGTCAGCGCCGTCTGCGTCGCCAGCCAGGCCAGGCCGAAGTCAATGATGACGGGCTGGTCGTCCGGCGTCACCAGGATGTTGTCTGGCTTGAGGTCGCGGTGCAGGACGCCGTGCGCATGGGCGTAATCCAACGCGCTGGCGAGTTGATCGAACAGCCGGAGCGCGCGATCCAGCGGCAGGCGCCCGGCGCGGTCGATCAGGGCGCTGAGCGGCTCTCCCTCGATCCATTCAAAGACGATGTAGGGCTGACCGTCGTGTTCGCCGGCTTCGTAAGCGGCGGCGATGTTGGGATGATGAAGCCGGGCGGTAGTGGCGGCCTCGCGCCGGAAGCGGGCCAGCGCGGGCAGTTCGCTGGCAATGTGCGGCGCGATCACCTTGAGCGCCACACGGCGCTGGAGGCCGGGATCGAAGGCGCGGTACACCACCCCCATGCCGCCGCGCCCGATCTCGGCTTCCAGGTGATAATGACCGATTTGTGCGCCAGGAGCAAGCATGAACACTCTCACCCCCACATCCTAACGCGTTGGAATTGACGATCCATCGAGAAGGAATTAAAGCGTGGACAAAGTGCTGACGACATTATAGTGGCCGCGCCTCCCTATGCTACAATCCCAAACGTTAGAAGCGCGTGATCAAATCCCCTGCAATTCTTGAGAGACACATGACCACTTTACCCAAAATTGAAACCCTCGCCATCCACGCCGGTCAACCGCCGGACCCGACGACCGGCGCGGTGATGACGCCGATCTATCAGACCTCAACCTACGTGCAAGCGGGCGTGGGCGATCACAAAGGCTACGAGTATGCGCGCACCGGCAACCCAACGCGCACCGCGCTGGAAGAATGCCTGGCGGCGCTCGAAGGCGCGCAGTTCGGGCTGGCGTTCGCCTCTGGCATGGCGGCCATTGACACGCTCTTGAAACTGCTCGATCCCGGCGACCACGTGCTGGCGAGCAACGACGTGTACGGCGGCACGTTCCGTCTGTTTGACAAGCAATACAAGAAGTACGGGATCGAATTCTCGTATGCGGAATTGACTGACCTTGACGCGGTGAAGGCCGGGTTGAAGCCGAGCACACGCTGGGTGTGGATCGAGACGCCCACCAACCCGCGCCTGAAAGTGGCTGACATCCGCGCGATTGCCGAGATCGCGCACAAGCATGATCCACAGATCAAGGTCGTAGTGGACAACACCTTCGCCACGCCCTATCTGCAACAGCCGCTGGCCCTCGGCGCGGACGTGGTCGTGCACTCGACGACGAAGTATCTCGGCGGGCATTCGGATGTGGTGGGCGGCGCGGCGCTGACGAGCGATGCCGGCCTGCACGAGCGGCTGAAGTTTTTGCAGAATGCGACGGGCGCGGTGCCGGGGCCGATGGACTGCTTCCTCGTCTTGCGCGGGGTGAAGACCCTGGCCGTGCGCATGGATCGGCACGGGGAGAACGCACTGGCCGTGGCGCAGTTCCTGGCGGATCACCCCAACGTGACCGAGGTGATTTATCCGGGGCTGGACACGCACCCGCAGTACGAGGTCGCGAAGAGGCAGATGCGGAACGGCGGCGGCATGATCTCGTTCTTCATCCAAGGCGATGAACAGGCCACGCGCGATCTGTTGGCGCGCACCAAACTCTTCGCGCTGGCTGAGTCACTCGGTGGAGTCGAGTCGCTGATCGAACTACCCGCCGCGATGACGCACGGCTCCACGCAAGGCTCTCCGCTGGAAGTGGGGCCGGGGTTGATCCGGCTCTCCGTGGGGCTGGAGAACAAGCAGGATTTGATCGAGGACTTGGCGCAGGCGTTGAAGTGAAGTGGGACACGGAAGAACACAGACAAACACGGATACAACGGCTTCTTTACTTTATCATCCACGCCGAATCTCGCTCACTCCAACCTCTCATACGCCCCCAGCGTCAGGAACTCCGCAAATTTCTCCTGCGTCACCAACTGGTCGAACAACTCGCGCGCCGTCTCAAATTTCCCCGCCGCGTAGGCCTTCGGCCCGACGAGGGCTTTGATCTTCTCCAACTCCTCCGGCAGAAATTGGCGGTACAGCTCCAGCGTCACCTTGCGCCCGTCGGCCAGTTCCGCATTTTTGTGAATCCACTGCCACACTTGCGCGCGGGAGATTTCGGCGGTGGCGGCGTCCTCCATCAAGTTGTAAATGGCCGCCGCGCCCACGCCGCGGAGCCACGACTCCAGATACAGGATGCCGACGTTGATGTTCAGCCGCAGGCCGGCCTCCGTGATCTGGCCGTCGGGGACATGGAAGTCACGCAGTTGCTCCGCCGTCACCTCTACCTCCTCGCGCAGGCGTTCTTTCTGGTGCGGCTTGTCGCCCAATTTTTGATCAAACACCTCTTTCGCCACCGGCACCAGGTCAGGGTGCGCCACCCATGTGCCATCGAAACCATCGTTCGATTCGCGGAGCTTGTCTTCGCGGACGTGCGTGATCGCGGTCTCGTTCACCTGCGCGTCTTTGCGGCTGGGAATGAAGGCCGCCATGCCGCCGATGGCGTGCGCGCCGCGCGTGTGGCAGGTGCGCACCAGCCGTTCCGTGTACGCGCGCATGAACGGCGCCGTCATCGTCACCTGCACGCGGTCAGGGAACAGCACGCCCGGCTGATGGCCGAACTTCTTGATGCAACTGAAGATGTAATCCCAACGGCCCGCGTTCAGCCCGGCGATGTGGTCGCGCAGTTCGTACAAAATCTCTTCCATCTCAAATGCGGCCAGGATGGTCTCGATCAGCACGGTGACTTTGATCGTGCCGCGCGGCAGGCTCAACTCGTCCTGCGCCAGGTTGAAGACCTCGTTCCACAGGCGGGCTTCCAGGTGGCTCTCCAGCTTGGGCAGATAGAAGTACGGGCCGGAGCCTTTGCCGAGCAGACGGCGCGCGTTGTGGAAGAAGCACAGCCCGAAGTCGAACAGTGAGCCGGATATGGGCTGGCCGTCTACGAGCACGTGCTTCTCGTTGAGGTGCCAGCCGCGCGGGCGAACTAACAACACCGCGACTTTGTCGTTGAGCTTGTATTCTTTGCCGTCGGGGGTCGTGAACGCCAGCGTGCGCTCGATGGCCTGCGTCAGGTTGACCTGCCCCTGCACCATGTTCTCCCAGGTCGGCGAGTTGGCGTCCTCGAAGTCGGCCATGAACACGTCCGCCCCGGAGTTGAGCGCGTTGATCAGCATCTTGCGGTCGGTGGGGCCGGTGATCTCGACGTGCCGCTTTTGCAAGTCCGCCGGGATAGGGGCCACGCGCCATTCGCCCTCGCGCACGCTTTGGGTCGAGGCCAAGAACTCCGGCCAGTGGCCCGCGTCGATCTCCGCCTGGCGCTCGGCGCGCTTCTTCAGCAATTCCAGACGGCGGGCGTTGAATGTGCGGTGCAATTTCGCCAGAAATTTCAGCGTGTCGGGCGTCAGCACCTCCGCCTGGGCGGTGGCCGGGCGGAGCGCGCGGATTTCCATTCCGTCAGGAAGCGCGGGGGTCATCGTGGTTCTCCTCAGTTAATCGGGTCACAGGCTGGCGCTGAAGTGAGTATAGCATGGGGAATGCCTCCGTATCCGTCAGTTTGTATACCCAAGCGGGCCATGACTTTGAGAATACCCCAGTGTGTGCCCAAGAGGTGGTTGACGGCCCGATATTTAGGTGTTACTTTCAGGGCGGCTTACAGGGGGTCCTCCGATACGACCGCACAATCCACTTTGAAGCGAGGTATAGCATGGGCTTGCCAAACGCTCTTTCCGAAAAACGATTACGCACCTGGCGGGCGTGGGCGGTGCACCTGTATACTTCGCTGGGCAACATTGCCGGTTTCCTGGCGCTCATCGGCGTCACCGATAACCGCCCCCGCGATGTGTTCATCTATCTGGCCATCGCCATTTTCATCGACTCGACGGACGGGGCGCTGGCCCGCGCCTGGGATGTGTCGCGTTGGACGCCCACCTTCGATGGCCGCAAGCTGGACGACATCACCGATTACCTGACCTACGTCTTCATCCCTATGTTCTTTGCCTACGAGTTCCGGCTGGTGACCGGGCCGTGGACGCCGGTGCTGGGCTTCGTGCTGTTGGCCTCCGCGTTCGGCTTTTGCCAGGACTGGGCCAAGACGGACGATGGGTTCTTCACCGGTTTCCCCTCCTACTGGAACGTGGTGGTCTTTTACATGTACTTGATGGGCACGTCCGTGGAGTTCAACGGCGTGATGCTGTTTAGCCTGGCCGTGCTGGTCTTTGTGCCGCTCCGCTACGTCTACCCCACCAAGACGAAGTTTATGCGCTCTGTCACCCTCGCGGGTTCGGCGGTGTGGGGGCTTACATTAATCGGACTGATGCTGACGTTCGACCAACCCAACCCGCTCCTGCTGGCGCTCTCGTTTGTCTACCCCGTCTACTATTTTGGGTTGTCGCTGTACCTGCATTTTCGGCCTCGGCCG
>Ga0247727_10009554_pt1 | contig 17513 bp, 16 predicted proteins | sample WisWelCaveWW1625_FD_202498 | JGI IMG/M metagenome (GOLD analysis project Ga0247727, IMG submission 202498) | Biofilm microbial communities from Wishing Well Cave, Virginia, United States - WW16-25 | ecosystem: Environmental > Aquatic > Deep subsurface > Groundwater > Cave microbial mat | place...
GCGCCATCACGCCGGCGTACACCGCCTGCGCGCGGGAAAGCCTGAGCGTCACCGTCGGCACGAGCAACGGCATCACCAACGCGGGATCCATCGGAGTGTACCCAGAGGGGAGTCGAGGGGACGGTGTTCGCAATCTGATCGCCGCCCTGAATCCGGGCTGGCCTATGGGAAGCGGAAAGGGCTGACGGCGTTTTCTTTCTCTTGGTCGGTCAGCCCGCCTTCGTTGACTTGCAGGGCAATCACCGACATCGCTGTGGCCATCACGGCGCCGAGAATCGCAATGCGCGTGCCCGACCAGCCGGCTTCGGCCGCTTCTCCGCCCACGGGCTTGACCGACCGCAGCGTCACTTCCACGCACTGCCCTTCGCGCAGGGTCACGCTCTTCCCTTCGCGTCCCGTGGTGACGATCAACTGCCCTTTCTCCGCAGCAATCACGCCCTGGTCGGTGCCCTTCATCGTTAGCGTGGCCACGGCCTCGCGGCCGTCCAGCGAACGCACCACGGCGTCCGCCATCCCGCCTTCCAGCGGCTTGTCTGACAAACAGAACCACGCGCTACCGGCCAGCACTTCCAGGCGCGTGCGTCCTGCTTCGCGCACCAACCGCGCCTGGCTGCGTTCGGTGACGCGCAGCACGCCGCCGCCGGACACAGCGATCTGCGCGCTGCCGCCCGGGCCGGTGGTAATCAAATCGCCGGCAAAAAGAGTCCGCCCCGGCGTGAGCGAGCTGCCCCCGACTGTCGCGGCGTGACTGGATACCACGCTGCCGACAGGCTGCACTTGCACTCCGGCCTGCGCCGCCGCCGGCGGAACACCAAGAGCCAGGCAGAGGAGTACCGCCAAAGTTGACCGCAGAGAGAAGGATTGGGGCAAGAATCGGAAGGCACTGCCGCGCCGCAGTGTACGACAACCCATTGGCACCCCTAGACTAAGGAAACGGAAACGCGGTGTCAAGTTCACTTTCAAGGCCCGGCGAGCACCGTGCGAAGACCGCCTTCGAGGTCAGGGTGGCGGAAATGAAAGCCCGCTTTCACCAGCCGCTCTGGGTTGACGCGCTGGCTGGAAAGCAGCAGCGCGTCGGCCATCTCACCAAGGGCCAGCCGCAGGGCAAAGGCCGGTGCCGGGAAAATCGCCGGGCGGCGGAGTACGTGGGCGAGCGTCCGGGTGAACTCGGCGTTGCGGACATGCTGCGGAGCCACGGCGTTGACCGGGCCGCGCAAATCCTGCGCATGAATGGCATGAAGGATAAATCCCACGGCTTCGTCCAGAGTCAGCCACGACATCCATTGCCGACCGCTGCCCAGGCGTCCCCCTGCGCCGAGCTTGAACGGGAGCAGCATGCGGGCCAGCGCGCCGCCGCGCGGAGAAAGAATGATGCCGAAGCGCAGCATCACCGTGCGGATACCGTGCTCCTCGGCGCGGGCGGATTCGGCCTCCCATTGCTGGCTCAACATCCCGAGAAAATCGCTGCCTGGGGCGCTCTGTTCGGTCAGGGATTCGTCGCCGCGATCGCCATAGAAGCCAATGGCCGAGGCAGCGACCATTACTTTGGGCTTTCGTGTGAGCCGGGCCAGACCGGCTACCAGGTTGCGCGTGGCGTCCACGCGGCTGTTGCGCAGCAGGCTTTTACGCGCGCCGGTCCAGCGGCCGGCGGCAATAGAAGCACCGGCCAGGTGCACAACCGCGTCGGCGCCTTCGGCTGCGGCGGCATCAAATGTCCCCCGCGCAGGGTCCCATGCGACGTCGCCGGGGTCCGGGAATTTTCCCCGCGCCGATTCCGGTCGCATCAACCGGTGCGCCGCGTGGCTGCCAGCATGGAGCGCTTCGGCCAACGCGCCGCCCACCATCCCCGATGAACCTGAAATCAGAATGCGCATTTTGCTCACCAGATGAGGGTACGCTACGCCGAGCGGCGGCGCGGGTCAAGGACTGCGCCCGGCGCGGCCTCACATGCTTGGTGATACTTTCGTGGCTCTCCCGGACTTCAGCAATCTCGCAGATGTCGGCTAGAATGGTGCGCCGCGAAGTAAGTTCTTTCCGGCCGGAGGATTTGTGTGCACCAGAGCGGCGCTTAGGACAGCTTGCCAATCACTTCTCCCCGCGGGCGTCGCCGCGTTTTTCCACGCCGCGGTGCTCGTCGGCGCGGCGTGTGCACAAGCCACGCCGGCTATCCGCGGGTTTGCGCCCGCGCGCGTGGCGGCGCAGCGTGAGCTGGAAGAAACGCTAAAGCGCGTCCCCCACCCCGCCCAGGCGGAGAAACACTTGCGCGCGCTGACCTCAGAGCCGCATATGGCCGGCACCGAGGGCGGTCGCCGCGTGGCGGTATACATCCGCGACCAGATGCGCAGCTTCGGTCTGGAGGCGGAGTTGGTCAGCTACCGCGTGCTGCTGCCGCACCCGGTCGAGGTGTCGCTCCAACTGACTGCGCCAGAAAAGAAAAAACTGGCAACGCCGGAGGAGCCGTTCCAGGCCGACCGCGACACCTCGAACCCGCGCGCGGTGATGGGCTTTAACGGCTACTCTCCCTCCGGCGACGTCACGGCTCCTGTGGTGTACGCCAACTACGGGCTGCCGGAAGATTACAAACGGCTGGCGGAGCTGGGCGTCAGTGCGGAAGGAAAAATCGTCCTGGTGCGCTACGGGCAATGCTTCCGCGGCGTGAAGGTGAAGGTCGCGGAAGAAAACAAGGCGGCCGCTGTGATCATTTTTTCCGACCCCGCCGACGACGGCTATGCCGCGGGCGACCCATACCCGCGCGGGCCGTTCCGCCCGCCGAGCGGCATCCAGCGCGGATCGGTCTATTACGGCTTTGTTTACCCCGGCGACCCCCTGACGCCCGGCGAGGCAGCAACGGAAAATGCGAAGCGCATACCGGCGGGGCAGGCGCAAAACCTGCCGCGCATCCCGGCGATGCCTATCAACTGGCGCGACGCGCAGGAAATTCTTTCGCGGATGGAAGGCCCGCGCGTGCCGCGGGAATGGCAGGGCGGCGTGCCGGTGACCTACCACACCGGCCCCGGGCCGGCCACGGCGCGCATCCGGCTGAAAATGGATTTCCAGCTGCGCACCATCTGGGACGTGGTGGGCAAGCTGCCCGGCACGAGTGATGACGAATGGGTGGTCATGGGCAATCACCATGACGCTTGGGTATTTGGCGCCGTGGACCCATCGAGCGGCACCGCGGCGATGCTGGAGACCGCACGAGCGCTCGGCGAGCTGGCCCGCGGCGGCTGGAAACCCCGCCGCACCATCCTGCTCTGCGCGTGGGACGCCGAAGAATTCGGGCTCATCGGCAGCACCGAATGGGTGGAGCAGCACCGCTCCGAGCTTCAACGAAAAGCGGTCGCCTACGTGAATTTGGACTCCGCGGTGTCCGGCAGCGCATTCGGCAGTTCGGCGGCGCCGTCGCTGCGGGAGCTGGTCCGCGACGCGGCGCGCGAAGTATCCGACCCCAAAACCGGCCGTAGCGTGTATGACGTTTGGCGGGAGCGCAGCCAGCGGGGAGAAGGGCGGCGGCGGGCCACCGCGGGCGCAGACCCTGCCCCACTGCAAGCGGGCGAACCGCAGCTGGGCGTGCTGGGCTCCGGCTCCGATTTCACCCCTTTTTTCCACCACGCCGGAATCCCCTCGCTGGACCTCGGTTTCAGCGGCGAATACGGGGTCTATCACGCTCTGTATGACAATTTTTTCTGGATGAAGAAATTCGGCGACCCGGACTTCACCTACCACGCCGCGGCCTCGCGCCTGGCCGGCATACTGCTGCTGCGGCTGAGCGAATCCGACGTTCTGCCCTTGGACTACGCGGCCTACGCAACGGAAATCGAGCGGTATGTGCGGGAGCTGGAACTCACCGCAGGCGCCTCTGGAAAGGGCCGGCTGAATTTGAAACCCGTCAGCGAGGGCGCGGCAGCGATGCTGGCGGCGGCCGGCCATGCTGCTGCCGCGATGAACAGCGCCGCTGTGGATCGCGAGGCCGCGCTCCGAATCAATCGCGCGCTGGTCACCGTGGAACAGGAGCTGCTCTCGCCCCAGGGCCTGGTCGGACGGCCGTGGTACAAGCACACCATTTATGCTCCGGGGACGTACACAGGATATGCCGCCGTGCTGTTGCCCGGGATCCGCGAAGCGGTGGACCGCGGCGATTGGGAGACCGCACAGCGCGAAGCCGGCGTGGTGGCCGAAGCGCTGCACCGCGCGGCAGCACGCCTGGCCCAGGTCCGGTAGGGACGAATCCGCCCGCCACCTGACGAAACCTCTACGCAAGGGCAGTCATAAAACACAGTGGCAGTAACTTCGATTGTGGTAATATCCGCACCGATCGCAAGCAATGCTTCCTCTGGCCAGAGCTTTGGTTGCCCGCTCGGCCGGGAAAGGCCGAACGTGCAGAGGCTTCGGTCTTTTGTCCCCCTCCTTTCAGGCGCAGTAGTCGCAGTGTTTCTGGTGGGGTGTGGAGGGGGATCCAGCCCTCCCCCGCCGCCTCCGCCACTGGTGAACGTGACGCTTTCACCGGCCACGGCTTCGCCCTTTCTCGGCGCCACGCAGCAATTCACGGCCACGGTGATGAACTCCAGCAATACGTCTGTGACGTGGAGCGTCAACGGCGTCAGCGGCGGGAATGCCACGCAGGGGACCGTGGACGCCAACGGACTCTTCACGGCGCCTCCCATCCTGCCCATGCCGGCTATCGTCACAGTGCGGGCAACCAGTGTGGCGGACCCATCGAAGAGCGCAGCCTCCACAGTAACCGTCACCAGCGACCTGGCCGTCAACGTGACGCCCGCTCCCGCCGCGGTGGAGCTGGGCGCCGGCCTGGTGTTTACGGCCACGGTGACCGGCTCCGGCAACCCTAACCGCGCCGTGACCTGGAGCGTGAATTCTGTTCCCGGCGGCAACGCTACTGTCGGAATCATTGACGGCGCGGGAATGTTCACGGCGCCTTCGATTTTGCCAGCACCCGCCACGGTAATCATCGCCGCGACCTCCGTCGCAGACCTCGCCGAAAGCGCCAGCGCCGCGGCCACCGTGACCAGCAACTTCCTGCTCAGCGTGGCAGGGCCGGCCGCACTGGATAACGGGCTCTCCGCGCAATTCACGGCCACCCTCACGCCGGTGCCGGGCTCAAATCCCAACCCCGGTATAACCTGGGGTGTCTCTGGTCCGGGGTGCGGCCAGCCCGGAGCATGCGGGCAGATTGACGCCACCGGGCTGTATACCGCGCCAGCCATCGCGCCCAATCCGTCCAACTTGACCATTACGGCCACTAGCATCGCCGACGCGTCGCGCCTCGCCGCGCATTCGCTGACCATCAACGCCATTCTTACGGTGACGGTGACTCCGGCAGCTTCCACGGTTTTCTTGGAAGGGATGCAGCAATTTTCGGCCGCCGTGGCGGGCACCGTAAACCAGAATGTGACTTGGGACGTGGATGGCATTGTCGGCGGCGACCAGGCAACGGTGGGCGCGATTTCGCAGGGCGGTCTGTATTTCGCTCCCGTGAATATGCCACTGGCCCGGCAGGCAACCGTCCGTGCCACCAGCCAGGCACAGCCGAGCGCCTTTGATGCGGTTGTGGTTTCGCTCTCCGGCGCCATCATTCTGGTCACCCTGGCCCCCGCAGCGGAGGCGCGGGCCATAAACCGCCGCTTGCAGATGCAAGTGGCGGTGAACGGGAGCTCGAATACGGTTGTGAATTTGACCGTCAATGGAGTTCCCGGGGGAGACTTGAATTCGGGCCAGATCTGCCTGATGGGTTCTGCTCCCTGCCTGGTGATTTCGACCGCTCAGAGCGGCGAGGTTTTTGAATACCTGGCGCCGGCCACCGTGCCTGCCACTCCGAACGTGACCATCCGCGCTGCCAGCCAGGCAGACCTGATGCAAACAGGCACAGCCACGGTCACAATTCTGCCGTTCATCTCCCTCACGCTGTCGCCCGCAGGCGTCACCCTCCCACTTTCAGCCACGCAGATTTTCACAGCGACGCTGAGCGGGACGTCCAGCCGCCACGTTTCGTGGACCGTTAACGGAATGCCCAACGGAGATGCGGGAGTAGGCCAGGTCTGTGTGCCAGCAATCAACCCGTGCCTCGCGCCCACGGGGCCGGTAAGCGATCGGATTGAATACCGTTCGCCGGCAGTCGCACCCGTGCCCCCGAATCTGTCCCTTCTGGCTGCAAGCGTCGAAGACCCGGCGCAATCCGCCGCCTCCGCCATCGCCATCACGACAGGGCCATTCATCAGCGGACTTCTGCCGGCCAGCGTGACCGCGGGGCCGGCAAGCTCATTCCTTTTGCGAGTAACCGGATCCGGCTTTTCGCCCAGCGCACCAGGGCCCGGCTCGACCATCCTGTTCGGAGGCGCGCCACAGTCCACCACTTGCCTGGATTCGAGCACTTGCCAAATCACCATCGCACCGGCAGACGCTGCGGCTGCAGGGATGCGCGCGGTTCAGGTTCAGAATCCGGGGATGCCGCCGGTTCCTTCGAACCAGGTGGACTTCGCCCTGCTGGCCGAAGTGATGGCGGAAGAGGTGATCCCGCTTACTGCCGGAACGCCCGCAGCCTCGAATAAAGATGTCCGCGTGGCGGAGCCGCCCACGGCCGCGCAGCCTGCCACGGAAATCCAAGTCACCGCCATCGGGCTACTCGTGGCAAATGCCTGCGCTCCGCGCGCGGGTCCCGTGGTGCTCACCAGGCCTGCGGTGGGAACCTCAAGTCTCCGGATTTGTGTCTTTGGAGACAATCTGACTGTTGCACAGAGCTATTCACTCAGCGGGCCGGGCGACATCATCCTCACCAACCCCATTCTGCTCGGCACCAACCTGGTCGAGCTGAACCTGACTGTGCCCAGCAGCGCGCAGCCCGGGGCGCGCACGCTGTTTGTCCAGAACATGGAGAAGGCGCGCGTCGCCGCAAGCGGCGCCGTCGAAGTGAAATGAGAGTTGTGCGCGGTCTGCGCCTGCCGGCGTTTACAACTGTTTTCGTGCTCGCGGGGTGTGCCACACTGGGCGCCACCACTCTCCGCCGAATGAGCCTGGACGAACTGACCTCGGTGTCACAGACCATCGCACGCGTCCGGTGCATGGAAAGCGAAAGCCGGCTGGCCGGCGGGCAGATATGGACCTGGACGCGATTCGAAGTCATCGAGCTGCTGAAAGGCCAGGCGCCTGCCCAAATCACCGTCCGCCTGATCGGCGGGCGTGCCGGGCGAATCACGGCTACGGTGGATGGCGTCCCGCGGTTCCGGCAGGGAGAAAACGTCATCCTCTTCCTGGAAATGACGCGAGCGGGCGACTGGACCATTGTGAGCTGGGTGCAGGGGACGTTCCGAGTGCGACTCGAGACGCCCTCCGGCGCCGAGAGCGTCTCGCAGGACTCCAGCGGGTTAGCCATCTTCGATCCGGCCACGCGACAATTCCTCCCGGGCGGTGTCCGGCGGCTCCCACTGGCCGAATTCCGCAGCCGCGTGCGAGACGCCATCGAACGCTCGGTGCGAGGCAGAAGATGAATGCAGGACGCCAGTCTGTGCGGCTTCGAGCCGGGTTTCTGCTGGGGTGTCTGCTGGTCCAGCTTTCCACCAGCGCGCCGGCGCATGCGTATGTATTCAACCGGGTGGTGGCGGACGCGCGCGACATCCGAAACAGTCCGCACATGGCCTGCCCGGCAGCGCAGCGGTTCAACACAGCAACGCCGGGGATTGTGGACCGCCGCTGGAGCACTTCGCTGGGCGCGGTGCCACAGACCATCTTCACCAGCCAGGACGCGATCCCCACCTTGCGTTTGAATGAGATTGAGCAGTCCATCCTCCGCGCGTTCAGCATCTGGACCAACGTCGCGGGCGCCACGCTGCGACCCGCTTCCATTGGTGCCCTTATGCGCACGGCAACGCAGAACGCGTGCAGCGTCAGCGACGGTCTCAATTCCATCTGCCTGAACCAGGCAGACCCCGGGTTCAGCACGGGCGTACTGGCGTTCGCGACCACCGTTTCTTCGGACATCCTCACCGAGCAGCCCTTTCCGCTAAATCCTCCGGCCGTCTTCACGGGGGAGATTCTCGATGCGGACGTCTATTTCAACCCCTCAGACCCATCCGCGACATTCGCGACCCCGGCCGTGCTGCCTGCGCGGCCGGCCAGCTTCGACTTCGAATCCATTCTGACGCACGAGTTGGGTCATTTTTTTGGATTTAGCCACAGCGGCGTGTGGCGGGCGATGATGTTCCCGTTCGCGCCTCCGCCGGGCGAATTCCTGGGGGACCGGCCGACCATGGCCGTGCCGGACGCCCCGCTTTCCGACGACGACCGCACGGGACTCCGCGCCCTGTATCCGGATCCCGCGGACACGGTGAACACAGGCAGTATCAGCGGACGTATCGAGCCGGCCAACCCGCTTACGCTGACCGGCCAGGCCGGCGTCACGGGGATATTCGGCTCCCACGTAGTGGCAGTGGACGATGCCACCGGAGCGGTGATCGGGGCCGCACTGGGAGGGTGGTCATGCACCGGGGCTGGACCCGCGCAGTTTGACGGCGGCTATCTCATTGAGCGGCTGCCTGTCGGCCGGAGTTACCGCGTGTACGTCGAGCCGTTTGACACTCCCCTGGCGCCGGGCAACCTAGTGGGCGCTACCTCAGCGCTGTGCCGCAACGCAACCACTGATCCCGGCTGGCCGGCTCAGGCTGCCTGCACTGTGCCCATCTTCAGTCCGGCGTTCGTCACCCGAGCTCGTGAATAGCCACCAATAAAATGCCCCGGAAGGGGTCCGTCCTCCGGGGCAAAATGCAGATGGATGGGATGCAGGTCAGTTTGGCTGCGATTCGGGCGGCTTCTGCGCCGGCGGCGGGGCCGGGGCGGCCTTGGCGCGGAGATTCTTCAGGTGCGCGTCGAGCTGTTTCAGTTCGGCCTCGGCTTCCTTGACGGCCGCGATTTGCGCGTCCAGCTTCTTCTGAACAGCAGCCTTTTGTTCATCCGAAGTGGCTTCTTCGACCTGCTTCTGCAAGTCCTGCACGGTCTCTTCAGCGAACTTGATTTCCTCGTTCTTATCGTCGACGGCCTTGACAGTCTCGGCGACCGTCTTGGGAAAGTGCACGGAGGGGTCGTCTGAGGCGGGTTTGGCGGCGGGCGCCTCACCCTCTTTCGCGGGCTGGTCTTTCTTTGCTTCCTCGGTCTGTTTCTGCGCGGGCTGTTCGTCCCAGGGCTTGCGGATGTCTTTGAGGTCTTCTTCGCCCCAGACTTTCTTGGCCTTCTTCGGCTTTTCCTGCTTGGCCGGGGGCGGCGTCTGCTGCTGCGCCAGGGCTACTGACCCAGACAGCAGAACCGCCATTCCCAGCCGCATCCAGATTCGCGCGCTCATCGCTGTGCCTCCAGCCAACTGAGATGCGCAGCGCGCTTGCCGGGCTGCTACTGCGCTATCTCCCGGAAGGATAGCACACGGTAGCTGACGTTGTTCTGCGAGTTGTTCACATGGCAACTATCGTAGTGCACGCCGTTGCCGCCGCCGCCGGCCCAGTTCAGCACCGTAGGGCCGAGCGTAGAGCGGATGGTGCCGTCGGGGTTGCGCGTATTGGCCAGCAGCACGCTTCCTTCATAGGAGTTGTTGCCGCCGCCGCTAACTTCCATGTTGCCGGTGCCTACCACCAGCACGATGCCATTCCAGCCGACGGTGCCCTGAGCACTGTAATTGCCGGTCACCACTAGAATCCCGTATCCAGTGATGGCGCCCGAGAGTGCCAGGTCCCCATCAACAACGGCGATGGTCGGCGCGGCGTAGGTGCCGAAGGTACCGAAGTTTGATTGAGTGGCCGGGCCCGTGATGACCTGATCCGCAGCATTGCGAATCTGGTCCACCACGTCCTCCAGAGACTGGGGATCCTGGAGATTGGCTGGCATCTGTCCCGGCGGAATCACCTGAATGTCCGGGGCGCCTCCGCTGCCCGTGTACTTGGTGAGGCGGTTGGGCGGGATGGAATTGGTGATGTTGGTGTCGTCAACCGGAGATACCACGCCGATGGCCGGCCGGGGGCCATCTGCGGGCGTGCCGCAGCTCGCCGCGTCGTTACCGTTCACGGTGTACACGTTTGATGTCGCGGGGAACAGCGCAGAACCACCACCGTCAAAGGTGAGCGCCGAAGGCATCTGGAGGTTCAGGATCACCGGCGCCGCGTCGTACTGCAACATCCGGCGGCTTCCATTCGGGAGCACGGAGAGCGCAGTCACACGGAAGAGCTGGCGGCCCGTAAACGTCAGGTTCTGGTTGGTGCCGTCGTAAAAGAGGGGGATGGCGTTGTCGAGGACGCCGTCGCCATTGACGTCGATGCCACCGGCGCGCTCGGTTTTGGGGGTGATGCGGATCCATTTGTACATCGGATGAGGTACGCCAGGCACCACGGCGCCGCCAACATTTTGCTGGACTACCGTGGCGGCGGTGATGGGCACGCCGAATTCAGTCTGGTATTCGGCGTCGCCATAGCGGCTATTCAGGACGGTCGGCGCGACCACCTCGAGGCCCACCGGATTGGTAAGATAGCGCGCCTGGCCAACCGCCAAGACGCCGCCAGGATTCGGGTTGATCACGAAGGTGCCGTAGGTCTGCGGGTGGCCGCCCCAGAAGCGGCCGCGGCCTTCCTCGATGCCGGCATACGCGGCGTAAAACGCCTGCGTGGAATTCTTGTAGTTGCCGGCGATGGCGGTCTCCGTGCCGGAGAGCATAATCAGCGACACGGCTACGCCGCTGATCAGCAGCAGGGCGAATAGGGCGATGAGCAGTGCCACGCCCTTCTCTGCATTGCGCGTTTCGTGTTTCATGGTGTGAGTCATTTTCGTTTCCTTCCTTCTTTCGTTAGTAGACAGTTTCTTCCTTCTCTTTTCTACTGGCTGGGATTCATGCGCCGGGCGCGCCCGGTCAAGGTGACCACGCGAAGCTGGCGATTGCGCGGGTCGGGGTTTGCGGCGCGGACGATGAGCGTGATTTCCACCTCACGGATATTGGCGGGGCCGGTTCCGGCTTCGGTGCGATAGGTGAATATCGGGATGGGAGCGCCGCCCGGGAACATAGTGGGATAGAACTGCTGGATCTGGGCCATCTCGGCGGCGCTGGTATTGTTCATCACATTGTCCACGTAGGCGGTGAGCAGCGCCCGCGTGGTGGTTTCGGGATCGCCCCCAGCCACTTTAGTGGCCACGGCGCGCATCAGCGTGGTGCGGTTCAGTTGATACCGGACCCATTCGACCGAAGTGCCGTTTTCCGGGTCGATGTTGCCCTCGATGATCAAATCATTGATCGCCGGTCCGCCGTTGATCGGGCAGCCGCCGTTGACCAAGCAGGGCGCGCCCGGGTAGCCGGAACCCTGCGGCCACGCGAAGGGCACGGCCACCAACTGGGGATTGGCCGCTCCGATGCCGGGCTGGAAGGAATTCGCCGGCGGATAGCCCGCCGAGTGAACATCGCGGGTAATCTGGTCCATCGCCAGGCGGGCCCCCTGGAATGATTCCATGAACTCGTTTTCCATCCGATAGCGCTGTTGCGCGACGTTGAGCAGCCCGAACACGGCGCCGCTGATCACGGTAAAGATGGCCACTGCCACTAGGATTTCCAGCAGAGAGAAGCCGCGTTGGCGCATTGTCATTTTCCTCGTCCTTTTCATTACCGCTGCTGAACGGCTTCCACCGTCACCTGCGTCGAAGTGGTGCGCGGGTCGCGCTTCCACACGCCGACGATGAACCGCTTGCCGACCGGCGTACCGGTCTGCACAGTAGTGATGACGGTCCAGCGAATGTCGTAGCGAGCCCGGCTGGCGTCGTCAGGATCCACATAGTTGAGGTTATAGCCGCCCACTGCACCCGCGGTCCAATTGATGGAGACACGGCCGCCGGCGACTTGGATCGGGCTGCCCTGTTGCCCCGCCGCGCCGCCCAGGTTCATACCGAACCCGTCGGAGTTGACGAAGTTGGCGGAGACCAGCGGCTGGCTGATCATCTGGTCCAGCATGCGTTCAGCAATCACGACGGCGGAAGAGTCATAGCGGCTGTTGAGATTGGCGCGCATCGCTCTCGGGACCAGCTCGGCCACCAGGACCACGCCGAACATGAAAATCAGTGTGGCCACCAGCACTTCCACCACCGAGAACCCCGCCTGCTTGCTTTGCTTCACTCGCATCGTCATCTCTCCTGATTTCAGCTCAGCTCGTTTCCCGGGCCGCCCTGCGCTGCTCATGGGTAACGCCAGGCGGCGGCGCCGGACTCCGCGCTCCAGACCTTGGTCTTTCCCTGCGAGGTAACGGTGATGGCTTTGCGCCCAAACTCGGGATCGGCAGTAAATCCAAGGACGGTCAGAGAGGTGCTGGCGCCAACTCCCACAACGGTGCCGCGGGCGTCGAAACTAATCGCGCCGGCTGGGGTGACCACCGGGCCGAGGTTGAAGGTACCGACCGGCGGCCCGCCGCCGACAAAGCCGAGATCCGAGGGGAGTACGATGACTGATTCATTGGGATCCTGAGCGTTGTCGTTGTCGGAGTCCAGCAGCAGCGTAATCGGATTCACGGGAAGCAGCCGGCAGGAAACCGTGGTGTTCCTCTTGATGGCTTCAAATCGTGTGCGCTGGATGAAATTGGCCAGCAGCCCGGCCGAGCTGCCCAGGCGATACTGCCGGATCTGCCGGGCGACGGTCGGAACGGCCACTGCCGAAATGACCAGGATTATCCCCACGACCACCAGCAGCTCGACCAGTGAAAACCCGCGTTGCTTAATCTCTGCGCGCATCATTCTCTCTCCAGAGGAATTGAGGGACTCAGCCGGCCAATCCCGGCACGCTGGCCCCATCCTACTCCCCTTCATCACATCTGGCACGAGCTTCTAAGCCGCCTTGCACCCTCGCAGTAAAGAGCATCCCGGATACCAGTTCGCATGTAGTTGTAAAATACTTAAAATAATACACTTAATTGAAAACCGCTGAATTCGCTGGCCTGGACGGAGTTTTGGGTTGGGTAAAAAGGTTACACTTCGGGTCGCCGCTGAACTGCACGCGGTGAGTCCGAGTCTTATCCGCATGTGCTGAGAATGACCCTGCACATCACCTCGGCGCACGCAGTGACAGATTCGATTTCGACGTACTCGGCCGCGCCGTGAAGGCCTTCGCCGCGCGGGCCAAATACTACGCCGGGAATCCCCGCGGCTCCGAGCAACGCGGTGTCTGTCCAGAATCCCATTCCGCAGTGCTCCACCGACCCGGTCACATCGCGGATGGCGTCCGCCGCGGCCAATGCGATGGGCGCATGCCGGGGGATCTCGTAGGCAGGGCGCGAAGAAATCAGTCGCGCGGTGGCAGAAATCTCCGGGTCACGGCGCTCCAGGCTGCGCAACAGCTCCCGGATTTCGGCTTCGACCTGCGCATCACTTTCTCCGGGCAGCGTGCGGCGTTCGTATTCCAGGCGGCATTCCGCCGCGTAGCTGGAAACTTCGTGCCCGCCGGAAATCAACGAGGCGTGCAGCGAGGCGTTGCCCAGCAACGGATGCGGTGCCAGAGAAGCCAGCTTGCGTTCCAGCGCCTCGAGCGCGCCCAGCACGCGACCCATATGGCGTATGGCGTCGCGCCCCACCGCGGGCAGGCTGCCATGCGCGGCGCGTCCGCGGGTGATGACCTCCAGCCACGCGTAGCCCTTGTGCGCGATGCACAGACGGAGGTCCGTGGGTTCGAGCACAACTGCAGCTTCCGCCGAATATTTTTGGCAGAGCGACTGCGTGCCCAGGCTATGGCATTCTTCGTCCGCCACCGCGGCGATGCGGAACGCCCTGCTGAGGGGATTGCGTCCGCGCACCACGGCTGCCGCCGCAGCGCACATCGCCGCCACACCACTCTTGATGTCCAGTGCGCCGCGGCCGTACAGCCGGCCGTTTTCTTCTCGCGGGACGAATGGCTGCGGCATATCGCCCGCGCCCACCGTGTCCAAATGAGCCACAATGAGCAGCGCGTCTCGGCCCGTGTCTCCGCTCCCGCCGATTCGCGCCGTCACGTTGGGCCGGCCCGGGGCCGCTTCCTGCAACTTGCAGGCAATTCCCTGCGCGCGGAGCCAGCCGGAGAGAAACTCGGCAATCTCTGCTTCACCCCGCGCCCCCGCCACCAGCGACGGGTTCACCGAATCGATCTCTATCAGGCGGAACAGCAGCCGGCGTAGCTGGGGACCATCAATCATGGGCCGGAGATTTCGTCAGGTCAGGACTGTCCCACCCCACAGCAGCCCGGGGCCGAGGGAAGCGAAAAAAATGGCCCCGCGCTCGCCGGCGGGCTTTGCGCCGTGCTCCTCGAGGGCCATTGCCAGCCCGACGCCGCAGGTCGAGGCGCCCAGGTTCCCGTAGCGACGCCCGACTACGGGCATCTTCTCCGCCGGCACACCCGCTTCGCGGGAAACCATCTCGACCAGCCTCGGGTTGGGCTGGTGCAGCGCAAACGCCGCAGCCGATTGCCGCGATACGCCGCTGCGCGCTTCCAGCTCAGCGATAATGCGCGCGAGCTTGCGCACTGCCGCACGGCCCAGCGATTCTCCTTCAAACGTGAGGGAAAATGAATTGTCCGCCGTCAGTTGCAGCTTCAACGCCGACGCGTGTGTGGCCGTGCAGCCGGCCAATATCTCGCCGACACGGTACGGCGGGTTTGTTTCCTCGTTGGCAGACGTCCCCAGTACGAAGGCGCTGGCGCCATCGCCGAAGAGGCCGCCAAATTTGCCGTCCACCCGGCCGGGCGAGAACAGGCGGCTGTGGACATCCGCGGTGACAACGAGCACTCGCCGGGCCATCCCCGACTCCAAAAATGCCTTGGCTGTAGCAAACGCGTTCAGGGCGCCCATGCAGGCGCCGCCCACGTCGAGCACTCCGCAGGTGTCCGGCGCGCGCAGGGCCCCGTGCAATGCAGCGCCCAGTGACGGCGTCCCTACGTGCGTTTCGCCGGTGGCCACGATCAGGTCAATTTCTTTGGCCTGGAGACTTGCGCGCCCCAGCGCTGTCTCTGCGGCCTGCGCGCCAAGGCTGGTTTCGGACTCGCCGTCGGCCACGCGGGCGAGCGTCTCCAGGCTGGCGCCGTCGGCCAGAGTCCCGCTGGCCAGGCGGAATTCCTCTTCGATTTTTTCAATGGGGACGAGCTGCGAGCCGAGTGCGGCGGCCCACGATTGCACCGCGGAAACAATGGCACGAAATGGGAGTTGGGTCATTGAGCAGAAGGCCGCATCGGCGGCCCCGACATTCTCCCTAATTCCCGGCGCAGCGGCAAGGCTCGCAGCAGATCACCTGGGGCCGAGGGCCGCTTGCTTCAGTTCTGCCACCACCCGCGCCAACTCGACGCCCAGCGGCTTCGGCCCGCGGGCGCGAAACTCGCACGCCAGCATCCGGTAATACCACAGCGTGCCGCGACGCCCGCCGCGAAAACGGAACCACGCTTCCGCCTGACGCGCGCCGCCAGCCGCGCGCACGTCAAAGAGAATTTCCCGCGCGTTGTGCAGCTTGTCCGCTGCGGATACCAGACGGACGTCGGCTCGCTCACGCCGCAGATGAGTCAGGTACGCGCGCTTGCGCTCCAGCCACAGCGGCTTGGGATCATCGTAGGTATCTGTGCAGCCGTCCACGATGCGCGCCACGCGCGCGCCGAATTTCTTGCGGATGTCCCGGAGCCGGGCGCGCCCTCCTTGGTCCTCCGCGGCGTCGTGCAGCAGCGCGGCGATGGCCTGGTCTTCGTCGCCGCCGTGGTCCAGTACAATTCCCGCGACACCCAGCAGGTGGGCGACGTAGGGCGTGGCTTTACCTTTGCGCGTTTGGCGGGAATGCACCCGCGCCGCGTACGTCAGGGCGCGCTCAAAACGCGATGTGAGTCGCGTTCTCATAGGGAAAGGCTTTCATTACAGAGTCCTGAGTGAGCGCGGGGAATGCCAGCCTCAGGACTTTTTTTTTGCTCTGCGTCCTTCGCGTCCTCTGCGGTGAGCGTTTGCTCTTATCTTTCCCCTCGGGCGAGCCTCGTAGGCCACGCCGAGCCAGCGCACGGCTTCTTCCACCGCAGCATGCGAGTCGAGAGGAATCTCGACCCACGTCTTCATTGGATTGGCGCGCGATTCGCTCACGCCCGCCCGCCGTAACGCGCGTCTCTTCTCTTCCGCATTTAGCCGCACCCACACCAGTGGCGGCTCGCCCGCGCGGTTGGCCCATGCCGGAGGCGTCTTCTGAAACATCTCCCGGTTCACGTAACAGCCCAGCATCGTCTTCCCGCGGAAGAACGCCAGCGTCCCCATCATCTTCCGCGCCTCGACCCCCGGCCAACCCAGCAGCTCGGCTCGCAGGGCTTCGCCGAACTCGTCTTCACGCGGGCGAGTAGCCCAGTCGGTGGAATTCTTTTCTGAGCCCCCGTCCCGGGTCGATTTGGAAAGGAGTTGAAAAGGGGATTGTTTCGGCATCGTAGCACTCAGCGGCAGTGACTGGTGATTGGCGGAAAGTGGTGAGCGTTGGTGCCGCAGCCTGCATCACGCAGATCAACCAAACATCCATCATATCTGACTTAAAGAGGACTTCAAAGATGACCTCCGATAGTCAGACTGGGTCGTCTTGGCTCATTAGGAGTTGCGATGGCGAGGTCCGTGGAAGCGAGGTCAGTATTGGGATAAACTGAACAGTTGTGTGGCGCATAGTCATCCCGATTTGGCTGCTGCTCCTCTGCTCTCCCCGCGCGTTCGCGCAGGAGTATTTTCCTCCACGGATTTTTGCGGAGGAGAAGTCCCATCACGATTTTGTCGTTGAATGGTACTCCAAGCATCTCCGGACAATGACGGAGCCTTCTCTCTGGGAGCTCTCGAGGTACTCAAAGTCAGAAGTGTACAGGTTCCTATGGCTGCGTACATTCCATCCACCGATTGCTGTTCGGTTGACGGTGAATTCAGGTGGAACCGGTGAGCTCACCGTGAAGGTCACTAACGGGCAGGGTGGCTATGAAACGGGTGCGCTGGTCGAAGATCGAAAGAAGAGTCTCTCCAAACAGCAGACCACGTGGTTCGTTGATCGGGTCAAGGAAATTGGGTACTGGAAGCTACCCACCAGGGAAATGCGTGACTCGTTTGGGCTTGATGGCGCTCAGTGGATTCTAGAGGCGACCCGAAATGGCCGGTACAAGATTGTTGAGCGATGGTCTCCTAAAGAAGGTCCGATTCGGATCCTCGGACTCATCATGCTGATAGATCTTGCGGAACTCAAACTCCTTTTCCAGGACGTTTACTAGCCAGAGTGGTAAGGAACACCCGGGAGGCTTGGCAGACCCAACGGGAATCTCGGAGATCCGCCGCAGGCGGAGAACCCGGAATCTTGTGGCAGCCCCAACGGGAATCTCGCAGACCCGCCGAAGGAGGGTCGCAGATCCGCCGCAGGCGGAGAACCCGTCAACCCAGCTGTGGTAGCCCCAACGGGAATCTCGCAGACCCGCCGAAGGAGGGTCGCAGATCCGCCGCAGGCGGAGAACCCGTCAACCCAGCTGTGGTAGCCCCAACGGGAATCTCGCAGAC
>Ga0247727_10009555_pt1 | contig 17510 bp, 11 predicted proteins | sample WisWelCaveWW1625_FD_202498 | JGI IMG/M metagenome (GOLD analysis project Ga0247727, IMG submission 202498) | Biofilm microbial communities from Wishing Well Cave, Virginia, United States - WW16-25 | ecosystem: Environmental > Aquatic > Deep subsurface > Groundwater > Cave microbial mat | place...
GTTGTCCACCAGTTTGCGTAACACCTGCTCCACCACCGGCCGGTATTCTTCGCGCGGATAGAGTTCGGCGATGTGGGCGCGGCGGCGCGTGTCTTGCGTGCCTTCGCCGAGTTCAACGAGTCGCAGAAAGATGCGGCGCGCCACCTCCTGCTGTTCGGCGGAGAGTTCGGCGTAGACGGCCTCGGCGGTCTTGGCAATCGCGCCATGAATGCCGCCCACCACGTTGTAGCCGCTCAAGGTCATGGTGCGCCCGCGCCGGCGCTTCCATGTTTCCAGCAGGGCGTGTTGCATCAGCGGCAGCGCGCCCGGCTCGTCGCCCACTTCTTTGAGAATCAAATCCACCAGGCCCGGCTCGTAATCCCAGTTCCCGGCTTTGGCGGGTTCTTCGATGGCGCGGCGCAGTTCAGCGCGGTTCATCGGCCCGACAAATTCCTGATTGGTGGAGACCGCCACGCGCAGGTTGGCGTATTGCGCGCAGTGCGCGTAAAAATCGGCGCGGAAGATAATGATGACGATGGTGGGGCCATCGGTGGATTCGGCCGAGGCGTACAGCAAATTGTTGATAAAGGCCCGCCGCTCATCTTCGTCTTTGCAGAGCGTAAAGACTTCTTCAAACTGATCCACCAGCAGTAAAAAGCGATTGGCGTTCTGCCGCTGGCTCAGGCGTTTGCGCGCAAAGAAATGCAGACTGCGCTCGTCCACGCGCAAATCGTCTACGAGCGTCTGCGCCGCTTCGCCATTGGCCGATTCGACCTCGCGTGTGAGTTCGGCGGCCAGCGACGCCAACGGATGGGCGGCGGGCGTGATGGTGTGAATCGGCCACGCGCGCGAGCCTTCGGGCGGCGGTGAGCCATCGGCCAGCGGGCCGCCGCGCCGCAGCGCCGGGACGACGCCCGCGCGAATCACCGACGACTTGCCACTGCCGCTCGCGCCGATGATGATGGGCAGAAAGCGGCTGGTGCGAAGTCTGCTCACCAGTTTGGCCGTAAGCAATTCGCGGCCATAAAATTTATCGGCGTCGTTTTCGTTGAAATACTCCAGCCCCTTAAACGGCGGCACGCCCGGCGCGGGCGCATCTTCGTCGGCGTCCACCCCAAACAGCCGCCCCTTGCGAATCCGCATAAACAAAACCGGAATAGCCCACTCGGTGCTTTTGGCGTTGAAGACTTGCAGGCGGGCCTGATTGAGCGCGCGATCTACTTCGCCATGCTCGGCCAGGCGCGCATAAAACTCGCCCGACAACACGCGGGCCAATTCCACCGGCACCTGCTCTTGCATGGCCACGACGGCGGGGACTCCGGCTTGCACCAGTTTTGGCCCCAAGCCCACAAACGGACTCGTGGCACCCGCTTCGCGTTTGGCGCTCTCGCACGCCACGAGGAAAAATAGATGCGGCACATTGCCCAACGCGGCCAGCATCGAAACAATATCGTCGTCACGGACGGCTTGCCATGCGCCGTCCATCTTTTCCAAATACAACGCGGCCGTGCCATCACCGCGTTCGGCCTTGCGCTTAAATGCGCCGTGTCCGATAAAGTGAAAGATGTGCGCCTTCATCAACTGCGGCGCGAGGGTGAACAGGGTCGTCGGCCCATTCACGATGGTGTAGCCCTCGCCCTCCAATTTGGCGCGCAGGGCAGACGAGAGGCCGGTATGGCCCGGCATCAGCGTCACCTTCACTTGCCCGCTCTTGCGAAGTTCATCCAGCGCGCGGCGCAGGTTTTCGATTTCCAAGTCCACGTTGGCGGGCGCGAGATCGCCGGGCAAGTTATTGGGATTGGACACCGCCACCAGCATCCGAATGGGGAGGTCGGTAATGGGTTGCGGCTCACGGATTTCAAGACTCGTGTAACGCGAGAGCGGCGTGAGGGCCGATGCGCCCAGCGGCACGGCCCGGCCTTTGTGCCAGTGATAAAGCCGCTCCCACGGGATGGCGTGTAATTCAACGGCCTCGTTATCCACCCATAAGCGCAGGCGCAGGCGGCCCTCGCTCTCGGCTTCGGCGCGGCCGGTGGCCTTGTCATACGCGCGCCGGATTTCACCTTTCTCTGGAAACAGCGCGTTGAACAATGTCTGTCCATAAGCGGCGGGGTCGAGTTGTTGGACGAGCAAGGCCTCGCGGTCAAGTTTCAGTTCGCCGCCGATGAAGCGACTGCCATCGTCGAGTTCGGCCTCGACGGGATAGGCCTGACTGCGCTCGTCAAACGGGAAGAGGCGGAGGAGGAGGTCGGTGTAGGTGTCGGCCATGGGAGTCCTGCGTGTCAAAGTGTCGGGGGCTACGTTGCTAACGTAGCCTACGTCATTTGCGATGGAAAGTGAGAGCCGGAATGTTTATGGTTCCACCAGAGTGAACGAACAGCGTCAGCCGCCTTTGGCTTTTGATTACGGCAACGGAAAACCTGGAATAGCTTTGTCAATCTCCAGCATGAGGCGCATGGTTTCTTTGAGCGCCACGACCACGCGCTGGTAATGCAGGATGTCGTCATGGCTCAACGCGCGCCCTTTGCGGTCTTTCAGCCATTTGTCGCAAACTTGATAACCGCCGACCTTGAACGTCCAAACGCTTTCAGGTATTCCGCCGAAATACTGCGTGTCGTTTATCCAGACCTTTTTCTTCTCGTACCTTATTTTTTCAACGGCATTGTTGCCGGATACGGGATAGGAGGAGATGAAGTTGTCGAGCGCGGGCGATTTGAGCAAGTGCAGGTTTATAAGCGCTGCGCCTTTGGCGGCCAGTTTGGCGAACAACCGTTTATCAGACGTCAGCGGCAGGCGTGGGAAATCTATCTTGAGAAATTCGGCGTACCGTTCGCGGTAAGTGGGCGAATGGAAGACAGCGTAGGCGTAGTTGAAAACATCTTCCGGGCCAAAGGTCTTTTTTAAATCGCCTGCGCCATCGGGAATAAAGGCCAAGCCCAAGTGTTGAGAACAATCGGCTACAAACTCATCCGACAGGTTGGGCCGCCGCCCGTTGGAGTGGTCAAAAAGCATCGCGGGGTAATCCCCGTTGGGATAGAGGTAGAGCGGCGCGAAGCTCATGATGCCTTTGTTACTATAAAAAGACCGGTTGTCAATTAAGTGCGAACTCACCCCAAAATGCGAATATTCATCCTGAAGGGCAACCTGCCGCATGAAAATTAAGCCCATGTTTTCTTTGCCAAGCATATGTTGCATCACTTCAGTGCGAGGGCGGGTAACGACGCCTGAGTCATAGACAACAAACCGAAAATCGAATGGCCTGTAAGTAATCGGTTGCAGATTATCTCCTTTTACCTTTAATACCTGCGCTAACTTAAGGCTTTCGGGCCTAGTAAACCCAATCGTTGCATCGTCCTGGCCTGTCACAATTCCTACCGAGTTTACGGGAAAAACATCTGTCAGCTTCCATCCGCGCTCATAGCCCTTGCGCCTCCTTAAGTTCTGCGGTACGAAAAGGTAAAACGGCGCGGCGGGTTGGAGGTCGGTCCATTCTATGGAGGCGACCATATTGCGCTCAAGAAAAGCATATTTGCCCTCGCGCTCGCCGTAGAGATGAGCATGATGGACTTGCGCCAGCCCTTTTTTACTCGTCGGCAATTTCACTGCCAGCAGAATCGCCACGCCCTGCTGAATATCAAACACGTTCTCGTCTTTGCCGCCGTCGGGCGCGCGCTCTTTCTTCTTGCTGTTGCCGTGCAAATCCAACACATAAATCTCGTCAAAGGTCTTGAGTAAATGCTGGCGCATCCCGCGAAAGGTGGGATTGTCCAAATAACCGTGATTGGTGATAAAGGCCAAAACACCATGCCCGGTTTGCTGGATGCGCCACTGCGCGAAGCGAATGAACTTCACGTAGTCATCTTGTAACCATTTGGGGTTGCGCTCGCCCAACGGCTGGCCGTCCACAAAATAGTAATCGCGCACCAATCCGGCAATCCATTTACCTGTGTTGGCCGAATGGCCGGAGTACGGCGGGTTGCCGATGACCACCATAATCGGCGTGTTCTTCTTTACCTGCGCGGCTTCGCTGGCTTCCTGCGAGATGTACCAGCCCAAATCCCCCAACGTCTCGGAATGGGTCACGCCCTCGTCAAGGGTGTTGGTCAAATAGATTTTCAGCCGGTCTTCCTTGCCCCATTCATAGCCCAACTCTCTTAGCAGTAAGCCAAGTTTGAGATGGGCGATCACATACGGGGCCATGAGCAGTTCAAACCCAAACAGGCGCGGCAGAAGATTTTGGCGCACGTAGTCCTGCCATGCGCCGCCCTGCCGTTTGCTCATCTGCGTATCGTAAATGACGCGGATGACGAAATACAAAAACGTGCTGGTGCCGGTGGCCGGGTCAAGCAAATACACATCTTGGTCGGCCAGCCCCAACGGGCGGTCAAAACGATTTTTCAACAGCCAATCCACTGAGTTGACAATGAATTGAACGGCTGGCTCGGGCGTGTAATACACCCCGCGACTCGCGCGGAGTTTGGGGTCATAGGCGGCCAGAAAGGTTTCGTAGAAGTGAACGACCGGATCTTCGGTACGGGTGCGCTTGCCGAAGTCTTTGAGAATGGCGGCTAGGTCGGCGCGGGCCAACAACGCGGCCAGGTCATCGAGGAAGGGCGCGATGAGCGTGTTTTCTAATTCTTCACCCACGTCCAAAAAGAGTTTGCGGAGAAAGCGATTGGCCGAAAGATGCTGATAGGCGGCGGCGCGGCTGAACGGCGCGCCGGTCGGGGCGCTCACCCGCGCCGCAAACAAGCCATAGGCCATCGTCTGCGCGTAAATGTCGGCAAACTCTTCGGGGGTGAGGGCCGGGAGCAAATGCTGTCGAAAAGCATTATATTGGCGGTGAAGTGCGCCACCCCCTCCCTGGCCCTCCCCCATCGCTCTATCCTGAGCAGAGCGAAGCGAAGTCGAAGGACGCGATGGGGGAGGGGGGTCTTCGGCTTGCAGAGCGTTGATCATCAGGCCGCGCACCAGCTTGGCTAATTGCGCCATGCGTTCGGCTAAATCTTTGGGCGTGCCAACCGTGGGGACTTCGGTTTGATAAAACTCGTTGAATAACTGCGCCGCTTTAGCGATGCCTTCGGCATGGGGAGTCAGTTTTCCACCCTTGCCAGCGCTGGCTAAACGGGCCGTGAGTTTAAGTTGCCCATTGACGTACCAGCGAAACTCAAGATAGTCGGTCAGTATCAGATTGTTGAGCGATTGCCGATAGCGTTTGAGCTGGTCGCTTTTCTCAACCTGGTCGAGGTCAACGCCGACATCTTTTGTTTCAACATAACCGAGGGGAACGCTCCCGCGCTCCACGATGAAATCGGGCGCGCCGCAGGCGATATGCTTGGGGTCGTTGGAAGCCTCTACACCGGAAGCCAGCGACTCTAAAAGCCACTCTAATGCGGAGCGATAGGTATGTTCGGTGGCCTTGCCGTGCCCGAGGTCAGATTCAATTTTGGCGAGATATGTTTCAAAAGGGGTTGCCATGAGTGAATTTTAGTGCGGGCCGATGAATTTGCAACTGAAAGAAATTAGGTGTGAACGGGTGAAATCCGGCCAATCCGTGCGCGAAGCGTCCGTGTGCGCCTTTCCCGTCAAAGCCGGGAGACCCCATATTTCGCGCAGGCAGTTCTTGACACCTTTGGAAAGCGTGCTATTTTATAGGCGTAAAAGCCTCTGGCTTTCCCGCCCCGCGAAAAGTCGCCAACTGTGGCGGCCTGCCCCCGTCTGGACGTGCTGACGGATCGGGCTAGCGGGGCGGGTTGCTGTTTAACGCGGGTAATCCACAATTCCTTTGAACTTGCCTTCGACTGCTTCATACGCTTCGGCTTCGTTATGCGTGTCGCGCCGCAAAATCGCTCCACCCATCAAGTCCGCCACTTGAATCAACGGCTCGCTCTGTGAGCGTTTCACCAGCACCCGCTGAAAATGGCGAGGGATGTTGCGCGCCTTCATGTAGCGTCGCAACTCCAGCGGCAGTCGGCCTTCTGCGCCATATTCATCCAGAATCAGCGTTGCCCCTTCCCGGCGTTGGATTGGAATGGATTGTAGCAACTCGGTGACAAAGTACAAATAAAAATCCAGCCGGGTCATCAGTCGAAAAATATCTGGCAGAGCGGTCTTGTCGGCGATAACAGCCCAGGCTTCAAAATCGGCCTGAGCCAGGGTGGTAAACACTCGCCGCCGCAACCGGCCGGAAGCCAGGCCGTTGAAACTAAACTCGTAATTGGCGGGCAGGTTCTCACTGCGTTGCACAGTGGTCAAGGCCTGGCGTAAGGCTTGTGGCTGAGTTGTGCCAATCGCCGTGACGACGAAATAGCGTGAAGCGCCTTTGGCGAAATTGAAACTGACATCGCCCGATTCATCGCCCGCAAAGATAAAGGTCTGCATGAGGGTTTATCCTCCCGTCGGCCACTGCGCGCACGTTGGATGATAGAGAGCATGACTAAAATAGAGTCGCCATTCGGTAGTGATATAGTAAGGGCGTGCCTATTATACGGCTTTTTGGATGACCAATCCTGCGCCGCCGCGCCCAGGCCCGATTAAGCAAAATGGGCTGACCCGCCTATAATCCAAACCTCACGACCCGCGACCGGTCCTCCCAATGAAAAAACCTATGCCGACCTCCCTCGCCCCTCTCCCGTTTACTCAAGTTAAATTGACCGATGATTTCTGGAAACCACGCCTTGACGTTAACCGCGCGGTGACGCTCCCGCGTGAATATGAATTGTGCGAGACCACCGGGCGCATCGCCGCCTGGGATTTGAGCTGGCAACCCGGCCAACCCAACCCACCGCATATTTTCTGGGACTCGGATGTCGCCAAATGGATGGAGGCCGCTAGTTATTCGCTCGCCGCCCACCCCGACCCCGCCCTCGAGACTCAACTCGACAACCTGATTGCCAAGATCGCCGCCGCCCAATCGCCCGAGGGTTACCTCAACACCCATTATTTGGTGTATGAGAAACACAATTTAGAACAGCGCTTTACCAATTTTGCGCGATGCTCACGAATTGTATTGCGCCGGGCATCTGATGGAAGCCGCGGTGGCGCACTATCAAGCCACCGGCAAGCGCGCCCTGCTGGAGGTGGTGAGCCGGTATGCCGATTATATTGATTCGGTCTTTGGGCGCGACGCGAATCAAAAGCGGGGCTATGGCGGCCACGAAGAAATTGAGTTGGCGTTGGTGAAACTCTATCACGCCACGCGCGAGGAACGTTATTTGCGTTTGGCCCAATACTTTGTGGACGAGCGCGGGCGAGCGCCGCACTACTACGACGCCGAAGCGCGGGCGCGCGGCGACGATCCGCGCCGCTATCCCTTTGGCAGTTACGAGTATGTGCAGGCCCACGTTCCGGTGCGCGAACAAAACGCCGTGACCGGCCATGCCGTGCGGGCGATGTATCTCTACTCGGCCATGGCCGATCTGGCGCGCGAGACAGGCGACGAATCTTTGCTCAAAGCGTGTGAGCGTTTGTGGCACAGCGTCTGCCACGAGCGCCTGTACCTCACCGGCGGCATCGGCCCCTCAGCCAGCAACGAGGGCTTCACCGAAGCCTACGACCTGCCCGACGAAACCGCTTATGCCGAAACCTGCGCGGCGGTGGGCCTGGTGTTTTGGAATCACCGGATGCTGTTATTAACCGGCGATGGAAAATATGCCGATGTGTTGGAGCGCGCGCTGTACAACGGCGCTTTGAGCGGGGTGTCGCTGGATGGCCAGCGCTTCTTCTACGAAAATCCGCTGGCCTCGCGCGGCGGCCACCACCGGCAAGGCTGGTTCGAGTGCGCCTGTTGCCCGCCCAACATCGCGCGCCTCATCGCCAGCGTCGGCGGCTATTTTTATGCGACCGATACTAAAGGGGTGTGGGCGCATCTGTATGCCACCAGCAAAGCCCACCTCACCGTGGGCGATAGCGCGGTTCAGATTCAACAGATCACGCATTACCCCTGGGCGGGCGAGGTGGCTTTAACACTGCAACTCTCTCAGCCCAAACACTTTGCGTTACGTTTGCGCGTGCCAGGTTGGTGTGATGAATTTAAGGTGCGCGTCAACGCGCAAATCGTTTTAGATGTGACCGTGGAACGTGGCTATGTCAGCCTGACGCGCGCATGGCAAAGCGGGGATGTTGTGACTCTGAGTTTGGAAATGCCGGTACAAACCGTGCGCGCCAACTCCAATGTGCGGCCCATGTTGGGGCGCGTGGCCCTGCAACGCGGCCCGCTCGTCTATTGTTTGGAAAGCGTGGATAACGTTACTACCCCCTTAGACCGCCTCGCCTTGCCAGCCAATGTGCAGTGGCAGATGGACCATCGCTCCGATCTACTGGGCGGGATAACAGTTCTACGGGCGGAGGCGTTGGCGTTGAATGACTCGGATTGGGGTGAGGCGCTCTATCGGACTCAGCCGGACTCGTATGCGCCCATTGAGATTACGGCCATCCCCTATTGTGTGTGGGACAATCGCGCGCCGGGCGAAATGCGCGTCTGGTTGCGAAGCGCGCTACGTTAGCAATGGCACGGCAAACCCAAAGGTGCTGCCCTGGCCCTCTTCGCTGGACACCCACACCCGCCCGGCATGTTTTTCGACGATGCTCTTGACAATCGCCAGGCCCAAACCGGTGCCGGGGATGTTGCGGGTGGCGGCGTTCCGCACCCGATAGAACCGCTCAAACAGCCGGGCCTGGGCCGCCGCCGGAATGCCCGGCCCGGTGTCGGTCACCTCGCAAATGCCGGTATGGTCGGCTTCGCGGTAGCGCACGGTTACGGCGCCGCCTGTGGGGGTGTATTTGAGCGCATTGCTCACCAGATTGGTGATGGCCCGGCCCAGCCATGACTCATCCCCCAACACCTTCAGGGTCGCGGGCGCGCCCTCAAACTTAAGGGTGATTTTTTTCTTATCCGCCTCATGGCGAAACTCCGCCACCGTTATTTCCATCAACCGCCGCAGAGCGAGTTTCGATAAGGTGATGGCTTGCCCGGCTTCAATGGTTTCCAGGTTGAGCAATTGCTCAATGAGGGTGCCCATGCGCTCCATGCCGGAGCGGAGCATGGCCAAACACTCCACCTGCTCCGGGGTGGGCTGCGGCAGGGTGTCACGCAGGAGGTTGGCCGAGCCATACATCAGGTTGAGCGGGTTACGCAGGTCGTGCGCGGCGGTCTGAATAGCCTCACTGCGCCAATGCTCGACTTTCTTAAAGTGCGTCACATCCTGCAGGACCACCACCCAGCCCGTGCGCTTGTGCCGCTCATCGCTCAGGGGCGCGAGGCTGGCCGAAAAATAGCGCTCTCCCGGAAATTCCAACTCAAAGACGACGGGCTGGGAGGTTCCCTCCTCAATGGCGCGTTCCAGCCAGTTGGCCAAAGCGGGGTCAAAACTCATTTGCCGCAACGGTTGGCCGATGACGTCCTCCGCCTTCACCGCAAACAACTTCTCCGCCGACGGATTAACGAGGGCGACCTGGCCGGCCGGGTCGGTGGCGATGATGGCCTCCGCCACCGAGCGCAGCAGCACGGCGGCCAGGTGATGGGGGTCGGCAGGCGTGAACGGCTGAGTCACGGGCTAAGGCACATCCTCCGGCCCATAACCCAGAAAACGCCGATACCACAGGAGCATGGTGGCTTTGTCAAATGCCGGTAGGTTAAGTTGATGACCCCAGGCCAGCGCCACAATCGGAGCGCCACCCAGTTTGGCCGGATCGTAAGGCGTCACGATTATTTTCTTGTTGCCATATTTAGACGGTGGCGCCTCTTCCCATAAATCGGCAAATTGCTGTTCCAGATCCGGGCAGGGTTCGGCGCAATGGTAAAGGAAGACCACCCCGCCATGTTCCAGGTTGTGGACAAAATTGCCTTCGGGGATGGGCTGGGTCGCATCGGTATAAACGCCCCACTGGGCCGTAGCCGCATAGTGTTGGCCGGACGAGGGCGGATAATGTTGGTAGGTGAGGGTCACGCTGGGTTCCACATGCCCGCCGCCATGGTCCTGGAGGGCCTGTTCGCCGGGCAAAGCACCGGGCCGCGCAATGCTCAGAAAATACCAGACGATCAGCGCCAGCACCGCCGCCCCGCCGCCCAGCAGACTCATGTTCCAGGCCATCGAACGGCGGCGACGCTGAACCCGCAACTGCTCGCGTTTGCTAAGTTTGGGGCCAGCCGGTTGAGCGGGCTGGCCTGAAGTTTCTTTCTTGCTCAAAGAAGCCTCCGGGCATATTTCGACTAGGATTAGGGCGCGATTATATCATGGGGGATGGGGGATAGGGGATAAAAAAAACGAGGGCGGAACTTATGGTTGAACGAGACCTTAGCGCCGGGTGACGCTTGCTCTGTGGGGTCTTTGTTCTATACTCTCAAGCCTCACGTGTGGTCTTACATCGCTGATTCTCCGAGGGCTTGCATGCCGGCCAGAAAATCATCACCGCGTTCCAAACCCAAATCCCAATCCAAACGGGCCACGTCGCGCGTCAGCCTGCGCGTGGAGGGCGATATCCATTGCGCCGATTTTGTCGGGCGCGACCAGCACGCAAAGTAAGTGAAGGAAGTCGTTTTTGTGCTTGTCGCGGCTTCATCGCCACTTACTTTTCATCCACTACCTAATTTCGTAGGGACGTTGCATGCAACGTCCCTACGAAATCGAATTTACACACAATTCGCGATTCGTCCGAGCAGAGCCACCTTATCTGGAATCATTATGGCCAAACGACCAACCCGCCCCAATGTCGGCGACATTCAGAGTGAACGGGATGTGGTGATGGGCGACCAGACCAACAATCTCACCCTCATCTTGCAGATGGGCGGCTATATCCCACCGCCCGATCTGGCGCAATTGCGCGCCGATTACCTCACGCATCTGCAACATGCTTATCGCGCGCTCGATTTCAAGGGCATCCCCCAACTGCGAACTCTGCCCACCGAACTTTTGCTGGAAGAGATTTACGTGCCATTGTTGGCTCGCCCGGAAATGCCCTCGGGCGAAACCTGGGAGCGGCGACTGGCCGGGCGCATGTTGCCGCGCGAAGCCTTGCCCGATGAAGCGCTGGCTCTGATGGGCAAGGGCGAGGCCGCTGTGCCAGAGCCGGTGGAAGAGGCGCTGGCTCGCCAGCCGCGGGTGGTGGTGCTGGGCGACCCGGGTTCCGGCAAATCCACCTTGCTCAAACACCTGGCCCTGCGCCTGGCCTCCGAACCAGAATCGCCCTTGCCGATTTTGATTCCACTCAACGCCTATGCGCGGGTAGCCGCCGACCAGAGTTTGCAAGCCTACCTGTCTGAGTATTTCCGGGCGCGCGCTCAGACCGTGTCGGCGCTAGGGCCGCTATTCGACCACGCCATCACGCAAGGCCAGGCGGTGATTTTGTTGGATGGGTTGGATGAAGTACAGAGTGGCCGCGCTCGCGTGGTAGACAAGGTGGAAGTATTAGCGCGTGAAGCCTCGGCGCGCGGCTGTAAACTTGTCGTCACCAGCCGCATCGTGGGCTACCGCGACGCGCCCCTCGCCTCCAAAGACTGGGCGTTGTATACCCTGATGGATTTTGACCGCGCCGCCATTGAGCAATTTGCGAGCCAATGGTGCCCGGCCTTTGAAATCAGCACATTGGGTGACACGCCCGAAGCGCGCGTCGCCGCCGAACAGGAACGCCTCAGCCTGCTGGCCGCGTTGAATGCCAACCCGGGTGTGGCCAACCTGGCCAGCAATCCACTCCTCCTCACCATTCTCGCTCTCATCAAACGTCAAGGGGTGGACTTGCCCAAGAGCCGGGTAAAACTCTACGACCGCTATTTGGAGACGCTCATCGAATCGTGGAATAAGGCTCGCTCGCTCGACAAACAAGCTGGCGGTAAGGCATTGGACTATAACCAGACCATCAACGTGCTTGGCCCGCTGGCCCTGCATGTGCGCGAGACCAACCCCACCGCCGGTCTTATCCCCGAGCGTCAGCTGTTGCATTGGCTCACCGACTATTACAAAGGCGAGGAATGGGGTCTCAAGGCTGGCCCCGCCATCCAAAAGGCGGGCGAGTTTTTAGACGGGGTGCGGCGTTACTCCAACTTGCTGGTGGAACGGGGCGAGGGCCAGTATGGGTTTATCCACCTCACCTTTGAGGAGGCGCTGGCCGCCTATGGATTGGTGAACGCCGGGCAACTTAATTTGAACAAGAGTCTGGCTTACATCGAACAGCGCTTTGCCGACCCGGCCTGGCGCGAGACGCTGTTGTTGGCGGTGGGCGTGTGGGGCTTGCTCAACCGCCAGCCATTGGTGGCGGGCGAGGTCGTGCGCGCCATCCTGAAGATGCCGTGCCTAGACGAACATGCCGGCCAAAACATTTTGCTGGCGGGCGCGTGTTTGGAAGACGTGGGGACTGAGGGGCTGGGCCGCGCCGCCGCCCAGGATGTCACCCAGGCCTTGCTGGCCGCCTGCCACAATCGCACCCTGCCACCCATCGCGCAACGCGACGCCGGGTTTATCCTGGGCCGCACTGGCTGGAAGCCAGATGATTTGGATACGTTCATCCCGATACCGGCCGGGCCGTTTTTGTATAGCGATGAGAAGCAGAAGACGATGATCGAAAAGCCTTTTGCAATGGCCAAATACCCGGTGACCAACGTGCAATATCGCCGATTCATGGACGCCAAAGGTTATGAACAGCGCGAACTTTGGAGCGATGAAGGCTGGGCCTGGCGCACCGGAACCTACGCGAGCAAGGCGCGAGAGGGTTATGAGAAACGCTATCTTGAGGGCCGCCCGGTGGAGAAACGCGGCGAACCATTTTTATGGTACGACCAAAAGTGGAACAACCCGCTTGCGCCGGTGGTGGGCGTGAGTTGGTTTGAAGCCGAAGCCTATGGCAATTGGTTGAGCAAAGAACTGAAACGACCTATATGCCTGCCCACTGAGCAGGAATGGGAACGCGCTGTCCGCCACACCGATGGTCGCGAATATCCATGGGGCGACACTTTTGAGCGCACCAAATTGAATTGCGCGGAGTTTTGGGCGCACGAAGATGATTTGAGCGACTCTGACAAATGGTTGAAGTGGGCGGGAACGGCTTCGTATGAGAGCGCCTCTACAACCCGAGTAGGCCAATTTCCAGAAGGCGATAGTATGGCTGGCTTAAGTGATGCAAGCGGCAATGTTTGGGAGTGGACAGACTCATGGCATGAAGATGAAAAAAACAATCGCGTCTTGCGGGGCGGGTCGTGGTTCGGCAGTCGTAGGAACGCCCGCTGTGCTTATCGTAACGGGTTCGTACCCGGCAACTTCGACGTTGATATCGGTTTTCGAGTGTGTTCCCCTGGCTCATATTCCTGACTTCTGCTTGCTGGCTTCTGCTTTCTGCGTACTGGTTTTCTGTGGGGGGTGTGGGGGGCGCTCTTTGCCCCCCACCCTCGAAAATTTTTTTATCTATACTCAACCCGCTCATCTTTTGCGATCTCCGTAGGTCACGCTTGTAGCGTGACGGCTTGCCGCGAAGCGGATGAATCACATCGGATTGGGGAGTGGATTAGCGGATGCTATACTCAACCCGATATCCTCATTGAGGAGATATACAGCATGACCAAAAAACCCGCGACCACCCAGAAGAAGCCTGGTTCCAAGAAAGGCCCAGCGAAGCGCCCGGCCAAACGGCCGGCCAGCGCCAAAACCCAGGTCAACGTGCGCGGCAACATCATCGCCAAGCGCGATGTGATCATGGGCGACCAAACCAACACCACCACCAACTATCTCTATCAACCTCAGCAAATCGCCAACATCCACAACGCCGACGAGTTCCGCGCCGAACTGCAAAAAGTCCGGGCCGAAATCGAGCGGCTCAAGCAACAGCCCCAACTGCCCGCGCCGCATAAAGCCAGTCTGGAAGTGGTGGAAGGCCAGGTCGCGCAAGTCATGGAAGAGATGGAAAAGCCCAAACCACTCGGCGCGCGCATTCGCGCCACCCTCACCGACGCCAAGGCGGCCCTGGATTCGCTGGCGGGCGGCGTCACCTCGGCGGTGGGCCTGGGCACGGCGCTGGCCGGGCTGGGCCAAATCGCGCTTAAGCTATTTAACGGCTAAGACTCGGCCCACACCTGACAGGTTTTTTGGACGCGAAGCGTGTCAGGTGTGGGCCGCGGATAGAAAAGACTTTTCTGGAGAACTCTACGAACCGGCCATGAAAGGCAAACGCCCCGCTTCCCTCCAGGTGCGACCACCTGCGCTCAAACGTGGCGGGTTAAGCCTGCGCGACATTCGCGCCGGGCGCGATGTCGTCTTTGGCAATCAATACAACCTGGGCCTGAGCGTGGAGCAGGCCGAAGCCCTGCTCGACCGGCTCCGGCGGGACTTTCAGCCTCGGCCCTTCACCGGACAGTGCCCCTACGTTGGCCTGGAATCATTTGACGACCAGAGTAAAGACTGGTTCGTTGGACGGGAGGCGTTGGTCGAACAACTGGTGACGCGGCTCGAGGCCACCCGCGCGCTGTTGATCATCGGCCCATCCGGGAGCGGCAAGTCGTCGCTGGCGCGGGCGGGCCTGCTGGTCGCGCTCCAGGCCGGCGGCCTCCGTCCGCGTTGGGTTCAACGAACCTTCACCCCCAAAGATCATCCACTTGACGAACTCAGCCAAATTGTTGAAGGCCTCCAGGGCACCCTCAAGGTTGGCGACGATCTGCGCGCGGAAGGCCGCACCCAGCCGGACCGGCTGCACCGGTGGGCCAATGCGTATCTCAGCGCCGAACCCCGAGCGCGCTTGATGCTGGTGGTTGACCAGTTTGAAGAGTTGTTTACGCTGGCTCAGGACGAGACGGAGCGACTGGCGTTTATCAATCTGCTGGTCTATGCCGCCACCGCCAAAGCCGGACGGGTGAGCGTCATCCTGGTCATGCGCTCCGACTTTGTGGGCGCGTGCGCCGCCTATCCACCCCTGAATGCTCTCATCAATGATCAGCAACGGCTGGCGCAGGTGGGCGCATTGTCGCCGGCCGATTTGGCCCGGGCCGTGGCCTTGCCCGCCCTGCGGGTGGGGTTGGGCGTTGACCCGCACCTGATCGCGCAGATTGTGGCCGATATGCGGGGTGAGCCAGGGGCCTTGCCGCTGATGCAGTTTACGCTTAAGCATCTGTTTGAACACACCCAACGCGCGGGCGGCCCCCCTCACCTGACGCGCGAAGCCTATCTGGCCCTGGGCGGTTTGCGCGGTGCCTTGCAACTTCACGCCGACGCGGAATTGAATCGGTTGAGCAAAGCCGAGGGCCAAATCGCGCGCCATGTTTTCAGCGCCCTGGTTCAGCCCGGCCACGGCACGGGCGATACCCGGCGCATCGCTCGCTTCACCGAGCTGGCGCCGGATGGTGCCGAAACGGTCGAAGTGAATCGGGTGGTGGAAGCGCTGGCCCAGGCTCGCCTGATTACGACCGATACCCAAAAGGAGCCTAACGGCCAAGCAGCCCAGACGGTGACTCTGGCCCACGAGAAACTTATCGAAGCCTGGCCCTGGTTGCACAACCTGGTGGAGGACAACCGGGAACGGATCACCCAGCAAAACCAAATCGTTCACGACGCGCAGGCGTGGGAACGGTCTGGGGCCGACTCGAGTTACTTGTATCCCGGGACGCGTCTTGCCATCGTCCGCGAACAATTGGCCGCCCAACGTTTGACGTTGCCGAGCGTGGGCTTGACCTTTGTGCAAGCGGCGGTGGACGTGCAAGACGCCGCGGAACGCGAGAAAGAACTGGCCCGGCAACGCGAACTCGACACGGCCCGCCAGCTCACCGAGCGAACATACGCTCAACTGCGCGCCGAAAAGCAGGCCCAAAAACAGACGCGCCGACTCTTGGGCGTGGTCGCTGGACTGGCGCTCCTGGCGGTCGGCGTCGCCCTCAGCCTATTCATCAATCGATGGCAAGCCGAAAACCAACGCCAAACACTGGAAGCCATCGGGCGTGGGCCAGACCTGGTTCGCATCGAAGGTGGGACGGCGACATTGGGCGGCGGCGGTGATTTTCACATGCCTTTTCGCATTTATACCATTGAGACGTTTTGGCTGGAGCCATTCGAAGTCACGAATGCCCGTTATGTGGCGTGTATGCAGGCCCAGGCATGTTCGTCACCCAATGATGTTTCGGCCAACTATGCGGCCCAAAACCTGGGAAGCCTGCCCGTGGTCAATGTAACGGCGCTTCAGGCCGCCCAGTTTTGCGCCTGGCTGGGACGACGTTTGCCAGACGAGGTGGAGTGGGAATATACGGCCCGCGACCACGATGAGCGGCATTGGCCCTGGGGGGATGACCCGGACAAAACTCGGGCATGGTTTGGATATACCGCTCAGGCCGACGACCTCCACGAAACGGGCCTGCTACCGGCCGCGCCGGAAGGCATCTTTGACCTGGCCGGGAACGTCTGGGAATGGACGCGCTCAGACTATGACGACCCGGCCAATGTTTGGACCGATCTGACGCGACCGCCGCCGGCGGCTCTCGCGCTACGTGGCGGAAGCGTGGAATATGTGCTGAGTGACATTGGCTGGCGCTCGCCAGGGATCGCGACGGATCCCAATCGTTATCGGGGATTTCGGTGCGCCGCAGATGGCGCGCCCTGATCCTATTTTCTTATTTCTTAAACCTAAAGGAGATTCCCATGTCCGATCAATCCGCCCTCACTTTTGGCGACATTGTCCAGTGGTATGAATCGGTCAGCCTGCTCGAGGATGGGCAGGGCAACACCTTCCGCATTTTTCTCAAGAGCCGCAAGCGGCAAGTGTTGCAGGAGTATATGGATTACTATCAAGCGCGCGGTGTTCCATGTGTCCGGGTGAGCGTGGAAGCGTTAGAGAAAGGCGCCGATCTGACCCAGCTGCCGCGCCCGGCTGACTTTGCCCCGTCTCCGCTTGACCCCAATGACATCAGCGCCGCGTTAAGCGCCGGCTTTGGGCAAGTCAGCATCAATGTGTCCCGGCTGAATATCGTTACCCCGGCCCCCTACCGCCTCCACTATCTGATTGACCCGCCGCTGGAAGCCGATGGCTTTTTCGACACCGAGTTCCAGGGCGTGGAAAATGCCGAAGTCAGTTGCACGGTTACCAATGGCGGCGTGGTCGTCATTCTCAACGAGCTGGATCGCAATCGCCAGACTCAAGAACGCCATCGGGCCAATGTCTTCGCCGGAGCTGGCGCGGTGGTGATCCCCCGCACCCGCTTTAGCTTTACCGGCAACTGGTGGGTGCGGGTCACCAACACCCAACCCATGCAGAGCGTGTTTACGTTGTCGTTTAATCGGGTGGTGACCACGTCCGGCCTGGCGTTGGCCCCCATCAACTAAGGCCTCGTTCAAGAATAACAACCTATCTGTAAACCCTTAGGGTCTGCTTCGCGAAGACCCGGCCGGTCTGAAATCGGGAAGTTGTTTTTACACGGTCCTATTTTATCCGCAAAATGCTGTACGAGGGATTTTGCCTCAGGGCAATCGCATCTTATTTGGCAAGGCCGGACAAGACTTTCAGGAGATAGGCTTCACTCCAACCGGCCTTGAGCCGTTTGGCCTTGAGGCCGACTTTGGCGGTGGTCTCTT
>Ga0247727_10009556_pt1 | contig 17507 bp, 15 predicted proteins | sample WisWelCaveWW1625_FD_202498 | JGI IMG/M metagenome (GOLD analysis project Ga0247727, IMG submission 202498) | Biofilm microbial communities from Wishing Well Cave, Virginia, United States - WW16-25 | ecosystem: Environmental > Aquatic > Deep subsurface > Groundwater > Cave microbial mat | place...
TCATCATGGTTACCGGCTTTGGGTCGATTCAAACGGCCGTTGAGGCGATGCGCCTTGGTGCAACGGATTATCTCAGCAAACCCTGTAACAACCAGGAGCTGATCATCAAAATCCGGCGTGCGCTCGAAACCCGACAGAAGGACCGCGAGCTGAAACAACTCAGGGAAGAGCTTCGCGGGGTCTACAGTTTCGACACGATGATCACCCGGAGCGAGAAAATGCGGGAGATTATTCACCAGATCGAGAGAGTTGCCGATACCGATGTCACAATTCTGGTACAAGGAGAGAGCGGAACCGGGAAGGAGCTTGTGGCCAGGGCGCTTCACTTCAACAGCAAGCGTCATGACCATCCCTTTGTCGCGGTCAATTGCTCTGCGCTTCCAGAAAATCTCCTAGAGAGTGAGCTCTTTGGTCATGAGAAAGGATCGTTCACTGGTGCATCAAAACAACGGGTGGGGAAGTTTGAAGAAGCGCACTTGGGAACGATCTTCCTGGATGAAATTGGGGACCTTTCCCCGACTCTTCAGACGAAACTCTTGAGAGTCCTTCAGGAAAAAATATTTACGAGAATAGGCGGAAACCAATCGATCACGGTCGATTCACGGATTGTCGCAGCGACAAACCGGAATCTTGAACTAATGATCCGGGAGGGAGATTTTCGTGAGGATCTCTACTACAGGTTGAATGTGTTTCCTTTTTCCCTTCCCGCGCTGCGCGAAAGGATTGAGGACATTCCCCTTCTGGCTGAGCATTTTCTCCAGCGGCACCTCGACCTCGGCGACGGGAATGCAAAGGTGCTTGCACCCGGCGTCATCAATGACATGATGCATCATTCCTGGCGGGGCAATATCAGGGAACTGCAGAATCTGATCAAGAGGGCAATCATCAAGACGCCCGGTCCGGTCATCACCAGTATCGAGCTCCCTGCACGGGAGGAGAGCCGGAGTGGAGGCGAAACGGCGCTCGCCCCGTCAGGAGATCCTCCACCGTTCAAGGACTATCTTTCAGCAATCGTCGGTGATGCCGAAGAGAAATACATCCGTCGGATGCTCAGATCGCACAAGGGGAATATCATCCAGATCGCGCGACTGATGGATATCGACCGGAAAACCCTCTACAGGAAAATGGCCGAGTATTCCATCGATCCGACCTCCTACCGCTCTTCCTGAAAAAGCGCCCCATTCGTTCCACACACTGTTCGATGCCACCCCATATTGCTGTGGCATTGATGCAACACATGTCTTCGTTCATCACTCCGAGCAGGCGCCTGTCGTTCGAATTCATGGCATTTTCACGCTGTTGAAGAACGTCATCATTGGCACGGACCTTGACAATGCATGGTCTGTCATCCCAAAGGGTGTTTTTTTCATGAGTTCGACCTTCGAGACGGAACTGCTTCCTTTGATTCCGGCCGTAGCGTCCTTTGCCCGTCAGCTCTGTCATGACAAAGATCTGGCATCGGACCTCACGCAGGAGACAATGATCAAGGCGTTTGTCTGTGCAGACATGTACGCACAGGGAAGCAACTCACGGGCCTGGCTGTTTCAGATCTGCAAGAATTCGTTCATCAATCAGTACCGTCGCAAGCAACGACAGCCGGCGATGGTGGAGTTTCATGAAGACCCGGACCTGTCCGGCTCGCAGCGGGATAGAGCTTCACGTGAAGAGATCGGAGAAGAGTCTGCGAGCCGGCATTCCGGCTTGCCCTGGATCGCAACCCTTGGCGATGAGGTTGCAGAGGCCCTGGAATTGATTCCACCGGATTATCAGACGGCGATCGTTCTGTGCGATATCGAAGAATTCTCTTACGCAGAGATTGCGGCCCTGATGAACGTCCCTGTCGGAACCATTCGTTCCAGAATCCACCGCGGAAGGAAAATGCTTGCCCGGCGGCTGGCCGGATACGCGCGAGGGCACGGTTTTTCATGCCCGGCCCAAGATTGATTCTCAACGGTCCCCTTTGTATATTCCCTTTAAGTCAAGTGGCCTATTGCCACTTTGTATTATCATTCCTTGGAGGGGATTGTTTATGAGAAGCCTTTTTTCTGCTTGTTGGGTGGGCGCTTTGGCTTTTTTTGTGGCGGATTCCGCCCTAGCCCTGCCCAGATTCTCCACCCGGACGGGTTGGAAGTGTCAGTCATGCCATGTTAATCCATCCGGGGGAGGAATGCGTCAAGCGGGCGGGGTGAATTTTGGACGTGAAGAGCTTCCGGTTCCTACTTGGTCAGATGAGTTCAAGCTAGACGATTTTTCAACGCAACTGAACGACTTCATTTCGATTGGTGCGGATGTCAGGACATTGTTTTTCTACATACAAGACACGACTCTTAACCAAAATGCATTCTTTCAGATGCAGGGGGATGTTTATCTGAACTTCCGTCTTGCGAAGAAAGTGAATGTGTACTTCGATCAGGGACTTTATTCAGGATTTGAGATCTTCGGCATACTCAACGTGCTGCCCGCAAACGGGTTTGTCAAGGTTGGGAAGTTTGTTCCAAACTACGGATTGAAGGTGGACGATCATCGTACCTATATCAGAGAATACACCGGGCTTAGTGCGGAAAGGGGCGCTCCATATTTTACTGGAGCAGAGGTGGGCGTCTCACCCGGACCAGCAACAATTACCGCTGGCGTTTTCAATGCTGCTGACAGCCGGGGCGATGCCACAGGGAATAGCAAAGCCGCTCTCGGAAGGGCCGAGGGAATTTTCGAGCTCTCGGATGACTGGAACATGAGTCTTGGAGGGAACGTCCTTTACAAGGATACGCAGGGTGGGAATGACACGTTTCTTGGCGGATTTGCATCGTTCAGTTCTGATGCCTTCACGCTTATGGGAGAAGGAGACCTGCTTCGGAAAGAAGTTGCCGGCGCTACCACGGACGGTTTCGTCGTCTACGGCGAGGCGGACTATATGGTCACGCAGGGTTTCGACCTGAAGTTTATCTACGACTACTATGATTCCGACCTCGACCTGAAGACGGGTGCTCTCTCCCGCTATAGTTTTGGCTTCGAGTTCTTCCCAATTAGTGGCGTGGAAGTCCGACCGTTGTACAGGATCATCAAAGAGGATCCGAATGACTTCAGCAGTGATGAGATGCATCTGATCGTTCACTTCTATTTATAAGGAACTTGATTGAAGATCAGCTTTGGTACTTTTGGGGCTAAACTGACAGGCGCTCTTGTTATCATGGTGTGCCTGTGGAGTTGCAATGACTATGGCACGGGTCTGCCCGAAGCGCCGGTTGCGGCAAGCCCAATGTCTGTTTCCGTTGCCCCTGGGGCGTCGGTGACGGTGGTCATAACCGGTGGGCGGATCCCTTATTATATTTCTCAAGCGCCACTGGCTACTACTGCGTCTGCGACGTTCCAGGATCCTAACGTCACCCCGGCGAACCTCGTGATTTCTGCGCCCGATTCTGCTTCAAATGGGGCGATGACAACAGTAACCGTTGGAGACCAGGATGAACTCGGCGGCGGAGGAGCGCTCCCAAAGATTGCTCATGAGGAGAATGAGGTGACGATCCAGATCATGGTTTCGTCGACAATCTCCCTGGCGGGGAATGTTCAACCGATATTTTCGGCAAACTGTGCAGTAACCGGATGCCACGCAGGAAGTACGCCGCAATCGGGTCTTTCTCTGACAAACGGAATGAGCTACCTGGAAACGGTAAATGTCAATGCAACCGGGACGACGTGTGCCGGTGCACCGAGAGTGGACCCGGGGAGTTCGACAACAAGTGTCCTTTACAGGCTTGTTTCCGGAACTTGCGGGCCCAGAATGCCGTTCTCCGCTTTCGGCCCGGGGGACACGCTTTCAGCGGCGCAGCAGGATACGATCCGCGATTGGATCGACCAAGGAGCCCTGAACAATTAAATAATGGCTTGAAGAGTATTCGTTTTTTCTGTCAGGACTATCCAGGAGGAGTAAGAAGGTGTCTCGATTCGTGATTGCTGTTGTGTTGGGATTGATGCTTGCCTTTGCTCAGGGTGAGGCCCAGGAGGGGAAACCCGCGAAAGAACCAGTGTCCTCTAAGCCAGTGTCCTCTAAGCCAGTGTCCTTTAAGCCAGTGTCCTTTAAGAAGGATGTCTTTCCCATCATCCAGAAGTATTGTCTCCCGTGTCACGCTGAGGAGAACTTTAATCCAAGCGAGTTGTCGATGGATACCTATGAATTGATAGCCACAGGAGGAAAGAACGGAGTTCCTTTCGTGGCGGGAAAATCAAAAGAAAGCTTGCTAATCAGAAAGCTGGGGGAGAAGCCCCCCACTGGCGATAGAATGCCGCTGAATCCAAAGAAGAAGATCCAAGAGGGAAAAGCGGTTTGGATGAAAGACGATGAAGTAAAAGTCATTGCCGACTGGATTGATAAGGGGGCAAAGAAGAACTGATCTCCTGCTTTGAAAGTGATTCCCGATGGAGCCCCGTGCGTGCATGGGGCTTCGTGTTTCAAGTGTGAGCGAATGGTCTTCGATTGCTTCTCTTCGAGATTCTGCCGATATTTTGTGCAGAATCAACGTTTCTGCCCTCATCATGCCCCAGGAAAAACAAACCGGATCACATTTTTCCAACCTCCACCTTCCGCGGATTTCGAGGGACGGGGCAGCCAAGGGTATCATCCTCGGCGGGCTGAGCCTGCTTCTGGCCGCGATGTTTCCTTTTGGCGAACCTCTCGAACTTGAGTATAAGGTGGGTGGCATTTGGGCTCAGAAGGATCTTATTGCCCTATTCCCTTTTCCAATTTTGAGGGATGAACGTGAGTATGGCAGAAACGTTCAGGAGGCAAAAGCGCTGGTATATCCCGTTTTTGAGCGCGACTCTACCATTGAACCCTTCCAGCTGCGAAAAATGGGGGAACTCTTCGACACCATCGAGGTGGTGCTGCGCTTGAGACGAGCCCCAGCATCCCCGGCAGATTCCTTGCACCTCATTTACCTACTTGGCGGCCTGGCGATACCGTTTGAGAATCACGATTGGGAGGCGATTGCCGGGCTCAAGATGGAAAACCGACTTACCTCTATGAGGCAGCATCTCGCATCGGTCGGTCGGACATGCTGGAACACCGGTGTTCTCGATCGCCCGAAATTCTCACTCTCCAGGGAAGAGATTGCGATCCGGTCCGGCAAGAATGAGCGGATCGTTGCGACTGGGGGTCTTCTCGATCTTCAAGGAGCGATTGATCTGCTTGAAAGCGACCTCGGAAGAGTATATGCGAAACAAGATGACGTCGTGGGCGTGGCCTATCGGATTGGGGTTGTGCTCATCACTCCGAATATCCGATATTATCCTGCGGCGTCGGAAGCAGCGATGAGTGCAGCGGTCGAGGCAGTTCCCCGCACCGCCGGATATGTTCAGGAAAACGAACGGATCATCAGCAAGCACGAGCGGATTACTGAGGAAGTCCGGCTGAAACTTGAGTCGTACCGCCATGCGAGGGCTGACCGAGGCGGGGAAGGAAACCCACGCGCCCAGTATGTTGGGACGTTGCTGCACGTCCTCGTCGTGGTGATGTTGTTCGGAATCTACCTCTCTCTCTTCAGAAAAAGGATCTATGCGAGGAACGGGAAACTGGTTCTCATTGGACTGCTCGTGTTTCTACAGGGTTTCCTTGCGTATGTGACCCGGGAAATGAACGTTGAAGCTCCCGTGGAATATCTGATCGTTGTTCCGGTGGCGTCCATGCTCCTTACGATCATCTTCGATTCGCGAGTTGGGTTCTACGGAACGGTGATCATTGCGTTCGTAGTTGCAGGAATTCGCGGCAACGACTACTCCATTGCCTTTGCATCCGTGGTGGCCGGAGCTCTCTCCGTCTACACCGTCCGCGACATCCGGAACCGCACACAAATTTTCCGGTCAATGACCTTCATCTTCCTGGGCTATGGAGTCACGGTCGTCGCCCTCGCCCTCGAGCGATTCGAACCCCTCGCGGTGCTCGTTACGCAGCTGGGATTTGTGTTTGTCAATGCGCTAATCTCCCCCGTTCTCACGTACGGATTGCTGATTTTCTTCGAGCGAGTGTTCAAAGTCACCACTGATCTCACGCTGATTGAGCTCTCACACTTCAACCATCCGCTGCTCAGGCAGCTCGCAGAAAAGGCACCGGGAACCTATCATCACAGCATGATGATTGCCAGCCTTGCCGAGGGAGCTGCTGCTGCGATAGGGGCGAACGAAATCCTTGCGCGCGTCGGTGCTTCATTCCACGACATTGGCAAGATCGTCAAGCCGACGTACTTCGTCGAGAACCAGAGGGGGACTCGGAGTCGCCACGACAAACTTGCTCCAAGAATGAGTTCCTTGATCATACAGGCACATGTCAAGGAGGGTGTTACACTCGCGCGCGAACATCGGCTGCCCGAAGAGGTTGTCGATTTCATCCCGATGCATCACGGCACCACAAGGATAGAGTTTTTCTACAACAAGGCGCTGCGACTCGCCGGACACTCGGAGGATGAAACAAAGATCGAAGAGATCAATGACCAGGATTACCGTTATGCAGGTCCGAAGCCGCAGACAAAAGAGACCGGGATCCTGATGCTCGCTGATGCGATCGAGGCCTCCGTCCGCACACTCGAAGATCCCTCTCCACCTAAGCTGGCGGCCACGATCGATGAGGTGATCAAACGGCGGTTCGAGGAAGGAGAGCTTGACGAATGTCCGCTGACCCTGAAGGACCTTACAAATATTCGGGAGGCCTTCCTGCGGGTGCTGGCTGGGGTCTATCACGCGCGCGTCAAATACCCTGATGTGGAGAAACCGGCCAGCAGAAAGAGGCCGGAGCCGGTTGCCGAGGATGAAGGAACCGTTGACGGCGGAGAGGCGACAGACTTGTCGTGATACAGTTGCAACGATATTGCGAGGATTACCTGCACTATCTCACGCTCGAAAAGAATGCTGCCAAGAACACAATCTCATCCTATAGAATTGATATCACACGATATCTGGAGTACCTTGCGCACTCACGGGTCAAGAACCTGAACGAAGTGACCGAGCAACATGCCAGCAAGTTTGTGCGAACCTTGCACGAGTTGGGCCTTTCACCCAGTTCGATCACCAGAACGATTTCAGCCATCAAGGGATTCCACCGGTTTCTGCTTGGAGATGGCGTTACGCAAAAGGACCCGACCGGCTTGGTCGAGGCACCACACCTTGCCCGCAAGCTTCCTCAGGTGTTGAGCAGGGAGCAGGTTGAACTCATCCTCTTGCAGCCGGTTGAAACACAAAAAGATAAACGCGCGCTCTGGCTCCGCAATCGAACGATTCTGGAAGTCTTGTATGCAACGGGGATCCGGGTGTCTGAGCTTGTGGGTCTTCGGCAGGCGGACATTCTTCCTGCGGAAGGGATCATCCGTGTGTTCGGAAAAGGGTCGAAGGAGCGCATCGTCCCTATCGGAAGATCGGCCTTGCACTGGCTTGATCGCTACAGACATGAAGTGCGGCCGTTCCTTCTTCGGAAGGGTCGAACTGATGATCGCCTCTTCCTCAATTTCCGTGGTGGACCAATGACAAGGATGAGCATCTGGACGCTGGTTCACACATATGCCCGCAAGGCAGGATTGGAACGAGAAGTCCACCCGCATACCTTCCGGCATTCTTTCGCGACACACCTTCTCGAAGGGGGAGCGGATCTGAGGGCTGTGCAGGAGATGCTGGGTCATTCGGATATTTCCACAACGCAAATCTATACACATGTTGATCGGGAATATATCAAGGAAGTCCATCGCACGTTCCATCCACGAGGGTGAGCTTGCAATCAACCATGAGAGGAGTGTATGCCGCTTCCAGGTCATGATGGCCGTCGAATAGCGATGGAGAACCTGAGGGAAGAAATTCTTGGCGTGAACACGCCCGTGCCGTTGCTGGACGGAAGCGAGAAGGCGTATGTGTTCCTCGACAATGCCGCCAGCACGCCCACCTTTCGGAGCGTTCTGAATTGCATCGCGGAGTTTCTCCCGTGGTATTCCGGCGTGCATCGCGGCACCGGTTACAAATCGCTCCTGGCGACGGAAGTATTTGACCGGGCCCATGATGTGGTTGCACGATTCCTTGGCGCAGATCTTTCAGATAACCTCGTGATTTTCACAAAGAACACTACCGAGGGGATCAACAAACTCTCAAACAGGTTTGATTTCCAGGCGGGGGACGTCGTGGTCACCACCGGCATGGAACATCACTCCAACGACCTGCCCTGGAGGAAAAACGCAAAGGTGGTGCATGTGGGCCTCACAACGGAGGGTCGACTCGATCTCGATGCATTGCGTGCTGCCATCAAACAGTTCGCGGGACAGTTGCGGCTTGTTGCAGTGTCAGGTGCTTCGAACATCACGGGGACTTGCCAGCCGATTCACGACATCGCAGAGTGGGCCCATGAAGCCGCCGCCGCCATTTTCGTCGACGCAGCCCAGCTGGCGCCTCATCGTCCCATCCGCATGCTCCCGAACGACGACAAACGGCATATCGATTTCCTCGCATTGTCGGCACACAAAATCTATGCTCCATTCGGGACAGGAGTGCTGGTTGGTCCTCTTGAGTTTTTCGAGGCCGGCGAACCCGACATGGTAGGGGGTGGTGTTGTCGATGTGGTGACATTCGAAGATGTCGTCTGGAATCGAGCACCTCATCGTGACGAGGCGGGCAGCCCGAATGTTGTCGGTGCTGTTGCACTCGCGGAAGCGATCTCGATCCTCCAGTCAGTCGGAATGGATGCGATCATGGCACACGAGCAATCATTGCTCGGTTATGCATACCGGCGCCTCAAGGCAATAAGGGGGGTCACCCTGTACGGCCCTACGGATGACTTGTCGGAAAAAGTCGGGGTGATTCCGTTCGCGGTCGATGGTATGCACCACGCCATGGTTGCGGCCATTCTCGCGGCGGAGGGAGGGATAGGCGTGAGGAACGGCTTCTTCTGCGCGCAGCCGTATGTCAAGAAACTCCTCAACCTGACCGCTGAAGAAGAACGCGAAGCCGGCTGTGGCGTGGGACACTCCGACAAATCAAAGTCGCCCGGCCTGGTGCGCGCAAGCCTGGGATGCTACAGCAGCGAAGCCGACGTTGATCGGTTTCTGGAAATGATCGAGCGCGTTACCAGGCGTGAGTACAAAGGAGACTATGTGCAGAATCCGGTCACCGGATCATTCGTGCCCAAAGGGTTCGATTTCGCGTTCGGCAAGTATTACCCAATGTTTGAGTCATTGACTTCTACGTCAGAGCGGACCTATTCAGAGGCGTCGTGAGCATCGTAGAGTGTATGTTCTTGAAAGGGTGTGAGCAGCATGCGACTCTTTAACGTGGCGGTTGTAGGCGCGACGGGCCTGGTCGGCAGGAAGATGACCGAGGTGCTCGAAGAGCGGCGATTTCCTGTGGCCGACATCGCCTTCCTCGCGTCTGAGCGTTCGCGGGGGAAGGAGGTCAACTTTGGCGGCTCAGTTTACCCGGTCGGTACACTTGTTCCCGGCTCGTTCAGGGGTGTCCAGATAGCTCTGTTCTCCGCAGGCGCAACCGTGAGCCGTGAGTACGCGCAGCATGCTGTCAGTGCGGGAGCGCTGGTGATCGACAACAGCAGCGCGTTCAGGATGGAGGAAAGGGTGCCACTCGTTGTTCCGGAAGTCAACAGACAGATGATCTTTCACCACAAGGGGATCATTGCAAATCCCAATTGTTCCACGATTCAAATGGTGGTAGTGCTGAAGCCGCTGCATGATCGATGGGTCATCAGACGCGTTTCTGTGGCGACCTATCAATCGGTCTCCGGAGCCGGCCATCTGGGAATGGTCCAGCTGGAAGAGGAGCTGGCCGGACGGGAAGTGCCGTCGATGAAGTTTCCACATGCAATTGCAATGAATATTCTCCCCCAGGTTGATATCTTTTGTGATGACGGGTATACGCGGGAGGAACATAAGATGGTCCGGGAGACGAAGAAGATTCTCGGGGATGACACCATCAGGGTGAATGCCACATGCGCGAGGGTTCCTGTGTATGGCGGACACAGTGAGGCAGTGAATATCGAGTTCGAGCGGGAGTTCGATTTGCGTGAGGTCCGTGACGTGCTTGCCAGTGCGCCCGGGGTCATGATTCAGGATGATCCGTCAAGCCATACCTATCCCATGCCGGTGAGTGCCTGGAACAAGGATGGGGTGTTCGTCGGGAGAATCCGAAGGGATGAAACGCTGCCGAATGGGTTGAGCCTGTGGATTGTTGCGGACAACCTTCGCAAGGGAGCGGCCACCAACGCCGTTCAGATTGCCGAGGAATGGATCAAGGGTCATTAGGCCCTATGATTATCAATTCTTCATAATTCTTCATGGACAATTGATAATCAGAGGGGGCGAATCTCTCTTTCCCCCGTTCCGTAAGATTGCTCACGGCTGTAGAAACCACATATCATAAGAAGAGGACGTGTAGAATGAAGTCGATCAGGATGCTGCTTCTTCTGGCCATGGTCATGTTTACTGTATCCAGTGCGCTGGCGGGAGATGCGGTGGAGATAGGGTCGAAGGCGCCTCCATTTTCACTAAAGGATGTTGACGGGAAAGAGCATTCGCTTGCGGGATTCCTTGAGAACAAACTTGTGGCGGTGATGTTCATCGCCACCCAATGTCCGGTCTCAAACGCCTACAACGAGCGGATGGTGGAGTTGAACAAGGACTACGCTTCGCGCGGCGTCGCATTTGTCGGCATCAACTCCAACAAGCAGGAGGGGGTGGAGGAGATCAAGGATCATTCTGCGTCGAACGGCTTCAAGTTTGCCGTTCTCAAGGATCCGGGCAACGTTGTTGCCGATGCGTTCGGCGCGAAAGTGACGCCCGAAGTTTTCGTCATTTCCCCGGATGGGACTGTCCGGTACCATGGTCGAATCGACGACAGCAAGGATGCCGATGACGTTACGTCTCAGGATCTCCGCGCGGCTCTCGATGCACTTCTCACCGGCAAGGAACCCGCCAGTGCTGCAACGAAAGCGTTCGGCTGCACGATCAAGCGGGTGAAGAAGGAGAGTTAGGGCTCGATCTCACCCTGCAGGGATTTGTCCTGTTTTGGGGCATTTGTTTTGGACTAAAGAAACCGTTGACTCGTGTTTGTCGAAGATGCTGTTTCATCGCCGCCCGACGTAACTGTCGAAGTAAAGTCGGGCAGGTGTGCTTATCAGTAGTCCATTTCCTTTTCGCTTCGAGTGTCTATGGTGATGGAACACTAACAACACTGAGGACTCAGATTTCCACTGATCGATCAAACCAAAGTAGGACAGATGAGGGCAACGAGGGAAAGTACCACCTGCGGGTGGTGTCCTAATTGATGGGTCTTAACTGTCAACGCAATCAGGCAGATGAAATCTGGTCATTCGTGAGCAAGAAGCGGCGACGAGTGAAATCAGAAGACGAAGATATGAGGACTACACACAGAATCATTTTCGGTGATAGCAGGGGAATGGCACGATTGGAGGATGCATCAGTACACGTAGTCGTCACTTCTCCGCCATACTGGAGCATTAAGGACTACGAGCATCCAAATCAGATCGGCCGCAACCAATCTTATGAAGAATACATCAACGACCTGAGAGGTGTGCTGAGTGAGTGCTATAGAGTGTTACATCCAGGTTGTAGGATGGCTCTCAACATAGGTGACCAGTATTTGAGGGCAAAAGAACATGAGCGGTATAGAGTACAACCAATCCCAGCGGATTTGATTGTTGAGGCTCGAAAAGCAGGCTTTGATTTTATGGGTAACATCATTTGGAACAAAGTCAGCACCACAAAAACATCAGGCGGTGGGCAATGGATGGGTTCCATCTACTATCCACGCGACGGACAGATTACATACGAGCATGAGTACATCATCATGCTTAAGAAATGCGGCAAGCCACCAAAGGTCACCAAAGAACAGAAAGAAAAGAGTAAGCTAACAAAAACACAAAGGAGCGAATGGTTCCGGGGCATTTGGAAAATACACCCGGAAAGGCAGAACGGTCATGTCGCAATGTTCCCAGTTGAGCTTCCGAGACGCCTAATCAAGATGTATAGCCTATTGGGGGAAACCGTTTTGGACCCATTTATGGGAAGTGGAACCACTGCAATAGCAGCGGCATTAGAGGGCAGAAATTCTGTTGGGTATGAGCTAAATGAGGATTTCCTTAGCACCATCAAGGGTAAGTTTGAGTCTATCAAATCTGGATTGTTTGGCGATTTTGATGTAGTGTACGAGACAAAAATCAAGATGGATACTGGATGAAAATCAAAATCTCATCGAAGGACATTCGTGAGTCCCTCGATATGCCTGCTCCAACACTTCCCACTTACGTTTCTCCCATCCTGAACCTCGCAAATAGATTTGCGCGTGGGACTGCCCCAAAAGTAGTTGGTCAGATGACTGAGTTGATTCAGCAGTTTGGTGGACGGACGCTTGATGAGTGGGCGAAATGGTATCAGGAACATCATCCTGATGCGATACGAGCAGCCGTACGGCTCATCAGAGACAAATTACGTGAGTACCGTAGCGTTATGGATGCGATCACCGATGGAATAATTGAAGAATGGGTCAAAGATTTAGTGCTGGCAAAGACTTTCGTAGGGCTTCGAGCACAAGAGGCGATTCTGAAAAAGGTTGCGAAGGAGCTCAATATGAGTTATCGCTTGGCTGATGTTGGAGAGGAAGCAAAAGGCATTGACGACTTTATTGGTGACACGCCTGTGTCTATCAAGCCGAGCGGCTACCAAACGCAAGTCACTTATGGAGAAACGTTTCCCTGCTTAATGATCTTCTACGACAAGCAAGACGACGGAACCGTTGTTGTTGAGTTTGACGAATCCAAGCTCACAAGTAATTCAAATTAGGACACTACCCGGACACTACCCACCTGCGGGTGACGTTGATTGAATGTTCCTATTTGCCTACCTTGCTATCCGACCCTGCCAACAGCGGGGTCGGATTTTTCTTTCTGATGCGACCCCCATGAAAAAACCATTTCGCCAGCGTGTACAAGAAGGCCCCATGCTTTGCGACGGTGCCATGGGGACGCTCCTTGACCTCTACGAGTACCACGAGAAGCCGCACGAAATCCAGAACCTGAAGAATCCCGACATCGTTGAGAGAGTTCATCGGGAGTACATCGCCGCGGGTTCGGAAATCATCGAAACGAACACGTTTTCCGCGAACCGGTTTCGGCTCTCACAGTTCCACTTTGAAGATAAACTTCGGGAGATCAACCTGAAGGGAGTGGAGATCGCGCGAAGGGCGGCCGGAGATGAGGTCTATGTTGCAGGAGCCGTCGGGCCTATCGGCAGACTACTTGAACCTCTCGGCAAGGTCGGCCGTCAGGATGCGCGCGAGGCCTTCAAGGAACAAATTGCCGTGCTGGTTGAGGGAGGCGTGGACCTCCTGATTCTGGAGACGTTTGTCAGCATTCAGGAACTTGATGAGGCCATCGCGGCCGCGAAAGAATTGACGGATATCCCCATCGTCGCCCAGAAGGCGTTTGCGGAGGATGGGGCAATTCTCTCGGGAAACTTTCCCATTGAGGTGGTCGATCATATCATTCGGCAGGGGGTGGATGTTGTCGGCGCAAACTGCACGGTAGGTCCTCAACGAATGTACAGCATCATCAGGAGCATGCACAAGGATGGCCTGATCCTTTCTGCCCAGCCCGCAGCGGGAATCCCCACCCTGCAGGACGGACGTTCAATCTATCATACTACGCCCGACTATCTTGCCTCCTACGCACGGGAGCTTGTCGAAAGCGGGGTCACGATTGTCGGTGCATGCTGCGGCTCCACACCGGCTCACATTGCGGCAATGGCCGATGCAATCAAGGGTCTCCAGGTTGGCAAGCCGTCGACGTCCCGAAAGCCCGTTTCAGTCAGCATGCGTGACCGTCCAAGTCCGCCTGTCCAGGCAGACGACAAGTCGAGCTTTGCCCGAAACGTCTCGAAGAAGTTCATGACCACGGTTGAGCTGGACATCCCGCGTGGGATGGATATGACTCCGGTAGTCGAGGGCGCAAGGTACCTTCATCAGCGAGGGATCGACGCGGTGAACATCACCGATGGTGCGCGGGCGCGCCTGCGGATGAGCGCGGTGGCCATCTCGACACTTTTGCAGCGCGATGTGGGCATTGAGTCGTTCACCCATTTTGCCACGCGCGATCGGAATATGATCGCCCTTCAAGCGGAGTTGATGGGCGCTCACAGTCTTGGGCTCAGGAATGTTCTCTGCATTTCCGGAGATCCGACAGGGATCGGCGACTATCCACATGCCACATCGGTGTTCGACGTTGATGCGGCGGGGTTGATCAGAGCTGCGAGTTCAATGAACGGAGGGCATGACCTTCTCGGCAATTCCATTGGCCAGGGCACGTCGTTCTTCATTGCCTGTGCCCTTAATCCCGTTGCGGACGATATTGAAAAGGAGCTTGCAAAGCTCGAGAAAAAGCTCGAGGCGGGGGCGGATATTATTTTCACTCAGCCGGTGTACGAGATCGAAACACTGGAGCGGCTTCTGAAGCGGATTGAGAAGTTCAAGAAGCCGTTGATGCTGGGGATTCTTCCACTCCGCGGAACCAGGCACGCTGAGTTCCTTCACAATGAAGTCCCCGGCATGCGGATCCCCGAGTCTGTCCGGGAGCGAATGCGCCTCGCCGGCGAACACGGACCGAAGATCGGCGTGGAGCTTGCGCGATCATTCCTTGCGGAAGCCCGGCACCTCGTTGCAGGAGCATACATGATGCCGCCATTTCAGAAGTATCAGGTGGTCGACGAACTGCTGCAGGCGATCAGGTAAAGAGCGCTGTCCCTGCAGGCGCCCGGGGAGTTTCATCCAATCTAAAGCGCATTTGTTCATCATCCACTACTCCATTCGGATTTCGTTCCATCATCAACGTTCACGATATATGCTCTTCCTCCCACGTGTCTGATCGCTTCGGCGATATTCTTTGTGTTGCCGAAGACCAAGTCGTCATTCCGGTGGAGTTCGAAGAAGACAGGAGAGTTCTTCCTCAGAAATGAATTTCCGAATGATGTCGGGTTTGGGTACCATGCAGGAGTCCATTTTCCCAAAGACATCATACCGAAACCGTGCCAAGATTCGGTAGAGAGCGTCCCTCAGAAACTTCGGGAGGAAGGAGAGGAGAGAAAGAAGGCGCCAGCTTCCGCCGAGCCTTGCGGCAATTCTTATCACTGCATCGGATTCAAAGTAGGCGATGCCGTTTTCGAAAAGGACCACACTCTCGGCAGAGAGCGGTGTCGGAAACACCTTGTCGATGAGTGCGGATGCCGACTGCAACGGCATGAGTCTGAAGCGATCGTCCTTATCGTGCCCGATCACAACCCGTACGAATCCATTGCACAGGTTGCAGACGCCGTCAAAGAGGATGACGGGTTTTTTCTCAGAGTCCTGAGAGGTATCGTTCCTCAAGGATTGCCCGGTGGTGCAGTTCATGACCGATGATGATGCAGGCGAGCGCACGGACTGATACTTTCGCCCGATTTGCAAGACCGCTTTGTTCCCACGCGACCGGGGGGAACCCGCCAAAAAGGGCTACCGTAGCGCTTCGCACTGTCTGGAACTCTTCAAGCATATCCGGCAGCCGGCGATTGCCAAACCTTCCCGCAGGGACGTAGTCGTTCTCTTCGAACCCGGCCAGTTCTGTCGCATCCGCTCTTGCAAACCTGAGCGCCCGGTAGCTCATTACTCTCTCAACGTCGCAAACATGACCGACAACCTCCTTTATGGTCCATTTGCCAGGGGCATAGGAATGGTCTGCCATCTTTCCGGCAATTTTTGCCAGCCGACTGCAGGTGCCATCAACCTGGGAGCGGAGAATTGTTCCGAGATCTCCCGTCGGAACTCGGGCAACGTATGAAGTATACTGCTCGCCATACTCTTCAGGTAGAGGGCGTTTGTAGTAGGGCATAGTGTTTCCTCCGCTTCACCGATCGTACTTTATTTCAGGTTCGTCGGGCGATAACTTGAGCCCAATCTTTGACGGGAAGATTCGCGTTTTGAAGTCCGCAGTTTTTCCAGCGGGAAGGGCCTTCACTGTTGCGATGAACACCCGCGTGTGGACGCCTTCCGTGCACTTGAATGAGATCTCGATATTTGAAATGGTATTCGCTCCTTCATTCTTGACCTTTCCTTCGACCCAGACGCTGAACCCCTGCGAGGCAGGCGCAAACGAAGAGAATTCATCCGGGACTCCGGTGTTCACGGCGCGCTCGTTCTTCAAGGACTTGGAGACGATCACAATATCATGGTTTTCTCCTGAACAACCGGAGATCAGGCACAGGGCCATCAGGAGACAGGGAAAGCATGTGGTTTTCATAGCTTGCTCCGAAAGAGGATGGATGTTCTCTGCAATGTTGTCGCGGATTTCCTGGGTGCCTCGTAATTGTGGGAGAGCCAGAACGAAACTCGTCCGACGCTAGCCTCCGCGATGGTTCCCATTCATTAGCCCTTCCTCGTGCTGACGAGAAATAGGCCGGTCGAATCAAGGTTGAACGGCTTCTCATCACATGGTCCAAATGATTGATGGTTGACAAATCCCGCCACATCGAGCAATGTGAGATCTCCCGCTCTGGAAGTGTTCGCGATGCGGGGCGAAGAATCCACTCTCCGTGCCTTGTCTTTGGCAAACTGTTGCCTCGTACCGTCACCATAGTGATACGGTTGGTGATCGAGTAACACTTGCCGTACACGGAGTGCAAAGCCGGCGTGCAACAGCAACGATGGTCTTCTTTCCACTTCCCGTTTGGTTGTTGATGCGTTCGTAAGTTGCTCGTACCGTCATGTGTTTAAGGTGATAATGGCTCCCTACTTCTGAAAACGCCAGAAGGGTATGTTCCTCCGTATACGAATCCATCAGAACTCACCGCGATAGCCCGGACTGTGAAATTGGCCAGTCCTGTAGTGTCGCGAATCCATATGTCTCCGTGATTTGACGAAATGAAGACGCCGTCGCCAAGAGTTCCTGCGACAACATGGTCATTCGGACCGACCGCGAGACAGAACACTTCAGTTGTTGTGTTCGGGCCGGTGTTAGTCCAAGTTAGGCCGAAGTCCGTCGAGCGGTAGACCGTGTGACCACACGCAATGAAAACATAGTTATTTGAATTCAGGACAATGGACAGCACGTAAGTGGTAGGGACAGTGTTCGTGTCGTGTTGCCAGCTAGCGCCATTGTCCAAAGATACGAAAAGGCCTGAGTTCGTACCGGGCAGTAGAAGTCCAGAAGATGTTCGGACAACGGAAAGAACTCGATCATCAAGTCCTTGCCAGAAACGTGACCATGTGGAACCAGAATCAGTTGACTGATAAACTCCGCCATAGAACACTGCGGCAAGTAATTCCCCTGAAGTACTCACTGAGAGATTCCAGAATATAGTGCCAGGCCCGGGGGTCTGGATTCGGCTCCATGTCACACCGTTGTCAATTGAGCGATACAAACCGCCACCTCCTGTTCCTGCAAACAGATATGTGGGACTTAGACGAACGAAGCACAGCACATCTTCCTCGAAGCCAAT
>Ga0247727_10009557_pt1 | contig 17506 bp, 12 predicted proteins | sample WisWelCaveWW1625_FD_202498 | JGI IMG/M metagenome (GOLD analysis project Ga0247727, IMG submission 202498) | Biofilm microbial communities from Wishing Well Cave, Virginia, United States - WW16-25 | ecosystem: Environmental > Aquatic > Deep subsurface > Groundwater > Cave microbial mat | place...
TCACGCTCACCGGGCCGCACATGCTGGCCAAGGTGCTGATGGACGACCACTATTCGACGCGGCGCGAGCTGTCGCTGGCGCTCGCCGACGTGCTGGCGAAACAGGTGCGCGGCATCGCCGCCGACGTAGTGCAGATCGACGAGGCCAACATCTCCGGGCACCCGGAAGACGCCTCGTGGGCAGCGGAATCGGTCAATCGCGTGGCCGACGCGATCGCGCCCGGCACGCAGCGCGGGCTGCACATCTGCTTCGGCAACTACGGCGGTCAATCGGTGCAGCGCGGGCTGTGGGCGTCGCTCGTTCCGTTCATGAACGAGCTGCACGTGGACCACCTCGTGCTCGAATTCGCGCGGCGCGGCTACGCGGAGCTGGAGGTGCTGCGCGACGTGACACCATCCATCAAACTCGGCATCGGCGTGATCGACATCAAAGGCAACGTCGTCGAGCCGGCCGACAGCGTGGCCGAGCGCATCGAACAGGCCGTGCGCGTTCTCGGCGCGGACCGCGTGGGCTACGTTCATCCCGACTGCGGATTCTGGATGCTGCCGCGCAGCGTGGCCGACCAGAAGATGCATTCGCTCGTGCAAGGCCGCGATCGGTTTCTGGGCAAATCGTCGACCTACGGCAAAGTTCAAAAATAGGCTGCGATCACATTGATGAGACCCGGCGCGCGTAGCGTGTCGGCAGGATCGCCGTGCGGGTCGAGTTCCGAGCCGGCCTATTACGTGGCCCCGTGCTTTATGAGAACCATTTCGATGTCCGCAAGTCCGCGTTTCCGTGCCCAAGCCAATGGTGTCGCCCACGGTTCGTCGCCGGGCAGGTGGGTCGCAGCACGGCGCTTCAACAGGAACTCGACCATCCGTCGGCCGCGCTCCGCGTGCTTTGGGTCCGCTGCAGCGCAACATGAGCGAACGGCCGCGGCCAATGGCGTGCCTTTGAATTCGAGGTCGCGAGCGTTAATGTCGGCCCCGGCGTCCAGAAAGACTGACGCAACGGACCGGTCTCCGTTCTCGGCACAGGCGTGCAGAAACGTCTTGCCGAGCCAGTCCGGTCTGTTCGGATCAAGTCCGCGAGCCAGCAGCCTGCGGACCAATGCGGGCGACCGCGGATAAGTAACGCCGCTCCAGAATTGCATGCGATCCGGCACGGTTGCGTTCGAGTCCAGATAGAGATCGAGCAGTTCCCCGTCGCGCTTCCGCATCACATTGCCGAGAAACTCCGCGTGGCGGATCACCTCATGACCGTCGCGAACGGCCTGCTTCATCTGCTGCACGCTCATTTTGTACGGTGGTGTGTATGCCCCGTGCCGCCGCAAGAGTTGTTCGAGCGGTTTCGCCTTGTCGCCGTGGTAAACCCGTCCAATCGTCAGACAACACTCGCACGAATCCAAGCCGGCGTTGGGATTGGCGCCGTGCTCCAGCAGCAACGCCGCGACCTCCAGGTGATTTCCGCAACAGGACCAGTACAACGCCAGGCCGTCGGGAGCCAGGTCTTCCGGAAGATTCGGATCGACGCCATGTTCGAGCAACAGTCGGACGATGTGCAGGTGGCCTTCCCGCGCCGCATAGGACAAAGGACTGACCCGCGCCGAATCGAGACGTCTGGCCAGGCCGGCATCCTTTCGTAGGAGCTGCTCGACGCGCTGCTGATCGCCGACGGCGGCCGCGACGGAGATGGTGTAACTCGCTCCTTTGGCGAGCAGGTCTCCGACGATCACCCAACGGTTGCGGATCGACTTCTCGGGATGGATTTGGTGATACCAATTGAGCGCCAGCAACAAGGGAGTTTTTCCATCCGCACGCAGGGCATCGATTGGCGTGCCCAAGGCGACGAACCGCTCGATCAGCTCCAACTGCCGGGTCATCACGCTCCAGTGAATGGGATTGTTGCCCAATGCGTCGCTGGCCAGGGCCAGTTCCGGCCGCCGCCGCAGAATTGCACCGACCCAGCGTGGATCGCGCGCGAGGATTGCTTTCTGGAGTTCCTCGAAGACCGGCGAATAGTTGAACTTCCTCTTCAGTGTCTGCTCGAGGAGTGTTTCGACATCTCGATATTCTCGCTCCTGCGCGACCAGCAGCAGTTTGTCCCACGAGTTGCCGAGGAATCGCGATTGGCCCGGATCGGCGCCGTGATCCAGCAACAGCTTGACGATCTCGGCATGCCCCTCGCGCACGGCCATGTGAATCGGACACTGGTACCAGAACTGCGCGTCGACCAGTCGCCGGTCCTTCGCCACGAGCGCCTTCACCTTCGGCACCTCGCCCGCCGCGCAAGCTTCGAAAAGTGCCCAGGCGTCATAGCCATTCAACTTCTCGACGCCATAAACATAGGTCTTCGTCTTCATCGATTCCGGCTGCGTCATGCGCGGCGCGGACCGACGGGGAGCCCGGTTCCCACCGGATTCTCGCTTTGCGGTTTGTCCAGTCATCTCAACCTCGCCCGGTCAGCAGGTACCGAACCCAGCCGTGATAACAACTCTCAGCGCGAGATCGGATCGGGTTTTCTCCTCGTATCATTGTCGGTTGACGATGCTAACGCTGCGCGATGCAAATCACAAAGATGAAATGGGGCGAGGCCGTCTATTCCTTCAGTGGATGGCAATTTCTCGATACATTGAGCGGACGAATGCGGCGGACGAATGCGGCGCTTACAATTAAGGAGTCAAAAGCGTGACGATGCTGATTCGGTGCCTGGTCGGTTTGTTGGTGCTCGTCAGCCTGGCGACGCTTCTGTGGCTGCTGGACCGATTGCTGCTCCGCGCGGAAGCGCGTGGCTGGATTTATTACCGCAAGAGAAAATCGAGCGGTGGAACGTTTACGAGCGGCGTCGCCGGCGCCATGCGCGAACTCGATCGGCTCGCCGCGCGACCGTCGGTCGAACACACGATCGAAGCGGAGCGACCGGTGATACTCGAAAAAGAGAACGACGGCAATTGATCGCCATCGATCGACAGCTATCGCACGCGATCATGGCGAATGTTAGCTTTTGAAAGTCCAAGGATTGACGCGCGATGTCGAACACGACCGCCAAAGCCACGCACTGCTACGAACCGGGCCAGGTGGATGCGGCGCTGGAGTTCCTCAAGCGCACGCGGAGCGAGTTGCGGTCGCTGCGCAAGGTGCGGGTCTGGACCGATCGGCTGCACGTCATCGACATCAACGGCGACTACTTTGAGATTCTCGGGCTCGGCTACACGCAGCCCGACGTGGTGGCCGTGCTGCAAAACGTGAACACAGCCTTCAACAAGGCCACGATACACAACGCGACGAACGAGGAATTCAAGGAGTTTCTGACGGGCCGGCGCTACACGTGGGCGCAAGATCGCGTGATGTAGCTCCGCGCCGAAACGGGTCGCCAATGCGAACAAGCCGATCGGAAGCCGCCTCGCTTGCGCGGCGGGTTGTGCGCCGGCTGACTAATTGCGCTTGACCTTCGCCCCCGCCTTCAACTGTTCGAGCGCCCGCAGCGCGATGCCGTTGCCCGGTTCGAATTCGAGGATCTTTCGATAGCACTCGGTTGCTTCGTCGTACCGAGCACTGCGCACGAGCAATTCGCCGAGACCGAGGTGTGCGGGCAGAAAGCTGTCTTGCGCGCGAATGGCCGCGCGCAGCGCCCGCTCGGCGCGTGACACGTCGCCAGAGTCCGTGGCAAGTTGCGCTTCAAGGAAGAACGGCGCCGGCACGAATGGGTTGAGCGGCTTCGCACGTTCGACGAGCGCATTCGCCACGGACACGTCCTTGCCCAACATCAATTGCGCCTTGGCCGTGAGCGCCAGCACGAACGGATTCGGCGGGTGCTGGTGCATGACTTTTTCAAAAATCGCCACCAGCCGGTCCGGCTGCTGCGCGTCGAAATACAGTAGCGACAGATCGACGTCGGCTCCGGCGAAGTGCGGATTGCGACGCAGCGTCTCCTCATACTCGATGACAGCCTCCGCCGAGCGGCCCATGCGCGCGTAGACCAAGCCCAGCAGCGCGCGGGCGTCCGTGTCGTCCGGCGCCCGACGCAGCACGTCCTGCAGCGCAGCGACCGCGTTGGTCCACCGTCGCAGGTGAAAGTGACCGAGCGCAAGCCGATACATGATTTCGGTCGATTCATTCCTGCGCATTTCCTTTTCGAGCAGCTTGACCGCCTTGTCCAGCAGCACGGGGTTGTCGATGTAGTCGTGGCCGACGACCAGTGCGGAGCCCAGTTGGATGTCGCTTTCGTCGCCCCAAAATCCCAAGGGCAACGGACTCGGCGGCGGCTGCGGCGCCTCCGAAGAAATTTCCGGCCGCCGGCGGATCAGGTGCTCGGTCGTCACCGCGTGGCCGATGTTCGCGCTGGCGACGCGCGGCATGTGGCACGCGACGCAATCGCCGTCGCGCGCCGACTGGCCCGCTTTGAGAGGGCGGTTGCACTCGCGCTCCTGGTGGCAGTCAGCACACCGCGCGTTGTATTGTCCAGCCGGAATCTCCTTAAGCGGCACGTGCGGATCGTGACACAGCGCGCAGGTCATGCGCCCGCCGCTCGCCGTGAAGCACTTGCTGTTCATCGATCTCGACACGTGGCCAACAGAGCCGGGCCGATCGCCGGTCTGCTCCGTCGTGAAGAAGTCGCTGCGGAAATCGCGCAGCCGCTTGCCGGGGCGAAACTCGAATTGTCGTTTCCCTGGCTGCAGAACCGGAATGTCACTCAGCAAATGACATTGCAGACAAACGTCCTGCTGCAAATCGGCCGACAGCCGCGCGGGGTTCACGATCGACGCGTCCGGCTTCTCCATCGCTTCGCCCGCTTGCATCGCAGCCCGCTGTTTCGCCGCGTGCACGGCGCCCGGCCCGTGGCAGCGCTCGCAACCGATGCCCGACGGCATCGGCAGTTCGTAGCGATTGCGGGATCCGGCAATGAACGTCGGCTCGGCGTTGTGGCAACCGGCACATTCCGACGTCAGCGGCCGATCGAATCGCTGATTGGTTTGTTCGTATCCCGGACTCAGCGCCCATTTGCCGGCGTCGGAATACCAGCCCACGGGCAACATCGAGATGTAACCGTTCAACTCGGTCGCGTAGGACCGGCCGTGCAGGCCGGACCCGACGATGAAATGCGCCTCCACCTCCAAATCGTGGATCGTTTCGCCCGTTTCGTCGCTCAGCGTCTCGCGCACGAACAGCCGGTCATCGCGTCGGTCGATTTCGTAATGCAAACCGCTCTTCGCGTCGATGACTTCGCCATCTTGCTCGATAATCGGGGCTGAGGCGACTGGCGACCACGAGCCGCCCATCTCGGTCCGCGCAAATTTCTCGCTGATTTCACGGTGGCATTTCGCGCATTGCTCGTTGCCGACGTAGCCCGCGGGGCTGCCGTACACGAGCGGCGGCGCGGCGGCCGGTGTGCCGCTTGATCGCTGTGCCGGCTGCGGCCAACTTCGCCACAGCAGCACGCCGGCCACGCCCGCCAGCGCCACAATGACTAGCACGATGCCGCGTCGCTTCATTCGACGATCCTGTTCATGATGCAAAAGACTCCGTCACTCGCGCGACGGCTCGCGCACGCGGACCGTCTGATCCGTGCTAACGTCGTCCAAAATCGTCTGTCCGCCGCTCGGCCAGCGAATTGTGACCCGCGACAACGTCGCGTGCTCGCCGACGCCGATCAGCAGCCGGCGGTCGTGCGCCGACAAATAACTCGCACCGCCCTTCAACTGTCGCCGCACGCGAAGCGAGTCCGCTTCGATATCGACGATCGCTCCGACCGCGTCGCGATTGCTCCGCGTCGCCACGAGATCGAAGCGGATCCAATGATTTTGATTGTTCGTGCGATTGATCAGCACGCGGGCGGCGCCGTCGAGATGATTCGCGACGAAATCGACGCGGCCGTCGTTGTCCACGTCGCCCAGCGCGAGGCCGCGGCCCACGTGCGTCTCGGTGAAATACGGACCCGCGTGATCGGAGACCACGTCGAACCGAAGCCCCGTGCGGTTTCGCCAAAGTTGCGGCCGCTGTTGGTACGGCACCGCCATGCGCCGGTCGTCGAGGTTGTTGTCAATGTGCCCGTTCGACACGATCACATCGACCCAGCCGTCGTTGTCGAAATCGACGAGTCCAGCGCCCCAGCCCATCGCCAGCCGGCTCGGACTGCCCAAGCCGCTCACGTCGCTCGCGTCGATGAACTGGCCGCTGCCAAGATTGCGAAAAAGCGAGTTCGGTTCGAGCCAAAAATTCGTCACGAACAATTCCGGCAGCAGGTCGCCGTCGAGATCGGCGGAATCGACGCCCATGCTCGCCCGCGCCTGCCCGTCGCCGGCGAGCGCGGCGCCGGAGAAACTGCTCGCGTCCTCGAACGTGCCGTCGCCGCGGCCGAGAAACAGAAAATTCCCGGTCATGTCGTTGGCGATGTAGAGGTCGACGTGCCCGTCGCCGTTGACGTCGGTCGCCACGACGCCGAATCCGCGGCCGTCTTCACGGTAGATGCCCGCCTCGCGCGTGAAGTCGTCGAACGCGCCGTCGCCGACGTTGCGCCAGAGCACGTGCCGGTCCGACTGAAACGCACTCGGGTTGCAATAGGTGCGAATGCCGCGCGGCTCATATCCGCAAAACGGGTGCGTCTCGACCGTCCACTTCGCGTAATTCGCCACGTACAAGTCGAGGTCGCCGTCCTCGTCGCAATCCAGGAACCCGCAGCCGGCGCCCCAGCGGTTTGGCTCGCTCGACGCCGCGTCGCTGGCGCTAAACGTCCCGTCGCCGTTGTTGCGAAAGAGCACGTTGGGGCCGTAATTCGTCAGATACAAGTCGTCGAAGCCGTCGTTATCGACGTCGCCGACGGCCAACCCCTGACCGAAACTCGAAAGGCCGGTGCGACTCGACTCCGTCACGTCGTCGAATCCGCCGTCGCGGCCGCGGTGCATGACGTGGTGCGGCGACGTGCGCGACGGATCAATCGGGAACGGCACGCAGGTCGCGAGGTACAAATCAAGCACGCCGTCGCCGTCGAAATCGAACAGAGCCGTGCCGCTGCCGTCGGCCTCGGGCTGATAGCGATGATCGCTCATGCCGCTCGTGTGCTTGAATGTGACTCCGGTCCGCGCGGTCGCGTCGTCGAAGTAAATCGGCGCGCGGTCCGGCGGCAGCGAAGCGATCTTGGATGTGCCGCCGTTCGCCGCCGCCGTTGGCCCGTCACTCTTCGTTGCCCGGTTGCTGGAGTTGTTCGACGACGAATTCACTGACGGCGGTTTGCGGCGTAACTGAATCGCGAGCACCGCGCCCACGATCAGCACGACAACGAATCCAGGCAGTAGCACGCGGATGCTCATTGAACCACCATCGCCTCGGGAACTTGTCGGGCACGAATTTGTCCGATCAATCGTTGCCAGCGCGGGTTGGCCGGTTCGATTCGCGCGGCTTCCCTGGCCCATTGTTCGGCTTGGCTCCAGTTGCCGCGCGCGGCCTCACGCGTCGCCAAAATCGCCTTGGTTTCCGGGCTGTCCGGGTGATTGACGACCATGCGATCTTCGAGCATCGACCGCATCGCGTCGTCGCGCAGCCGCACGGCCTGTTGCTGCGCGAGGTGCCCGGCGTCCGCGTCGCCGGCAAGCACGAGTGCACGGCTGAGCAAGTAGAAAGCCGTGACGTTCTTCGGGTCATGCTGGATCGCGGCTTCGAGGTAGCGAATCGCGGCGTCGGCGTTTTTGCGATTCAGTTCCAATTCGCCGAGTGCGGCAAGCGAGTCGGCGTGCCCCGCGTCGAGATCGATCGCCCGCTGCCAATGCTGTTCGGCCGTTTCCAATTCGCCCTCGCACCAGCTTGCGCGTCCGAGCAGGAAGCGAACCGTGGCCTGGCCGGAGCGCGGCCCGGTTTTTTCAAGGATTTCCAGCTCCGCCGTCGCCGCCTGTGGGTCGCCAATGAACAAAAGATTTCGCACGAGTTCGAGCCGCAACTCGTACGCCGGCTTGAACAGAGTTGTTCCGTCCGGGTCCAATTTCAACGCCTTGCGGAGATACTCGATGGCGACAGTGCGGTTGCCGCGGGCCGTGTGAACTTGGCCGAGCATGCTGTACGCAGTCGCCGCGTGCGGCGTGTTCGCGGAGAGTGCCGCGGCGCGATCGGCCAGCTCGGTCGCTTCCACGTCGTGGCCGTCCTTGTACCGAATTCCGGCGAGCTTGAGCATGGCCTGCGTGTCGTCGGGCGTTTGCTCGAGCATCTGTTCGAGCAGTTCGGCCGCGCGGCTCCAATGTTCCAGGCCGAGCGCAGCACTGATGCGCCAGCGCAGGTCATCGGGCGACGTCGCGGGCAGTTTGCTGAAATGATCTTCCGCGGCCGACCACATGGTCAGCCGCGCAGCGCTCTGGGCCGCGATGCGACGCACTTCGGTACGATTCGGATGACGCTTCAAGTAGGTCGATGCTGCGACGAAGGCGCGTTGCCACTGCTCGGAGGCGAACGCCGCACGGGCCGCGCGCACCGGCTGCTCGGAGCGCCACCAGAAATAGCCGCCCGCGGCCGCCGCCGCCACGACAGCCAGTGCGATCACGATGGCCCGGCGGCCATTAGCGCCCGCGGCCCGCATTGGCGACCTCCGAATCTGGCCACGCCGGGGCGGAAAGTGTGTCGTGAGCCGCGGACTCGCGCGGCCGCGCGGCGAACGACGCATAGCGCCGCAGTTCGCGCGGCGCGCGACCCTCGATTAACAAATACTGCCGGTCGGCCGCCATGTCGTCCCACGAGTCCACGCGACCGTCCGGCCATCGCACCTCGATTTGTTCCACGCGCGTGCTTTGACCCAAACCGATGAGCAGCCGGCGGTCCAAGGCGGAAACGTAGCTGCCGCCGCCGAATACTTCACGCAGCAACGCTCGCGCCGGCTCCGCGGCCGTGCTCGCCAGGTGTACGGTGACTCTTGCATTGATCGCGTCGCGGTTCGACTCGCGGCCGACCGCAACGAGACCGAGCACGTGATTCGGCGTCGTGGTCTCGTTGCGCGCGAGTGCCACGGGCTTGTGATGATTGACGATCGCGATGTCAAACCGGCCGTCGTTATCGAAGTCGCCGGTGGCTGCGCCGCGTGTGACCCAACGCTCTTGAAAAAACGGCCCAGCCTGCTCGCGCACTTCTTTGAACCGCCCGCCGCCGACGTTGCGAAACAGGTGCGCGAACATCGAGTAGCGCGGGTCGTCGAGGTCGCCGCCCGGCGGGTTCAGGTGCCCGTTGGCGACATAAAGATCGAGCCGGCCATCGAGATCGTAATCGACGAACGCGGTGCCCCAACCCATCGTGTGCCGCGTCGCCAGCGCCAGGCCGGCCACGCGGGTGGAATCATAAAACGCCAACTCGTCCGATTTGCCCAGGTTCATGTACATCGTGTCGTGTTCGAGGTAAAAATTCGTCACGAGCAAATCGAAGTAGCCGTCGTCGTTTACGTCGCCACAGGCGATGCCCATGCTGGCCTCATCGATGCCCTCGCTGTTGCTTGCGACGGCCGCGTGCCGCGCGATGTTTTCGAACTGCATGTCGCCGCGATTGTGAAAGAGAAAGTTGTTCACGAGATCGTTGGCGACGAACAAGTCGGGTTTGCCGTCCTTGTCGAGATCGCTGGCGACGACTCCGAGGCTCTTCGAGTTCGCCAGGTCGCCGGCGACGCCCGCCTCGTCGCCGATTTCCGTGAACGTGCCGTCTCCGTCGTTGCGGTACAGCAGTTCGGGTAAGCCGAGCGGGTACAACTGCGGTCCGCAGTATTCCGGCGGTGCGTCCGCCTTGCCACCACGCCGACACGGCTCGTGCGTGAGTGGATCGAATGGCACGTAGGTGCAAACGTAAAGGTCCAAGTCGCCGTCGCCGTCGAGATCCGCGAAGCAGCTCGAACTGTGCCACCACGATTGCGACGCGACGCCGGCCGCGCCGGTCACGGTCGAGAACGTGCCGTCGCCGTTGTTGTGAAACAGGTCGTTGCGTCCGAATCGAGTGAGGTACAAATCGGCGAATCCGTCGTTGTCGAAATCGCCCGCCTGGCAGCCCATGCCGTAACCGGCGAGAAAGTCGCCGGCCAGCGGCGTGACCTCGCCGAACGTTCCGTCTTGATTGTTGCGAAAAAGTTTGTGCGGGTGACCGCGGTCCTTGCCGTCATCGGGCAGTTGGCAGCCGCTGACCCAGAAGGTGTCTAGCCAGCCGTCACCGTCGAAGTCAACGAACGCGACGCCGCCTGCCGTCGGCTCCATCGTCCACCAGCGGCCGGACTCGCCGCGGAAATAGCTGAAGTCGATGCCGGCCGCCTTCGTCACATCCACGAAGTGCGGCGTGACGGCGTCTGCCCGGTCCACGGCCGGTTCGGTCTTTTCGGCGGTCGCCACCGTGCCGGCGCTGGGCGGCGCCGGTTGCGCCGGCGCTTGACGCGACGACCAAACGAACCAGCCGGCGCCGAGCAGCAGGACGGCCAGCAACATCGCGCCGGTGAGAGTTGCCGTTTTCACACGTTCTTCTCCATGACCGACTCTAACGTGGCGGGGCCGCGGCGCGAATTCGGTCCAGCCCCTCGCTGGCCGCGGCATGATTCGGATTCAAACGCAACGCGTCTTCGTACCAAATGCGGGCCTCGTCGAATCGCCCGCGTTTCTCGTAGAGATCGCCCAGCAGGAACGCGGATTCCGCCACGGGCCGCGCCTGCGTGATCGTCAGTTGTTCGTAGGCCACGTGCAGTTGGTCCTCGACCGAGCCCAAGTCGCCGGACGATTTGTCGAACTTTTCCGCATGCTCCAGGTTGCCGCCGCGCCGCGACACGAAGGCGAGGTGCGAGTGCAGCTCGCGGCGCGACGGTTCCAACTCGATTCCCTTGATAAAGCAGTCGGCGGCCTCCGGCCACTCCTGCGACATTTCGTGCATGATGCCGCGCAGTTGCCAGCATTCCACGTCGCGCGCGGCGGCCTCCGGCAGGCGGCCAGCGACCGAGCGCAGCGTCGCGACGTCGCCTTGCTCCACCAGCGACGACATGTACGCGATCCAATTTTGCATATTGCTTGAGTTCTTTTCGATCAGGCCCTTGAGCAGCGTCAGGCCGGCTTCTTCTTTGCTGGCCAGTTCGACGTAGGCGCGGCCGAGCGCGCGGCGCGACGCCTCGTCGTTTGGGTCGGTCGCGGTCCATTTTTCGAGGTCGGCCAATAGGTCGCTCGGCACCGGGCCGGGACCAAACTCCAGTGCGAGCAGTGCGAGCGCGGCGCGGCCGCGATTCTCCGGCGTCGCGCGGCGGTGCCACCGCAAGACTACCTCTCGCGCGTCGCGCTTGCGGTGTTGAAAAATGTACAGCGTCAGCAGTTCGACGGTCGCGGCCTGTGCCATCGGACTGATCGTTTCCGAATCGGCCGATTCGTCGAGTTCGAGACACTTCAGCCAAAGCGCTTCGGCCTTGGCCGCGTAACCGAGCGGCCTGAGTTGCACGAGACCCTCGCGAAACCGCGCCTCGGTTCCCCAGAGCGATTGATCGGGAACCGCGCGGAGGTGCTCGAGCGCCGCCGCGTGATTTTCCTGCCCCGTGAACGCGCCGGCAAGGATCAGGTGAGCGCGGGCGTTCGTCGGTTCGCGGCGCAAGAACCGACGCAGTTGCGGAACCGCGCCGTCGTAATCCTTGTGCGCGACCATCTTCTGAAGTTCGTTCAGATTCACGGTCGGCGAGGCGTACAGTTTGAACGCGACGACTGCGCCGAATCCACCGACGAGCGCGGACAGGATTCCCGTTACAGCGTATCCCTTCCAAGGTGCCAAGTTCGATGCTCCACGTGATTCATGTTGATGCCGAAAAATCGAATGAAAAAAATCAAGCGCTATCGCGCGACCAACTGACGCGGCTCGTTTTCACCCTCCGTCACCTCGATGTGCTGGTCGGCCGCGATATTCGTGAGCGGCTGCTCCAGCCCGGACGGCCAACGAATCACCAGCCGGTCCACGACCGTCGCGTCGCCGAGTCCGAAGCTAACGTGATTAGGGTTCTGCGAAAGAAACGTGCTCGCCGGATACAGCTCGCGCACGAGTCGCTGCCCGGCGACTTCGGCCACGAGCCGCGCGCCGACGCCAAGGCTGTTGCTACGCGTGCCGCGCAGCGACACGCGGAGGTAGTGTTTGCGCGGAAATTGGTTTTCATAGAGCAGGAACGAGCCGCCGCCGACCTGGCGCACGAGCACTTCGGGCATGCCGTCTCCGTTCAAATCGGCCACAGCCGTGGACCGCCCGTCGCCGTCGCTGTCGGCGCCGGTGAGGTGCGAGACGTCAAGGAACCGTTCGCCGCGATGATTCAGGAACAGGCGATTTCGCTCGTAGGCGCTGAGATTCTTCTTCGAGTCGTGAAACAGCCACGGGTTGCCGAGCCAGAATTCGCCGACGCTGTCGTCGACTTCGCCCGGCGGCGGCACGATCGCGCTGCGATTCAGCGGCTGCGCCACGGCAGCCTGCCACACGCACGCTCACCCGTCCGGCTCGCCCCGCGTGTAACTCAAAAAGCCCGCCGGCGCGACGATGTCGAGCCAGCCGTCGTTGTCGAGGTCCACGAAGTTCGGCCCGTACGCCCAGCCCACGCCGTTTACGTTCAGCGCCTGGCCGCGCGCCGAAAAACTCCCGTCGCCGTTGCCGTGCAGCAACTCGCTGCCCACCACAAACTGCTTGATCTTCGCTCGCAGGTCCGGCGAGTACGCGTCGGTCGGCAAATTGGCAATGATGCGATCGCCCGCCTTCGAGAACATGTTGGCGAGATAAATATCGATGTGGCCGTCGTTGTCGTAGTCGCCCGCGGCGAGGCCCATGCAGAAGCCGCCGAACGGCTCCTTCAGAATTCGCTCGGTGAATTTTCCGTCCGTGCCGTTGATGAGCAGCACGGACGAGCCGAATTCGTCGGAGGCCGCGATGTCCGGGCGGCCGTCGGAATTCGCGTCCAGCCACACGGCGGCGAAACACGAACGGTGTCCGGCCGAAGCACCGGCCGCCTCGGTCACGTTCTTGAATCGCCAGTTGCCGAGATTTCGCCAGAGCTGATTGCCCGGCCCGGTCTGATCATCGACCCACGACACGCGCGAACGGCCCATCGGGCCCGGCGACGCGCGGACGACGTACAGGTCAAGCAGCCCGTCCAAGTCGTAGTCCGCAACCGCGAACGCACCTTGATTTGCCGGCAGCCGCAAGTTCGTGATCGGCGTCACGTCGGAAAACGTGCCGTCGCGATTGTTGGAAAAAATCTGCGTGCCACTGATTAGATCTTCGTAACCGTCGCCGTCGAAGTCCGCGAAGAGCGACGGCACCGCGTGGCGCTGCATCAGCTTGGCCAAACCTGACGACTGCGTGACGTCCTTGAAATTGCCGTCGCCTTGATTCTGAAACAGCGCGGTGCCGTTGACGTCTTTGACCAACACGTCTACGCTCCCGTCGCGATCGAAGTCCGTGAGGTAGACGCCGCCTTGCACGACGAGCGGCGGCTTGTCGGGGAAGTCCCAATTGTCGTGAAAGCGGTGCGGGTCAATGCCGCGTTCCGCCGCCACGTCGCGCATCAGCAGGTGCGTTGATGATTGCTCGCGCCAGGAATAAAGCCGGCACGATTTCAGCCACTGCGTTCGATCGGCGATGTCATCCGGCGGATCTTCGAGGGTGAATCGCGCCTGCATTTCGACTTCGCTCGGCTGGCCGGGGCTGCGCTCGCCCGCGATGCGGATCTTCATGGTGCCCTGCCAGGCGCCCTTCAAGTCATGGTGATCCACGGGCGAGAGGCGCATCAGCCGCACTTCGGCTTTGGTCGGCCCGGCGAACCGCGCCCGCTGGCTCATGACGTAGCCGGCGAAATCGTCCGCGCTCGCCGGCGGCTTCGCGTCGCCAGGGTCGCCAATCCAATTGAATTCACCGAACGGATAGCTCGCCGACTGTCGCGCGGATTCGTCGAGCAGGCTGCCGGTGAAATCGTCGCTCAGGAATGCCGCGAACCCGGCGCGGTCGGCTTCGCGCAGCGTCTTCGCGACGCGTGGAAAGGCGTGAACGTCCAAAATGAGCGCGATGTGCTCGATGTCCCAAATGAATTTGCGGTCGTCCTCCGGCAGGATGTTGGTGAACGAGCCGGACGATTCGGCGTTCGCACTCGCCGCCCTCGCCGATTCGTCGCCGCGTCCGTTCGATGCAACCCGCCCCGCGCCGTCGGCCGAACCGGCCGGCTCGCGCTCTGAGAATTTGAATGGGCCGGCATACGCCAGAAACGTCAGGCCGGCGATCGTCACACAGCCCAGCAGGACCCACGGTTTCCACGACATTACCGACCCCATTTCCGTGTCGCACGATCGTTCGATGAATGATGCGGAAAAGACGCCAGCGAGTCTAGCAGCTTCGAGCGCACAGCGACAAGCAAAAACCTAAGTCGATCGCCGCTCTCGCTCCCTTGATCCGCCAGGCTTGCCCTGGCGAGATTCAGGCTAGGAACGCTCGACGTAGGGTGCCAACCTGAAACTCGCCAGGGCAAGCCTGGCGGATCGAAGAGCGCGAGAACGGTGACGCTTGACCTAGCGCCGTTAAGCAATGTACGGCTCCAACTGGAAAGTGTGCGAAACACCAATTCCATGCGAACCTTAACGCCGAGGCGGCCGAAGCGCGTTCCTCGCTCGCCCTTCGACTGGCCTCATTCCACCACGTAATTCTGTGTTGTCGTGGAAACTGCCGGTTGTGCGGACGGTCGGCGGCAGGGTATGCTCTTATTGCTTGACCTGGTTTTCGGACGTGTGCTATAAGCGCGGGTAGGTTTTATCGATCCTCTCTCGGCTGGATTCTCGGCGATGGCCGAAATGACGATCCAAATCGTCGATGGCGTGGACCGCGGCCGGATGTTTCCCCGGTTAGGCACGCCCGTGTCGATCGGCCGCGAAGAAGGCAACAAGATCCAGCTCAACGACGAGCGCGTCAGCCGCTTCCACGCCAAGATTCACGAAGATCAGGGCATGCTCGTGCTCACCGATCTGGAGAGCACCAACGGCACGCGCATCAACGGCGAGCCGACACAGGTCACGATCTTGCGGCTCGGCGACCGCGTTTCGCTCGGCCGATCCGTGCTTCTGATCGGCAGCCCGGAGGAGATCGACTCGCTCATTCCCGCTCCGACGCCGCGCAGCGGCGCTGACCAGAACACGATGAACGCGCCGAGCGAGCGGGCGTCGAACAAGACGCGGCCGGCCGCGGCCGTCACCGACGCCTTCATGGTCGGCGACATGCGTTCCGACGAACTCAAATTTCAACTCAACATTCCCGGCGAGCGCACGTCGCCCGTGCCCAGTCCGGACGAAGACGAATCGACGCCGCGCGGCGCCCCGCCGCTGCCAATCCGGCTCGGCCCCGCTCAAGCCGCGCAACTCTCCGAATTGCTCCTGCACCTGCACCAGCGCATCTCGCAGGCGATCGAAGACGAAAACCTCGAACACCAGGAAGATGGCGGCATCCGACTCTCCAAAGCCAACTGGCAACGCATCGTCCGCGTGCAGGCGGACCTGGCACGGTATCTTTATCGAGTCGGACATCCGGAGTGAGCGCGGCGGGCGAGGCCGCGCTGTGAAATGATCGGCTAACTGATCACAAACTGCCGCGTCTTATCTGCTCGCGCTCGATCGCCTCGAACAGTGCGCGGAAGTTGCCCTCGCCAAATCCGCGGGCGAGCCCGTGTCGCTGGATCACTTCGAAGAATAGGGTCGGTTCCGCGAAGACCGGTTTGGTGAAGAGCTGCAGCAAGTAGCCTTCCGCGTCCTCGCGATCGACCAGGATGCCGCAGCGCTCGAGGTCGTCGAACGATTCTTCGATCGGGCTGACGCGCTCGGGCGCGGCGCGGTAGTACTCGTCGGGCACCGACAGGAACTCGATGCCGCGGCGCCGCAGGTCTTCGATCGTCGAGATGATCGACTTCGTCAGCAGCGCGATGTGCTGCACGCCGGGGCCGTTGTTCGCGTTCAAGTATTCCTGAATCTGCGAGTTCTGCGTCGATGGCTCGTTGATCGGCAACTGAATGTAGCCGTGCTGGGCCGTCATCACCTTGCTCATGAGTGCGGATCGCTTCGTGACGATGTCGAAGTGCCGCGTCTGCTTGAAGCCGAACATGTGCGAGTAGAACTCGACCCACTTGTCCATCTCGCCGGCCGGTACGTTGGCGACCATGTGGTCCACGATGGCGAAGGTCGCGCCGGTGTGGTCGGGCTGCGTAAGCGATCGGTCGAGCGTGTCGTGATAGCCCGGGCCGAACGGCGGCTCGCCCTGCACGTCCACGAGCGTGTGCGTCACGTCGCCGTAGGCCGCGATCGAGCCGAACCGGATGCGGCCTTTCTCGAAGTGGTGCGTTTCCAGGTCCGCGACGACTTTCGCGCCGCGCTTCGCACACTCTTCGATCGCCAGCGGCGCGTCGTGCACCAGAAACGCGATGTCGGCCACACCCTGCGGGTGCTTGCGCAGAAATCCGGCCACGACGCTCTCGCGATACGCCGCCTGCGTCAGGATGAAGCGAATTCGCCCGTGGCCGACCACGCGGCATACGCGATCGCCCTTGCCGGAATACGGCCCGCCGTGCGCGACCTCGCGAAAATTCATGCGATGAACGAAGTAGTTCGCCCAGTCGCCAATGTCGTTGACGTAAAAATTCACGTGATGCACGCGGATGATGCCGATGTCCGGCCCGGCCACAGGCTCGGCGTGCTTCGGTTCGGCGGTGGTCGCGACGCTCATGAGTGGCTCCTCGAAAAGTCGGCGGCGGAAGTGCGGCGAACTCCTGTCATCTTAGCCGGCGCGCGACGGGCGTTCCACACGGCACGGGGCCGTCTCAGCGAATCAGAATTCCAAGCCGCGCCACCAACTGCTCGGCCTCGCGGCGCAGGAACGCGAACGACGGAATGATGAACAGCACGTCCTGCATGCGCGACGGGTCGTAGTCGGTTTCGATCACGTCGCCGGTCACGAACGGCCGGTGTTTCACGTCGTTGGAAAGCGAGAACGGAATCTCGCCCGTCGAGGACAGGATGCCGGCGCCGAAAATCTTCGTGGCGCCGTCTTGCTCGATCAGGCCGAATTCAATGCTGAACCAACTGAATCGCTTGAGCGCCAACACGTGTTCGCCGTGCGGCGTGGTCGTGGCGGCCTTGCCGATCAGAGTGATCAGCTCGGCGTAGTCCTGGTTCATGAGCGGCGGCACGTGCCCCAGGCAATCGTGAATCATGTCGGGCTCGGGCGTGAACTCCGGGTGCGAGCCGTGCCGAATGAATTGCGTGACCGGAAACCCGCGCTGGGCGATGTACGAGTAGAACGTGCGATACGGCAGCGGGCCTTCGGCCGGCACGAGGTGCATGCGCGTCTCGCGCTGGAGCCGCTCGCTCAACAGCCGCAACTGCGGAATCTCGGTCTCGGAAATTTCGAGAGTCCGCTTGGCCTTTAAGTAAATCCGGCTGGCGAATTTGACGTGCAACTCATCGAGCTTCGGGCTGACGTCGCGCCAGATGCGCGTTTCTTCTGGCGTGTAGTCGATGGGCGGCGGGCCAAGGCGACCCAATCGATGCTGG
>Ga0247727_10009558_pt1 | contig 17505 bp, 14 predicted proteins | sample WisWelCaveWW1625_FD_202498 | JGI IMG/M metagenome (GOLD analysis project Ga0247727, IMG submission 202498) | Biofilm microbial communities from Wishing Well Cave, Virginia, United States - WW16-25 | ecosystem: Environmental > Aquatic > Deep subsurface > Groundwater > Cave microbial mat | place...
AGCGTGCACTCTTCGTGGCGACGCTCGTGTGGACGGGTGCCCGCGTCAGTGAGGTGTTGGCGCTGAGACCGCGGGCCTTCCAGGTCACCAGCGGCGTGGTTGCCATCAAGACGCTGAAGCGCCGCCGGCCAGTCATGCGGGAAGTTCCGATCCCGCCGGCCTTGATGCAGGCGCTCGACGAGCACTTCCATCTTGCAGTCGCGCAGCAAGAGGATGATGCCGGTGACGCGCCGCTATGGCGCTTCTGCCGCGAGACCGCTTGGCGCATCGTGAAAGGGGTGATGGAGAGGGCCGGGGTTCAGGGCCGTGCTGCATGCCCGCGCGGTCTGCGCCATGGCTTCGGCATCGGAACGCTGCAAGCTGGTGTCCCCATCACCCTCGTGCAGCGCTGGATGGGCCACGCGCACCTGAGCACGACTGCCATCTATGCCGACGTGAGCGGGCCCGAGGAGTACGCGTTGGCCGAGCGCTATTGGCGGTGGGGCGAGCGCGCCGTGCGGACCCACTAAACTCACACTCACATCCCGGATGACTTGGCGGACTCCCATCTGAGAATGTTATAGGGCTTTTGGAAAGAGCCCATGATGCGGACAACGGCGTAGCGCACGAAGATATTGCTCCCAACCTGCGCCGTCGCCTTGATCGTGAAGGCGTGCCCTTCCAAGCTCGTTTGTCCCGTGACGTTTGCTGTGGGCGTTTCGCTTTCCCGGGCGCGCGCGGACAACACTTCTTCGATCTTCTGTTCATCGAATCCAGGCAGCACGCGCAGCACCTCTGCTGGCGCCAGCACCGGCGACACGGCCGCGCTATGCGAGTAGAGCGTCACCGCGGGCTCGATGCGCTCGCAAACGTCAGCGGTGACACCTGGGACATCCCCCAAATCCTCAAGCGAGCGAAACGGCTCGATACCGCCGGTTCTTCCAGTGACGTTCAGAGCCGTCCGTCTTTCCTCAATATGGGCGATGGCCCTATCGACGTCGGAGTCAGCCAAACCATGCTTCGAGAGGAGCAACCTAACCAGTTCAATGGAGGCGCGGTTGATGTCGATCTTGCCAAGTTCATCCTGCACCAAGAGAGCAACCTCGTGCCCGCCGATGCGCACCGTTCGCTTCTGACCGGCCAGAGGTACGGCATTTCTAGTTGCAGGATTGCACAAGTCGTTGATGGCCAGGTACACGGCCGCGTCAGCCAACCCTTCTGCCTGAAGTCCCGCCTCGGCTGTTTTCGAGAACAGAGCTGTGTTGCGGGTCAGGGCGAGCGCCGCAACGCTGACGGCGGCGAGAATGGTCACGAGCCAGAGCACGCCCACGAGCGCGAGCCCTCTCTCGCCCGACCTGTGGCCTCTAAAGACCGGCCTTGGCGCGGCGCAGCTTGGCATTGAGAGGCACCACGGCCCGCATTTGCTGCCGCATCTCTTCGGTAACCTGGCGGATGTCCTGATCATTCCTGATGACGCGGGGGGTGATGAGCACCAGCAGCTCAGTGCGGGTTTTCGACTCGGTGGTCGAACTGAAAAGATTGCCCAGGAGCGGAATTTCCTCAAGCACGGGAATTCCATCCCTGCCTTCGGTGACGCTGTCCTTAATCAGACCGCCGAGTGCGATCGTTTCGCCGTCACGCACGGCGACGGAGCTTGCGAGCTTTCTTTGCTGAATGGTGGGGGAGTCGAGGCTGGAGGTTGTCGTTTGCGCGACGTCGCTGACCTCCTGAGAGAGGTCCATCGTCACCATGCCGCTCGCATTCACCTGCGGCGTGACCTTGAGGATCACGCCGGTGTCCTTCATCTCGATCGTGTTAACAACGGGAGCGCCCGTGGTCTGAGTGCTCACGGCGGATTGGGTGGCGACCGGCACTTGGTCGCCGATTTGCAGCGTCGCAGCCTGCCCGTTCAAGACCATGAGCTGCGGCGAGGAGATCACGTGCACCGATGTGATGCTTTGCAGCAGATCCAGCACCGCACTGATGTCGGACTCAGTCACGAAGGCCGAGAAGCCGGGCAGGGTGGAATTGACGGCCAGCGTTTGCGCCTTGGTCATGATCGTCTTGAAGTTGTTGTGGCTGAACAGGTACTGAATGCCGTAGCGCAGGTCGTCCGTCAGCGTGACTTCGGCGATCACGGCTTCGACCCGAACTTGGAGAGGCTGGACATCGAGCTTCTTGAGGGCCGCCTCGATGACAGCGTAGTCCTCCCGCGTCGCCATGATGATCAGGGAGTTGGTCGTCTCGTCGGCAATGATCCGCGTCCTTGATTTCTGTTCCTCGGGTTCTTCGCCCTCAGCCGGGCCTGTCAGCTGAATGCCGTCCGGCGAGGCGCCCGGGGCAGGTGCATTTGGCGGCGCCGGCATGGCGTTCTGCGCAGCTCTTGGCCCCTGGCTGGCCTGGTCATCGTTGCCGATCAGCTTGTTCAGCGTTTCGCTTAAGCTCGCTGCCCGGCCGTTCTGCACCGGGTAAATCCAGATCTTCTGATCGGCGGGCGAGGGGTTGATGTCGAGCTTGCCAACCCAGACCTTGATTTTCTCGAGGTATTGCGGCTGCGTGGAAATCGCCAGCACCGTGTTCAGCCGGTCAAAGGGCACGAGCCGCACGACCTTGCCGAGGGGCCCGTTCGGGCCGCCCAGCACACCCCAAAGCTCGCCGACAATCGCCTTGGCCGAGGCCTCCTGCAGCGGGAAAAACCCAAACGACATGCCGGCCAGCCAGTCGACGTCGAAGGCATCGATCACGCTTAACAGCGAGGTGCGCTCGTCTTCGGTCCCGGCGAGGACAAGAATGTTTCTGCCGGATTCGGCCGCCATGATGCTGTTCGCGGGCGCGATCGGCTCCAGGATTTTGCGCATGTCCTCAACGCCCGTGTAGCGCAGCGGCACGACTTCAAGGCTGTAGCCCGCGCTGGGCGCCCCGGCAGCCAGACGCGGCGCATCGGCCAAGGCGACCACCTTGACAACATCGCCCGTTTGAACGATGGCGGCGCCGTTCATCTTGAAGATGGTGCTGAGCGTGGACAGCACAGAGTCTTTCGGGACCGGGCGGTTGAACTTGACGGTGACTGGACCCTGAACGCCCGGTGCGATGGTGTAGTTGTAGCCGAGCATGTCGCCCAGCACGGCTTGCGCCACTTCCTTGATGTCCACATTGATGAAATTGAGCGTGACGCCGTTCTCATCGTCGATCACCACAGCATCCGTCGCCGCCGGGGTGGCCCGGTTGCGCGCAAGCATGTCCTTGCCGGCGATGATTTCACTCTTCAGGGCAGGGGCCTGCTCGTCTGCTGGCTTGCCGGTGTCCAGCGGCGTTGTCGCGGCGGCAAGTGCCACGGAAGGAGCAACGGTCGGCATGATCGTGGAGGCCTGCGCCGCGGCGGGCTGGGGCTCTTCCCACCATTGCGGCTCGTGCGCGCAGGCTGTCAGCAGCGCGAGTAAAGTAAGAGAGAGAAGACGGGCGCGGACTGTCATGCTTACAACCAAAATGTCTTTTCGCCCGCCCAAGCATATAATCACTTGCCTATCTCTGGGAGGGCCAATGTTTGTTGATTATTGCCAGACTGTAACGTGATCTTGCTGTTTTTTACGTCTTTCAAAAGCCAGCCATCAATAGACTGGCCTTCCTCCAAAGACAAGATCTTTGCGTCATTAACTCTCTTCACAACTGCCATTTTTTTGTCAGGCTCAATCATAATGCCGACCAAAGATGGTAAAGGAGCCGTCGTGGGCGCCGCCGCCACGGCTGGCTCGGGGGCAGGGGGCGGCATGCGCCGGCCGGCAACGAAGAGTGGCCGCTTGGAGATTGCCGAATAGTCCGGTTCCGGCGGCCGGGCGCCACTCGTTGCCGTGAGTTTTGCCATGAGAGCATCCGGCGTTTCGCGTGCCGCGGCATGTCCGGCGGGCATGGGCACGTGCGGCAGCACAATCAGAGCAAGACCCAGGCTGATCAAGCAGACGGCGAGGGCGTAAGCGGCTTTGTCGAACTTCCTCATGCCGGCTCCGCCAGGATGTAGGAGATAAAATCACACTGGATCGATAGCGGCGCCTGGTCAGTCTCGGCCTTGCCGCCGGGCGGCGACGTGATCACGAGATTGTCGAGGAAGACCGCTGGAGATTTGCGCTCCAGCGCGATCAGCAGGATTTCCAGGTTCTTGACCGGGATCGTGAAGCTGGCGCGCACCGTGGCGCGCTGCACGTCCTGTTCCTTTGTCAATGGCAATGCCTGAATGCTGCCGATCGACGCTTTGTACTGTTCCAGGGATTGCTTGATCTCGGTCTGGAACTTCGCCGCCGCCAGGTTGGCGTTCTTGTCGCGCATCACGATGTTGGCGCCGGTCGTGCTCGTCACCTTCCGATACGCATCTTGCCATGCGCCTTCGCCCTCGATTTCCCGCTGGTGAGCTTCCAGCAGGCGCTGCGCCTGCACTTTGCCCGACAGCGCCTGATGCAAGGCACCGGTAACCGGTGCTACGAGCGCCATCCACAGGACGAGCAGCAGTCCGGCAAGAAGTGCGAGCGCCAGGAAGCGCCGCCTGGGCAAGGGGAGTGCTTCGATCATTTCTTCTCGCCCGCCGGGCTTTGCGCCTGCACTGTCGCGGCAATGTCGAAGTTCTCCAGCTTGCTTTTGTCCTGCGTCCCGCCGGCCACCGTGATCGGCGCCTGAAAGCGTGGGTTGTGCAGCAGGGACGAAGCCGCCAGACGCTCGATGAGCTCCGATGCGGCAGCTGAAACACCGATCAGCCTGACCTCCGCACCGTTCATGCTGAATTTCTGCACCCACGTCTCGTCTGGCAACGCTTGTGCGATCTCCGCTAGAATGAGCGCCGGTTTGGGAGCGCGCGTCCTGTCCGCCAGGCGCGCGATGGCGGCCGTCATCGCCTGGGTTTGCGTGCGCAGCGCCTTGGCCTGCTCTGCCTTTGTTTTCGAGGCGTCGATCTCTGCCAGAATGTGCTGGCGGCTCGCTTCGCTCGCATAGCCCGCGTACGCCGCGGCGAAGGCAAAGAACAGAGCGCCCGCGATCAGGGCGGCGGCGGGCTTACCGATACGAAACGGTCTGGCCTGATGATAACGGGCGAAGGTGTAACGCGGGCTGCGCGGCTGACCGCCGGCCACGCCGATGGCGAACGGCTGCAGGCCTAGCTTGGCCACCGCGTCACAGGACCTCTCAACCAAAGCGGTTGGCACCACCGCCCATTCGACGGTCAGCGTCTTTGACTTCCTGTCTCGCCCGGACACGGCATAATCGAACCGCGCGTCCGCGATGCGGAACGGGCAGAGGCGCTCGATTTCGAAGGCCACTGCCTGGCTGAGGCGCATTTCGGCCGCCGCGGGCACCGTCAGCTTGCCGGTCAGCGCGTTCGCAATGTCGATGCCCACGAACACCGGCTTGCCTTCCGGCAGGGATGCTATGAGATTGTTTCGCTGCTTTCCGAGATCGGCGGTGTGCGATGTCAGCGATCCCGCCGTGTCCCAATGCTGGACCGTGACCATGTCAGCCCCGAGATGGACAACGGTGTATTCGGAGAAGACGCCGATCTTGCGCTTGAGGCCCGCGGGCACCATGTCCTGCAGTTCCGTCAGCCACCACGCCAGGAAGCTGCTGCTTCGTTGCCGCGCGAAGACAATGCCCTCGCGCAGCCGCTGAACGGCTTCGCTCATTCCCGGCATGCCTGAATCCCCGGGTCATAGAGGCAGGTGCTTGAGGCCGTCAGCATCGGCTTCACGACAAACTTCGGCCAAGCGTGTTGACCGGCGCTTTCACCGACGAAAGCAAGATCAAGACCGATTGCTGTCGGGAGTGCGCTTTGCTGCGTCCACGTGCTGTTCCAGCGCCCGTTGGCTTTGTCGTAATAGCTGAACCGAGCCGTGCCGATATTCTCGAGCAAAACGGAGTTTCCGCTGCGGCGGTTATGGTTGTCCCATCGCATGACTAAACTCTTTGAAATACCGTCCGACGACTGTTCTAACACCAGCGTTATACGCGTGATTGTTCTGATTTTCGCGGCGGAAGGCAAGAACCCCATCAGCGTCATCATCTCTGCTTGGCCGTCAAGAGCGACCGTCACCGCGCCGTTCTGCTTCGTGGCCTCTGGATACGTCTGGCTTAGCACTTGTCTTAACAGCGACTGCGTTGAGCTGACGGAATTGGCGGTCCGAGCCTTCGCGCTCAGGCGCTGCCACGTTCCCGTGCCGAGCATGAGATAACTGCTGCCCAGCACCGTCAGCAGGCCCAGGACGGCCAGGCCGACCATCAGCTCGACCAATGTCAAGCCACGCCGGCCTTTGTTGTAGGAGACGCAACCGGCCATCATGGCATTCTTGCCTGCAGGCGAACGGTGGTGAGGGACGCAGCGGCAGCGCTTTGCCCTGATCTAACCGCCGTCTCTACGGTCACCAGGTATGGGGTGGTGAGGGGCGGCGCGCCACCAGCGCCTTCCGGCGTTTTCCCGTATGGCTGCACGAGAACCTTCCACCTCACGTCGTCTTGCATGCTGCCGCTCAGCTCGCCGGCGCTCAGGGATGCCTTGGCATCCAGCTCCGCAAGAACGGATCGCGCCGCGAGGACCGCGCGCATCTGGTTGTGGCCCCGTTCCAGCCTGCCGGGGCTGGCGCCCAGCACGGACACCAATGCGCCCGCCGCCAGGCCCAGAATGACAAACGCCACGGTGACTTCGACGAGCGTGAAGCCCGCGAGAGGCTTGCGCGCGATCATTGCCTGATCCGCGCCAGCCCGGTGAGCTGGTCGACCTCGACGATCGCCTGATGCCGATTGGCCGTGAGCCGGATCACGCCGGGATCGGCACTGCCGTCGGCATAGAAATTCAACGTGCTGCCGTGCTCCAAGGAAAGGCTAAATGTGTCCGGTAAGATGTGCGTTCCGGCAGCAATGCGGTACACGGCAGGTGCAGTCTCGAACGACACGGGAACCGTTCTCTTCTCGGACATGGCCGTATTCCGCGCTGCTTCGAGCGTGCGGGTAAGCTCTTGAGCAACTGCGTCCATTTGCTGCCGCGCCGCCGCTCTCGAGTAGTAGGGCGCTGCAAGAGCCGTGATAACGCCAATGATCGTCAGCACCACCACCGTTTCAAGCAGAGTGAAGGCGGCTGCCGGGTCAGTGCGTGTACTTGATATCCTCGTCTTCACCGGTTCCGCCTTCAATCTTGTCCGCTCCAAATGAAATCAAATCATAATCGCCTTCCGTCAACGGTATTTTGTAGACGTATGGTGAGTCCCAGGGATCGAGAAAGTCAGTGTTGCCCAGGTAGGGGCCTTTCCAGGCGCTGACATTCGTCGGCTGTTTGCGCAAGGCCGTGAGGCCGTCTTCCTGTGTCGGGTAGTGGCCGACATCGATGCGGTAGAGATCGAGCGCCACCGCAATGTTCTTGATTTCCATTTTTGCGGCCTTGACCTTGGCCTGCCCGAGATGGCCCATGACCCTTGGCGTGATCATCGCCGCGAGCAAGCCCAGAATGGCAACGACCACGAGCAGTTCGACAAGGGTGAAGCCGCGGGTTGCTTTGCCATAGGAAGATCGAAGTCTGAAAGTCATGTTACCCTGCAATGTCATTGACGCTCAGAATAGCGGAGATCACCGTGGCGATGATACCGGCGATAATGATGCCGGAAACAACGGTGAGCAGCGGGGTCAGCAACATCATCATGCGCTCAATGGTTCGCTGCACGTCGCGCTGGCTGATCTCCGCGGTCTGGAGGAGCATCGTGGGCAGACGCCCCGTTTCCTCGCCGATCCTCGCCATCTGGTAGACCAGCGGCGGGAACAGCTTTTCCGCCTGCAGGATCGCGGCCAGCGAAGCGCCTTCCCGGATGCCGGTGACCGCTCTGCCGGCCGCCGCGATGAAGGCCGTGCTCTTGAAGCCCTCGGCCGCGACCGCCATGGCCTGCACCGGCGGGACGCCGTGCGCGAGCAGCGTGCCCAGCGTATGGCAGAAGCCAGCGCTTTCGCTCTTCGCGATGATGGTCTTGACATAGGGCAGTCGCAGCGCCGTCGCGTCCCACCAGGCGGCGATCCTGTGCCGATAAACGCTCCACAGCACGTAGGTGCCTAAGCTTGCCAGCAGCACAATGAGGGCGCCGTGCTGCCGCAAGGCGTGGCTTGTGCCCAGGAGAAGCTGCGTCGAGAACGGCAATGCGGCCTTGGACTGCATGAAGACCGGCTCAAACTGCGGCAGCACGAACAGCAGGATGACAAGGATGGACAGGACAGACATCACGAGCAGGATGCCCGGATAAACGAGCGAGGCGGCCAGCTTGTCCCTGATGGCCTGCGATTGCTGCAAGTAGCCGGCGAGGCTTTCGAGGGAGCTTTCCAGCATCTTGCCTCCGCCCAGCTCGCCCGCGCGCACCATTTCGACATAGGTGCGCGGCAGCGTGTTCTTGTGATCGGCGAGCGCGTCCGCGAAGCTCGCACCCTGGCGCAAGCGCCCGAGGACCGCGCGTATCAGCCCATCCGTGCTGCGCCGGTCGCCCGTGGTGACCAAAATGGACAACGCCCGCTCCAGCGGCAGGCCCGCCTTGAGCATCGACGCCAGCTCCCGCGTCAGCAGCGCGATGTCGCGCGCGAGAATGCGGTTTGTCCTTTGCAAGAGGGGCAGTGAACGCCCAGCACCCAGGTTCGCTTCGGCGAGCAGGGGGAGATAGCCCTGGCGCTGCAGCTGCTCCGCCACCTCATGGCGGTTGGCGCCCTCCATGGTTCCGCGCATCAATTGCCCGGCGCGATCAACTGCCTCGAAGCGGTACGTCGCCATCTCACGTCTCCTGCGTGGCGCGCAGGACTTCTTCCACGGTCGTGATCCCGGCCAGGGCCTTGTGCATGCCATCGCGATGCATCGTGCGCATGCCATTCGCGACCGCAGTCCGCTGGATATCCTGTGCGTCGGCCTTGCCGGTGATCAACTTGCGTATCTCGTCGTCAACCTCCAGCAGTTCGGCGATCATGGTCCGGCCGCTGTAGCCCGTGCCATGGCAAGCCGGGCAGCCCGCTGCTTTGTAGAGCGTTGCGGGTGCTGGCTTTTTTCGCGGCAGGCTGTCCGGCAGCGCCGCCATCGTCTTTCCATCGGCCTCATACGGCTCCCGGCATGCCTGGCACAGTTTGCGCACCAGCCGCTGGCCGACCACCGCCGTCACGGTCGAGGCCAGCAGGAAATCGTCGATGCCCATATCGAGCAGGCGCGTCACGGCGCTGGCGGCGTTGTTGGTGTGCAGCGTAGACAGGATGAGGTGTCCTGTCAGTGCCGCCTGCACGGCCACCTTGGCGGTTTCGCCGTCGCGGATTTCGCCCACCATGATGATGTCCGGGTCCTGGCGCAGAAAAGAGCGCAAGGCGCTGTCGAATGTCCGCCCGATCTGCGGGTGCACGGCCTGCTGGTTGATGCCGTCCAGCTCGTATTCGATCGGGTCCTCGATCGTGAGGATCTTCTTCTCGGGCTTGTTCAGGTGCAGGAGGCCCGTGTAGAGCGTCGTCGTCTTGCCGCTGCCGGTGGGGCCGGTCACGAGAACGATGCCGTGCGGGCGCTCGAGCAGCCGCAAGGTTGACGCGTGGAGCGCCTCGTCAAACCCGAGTGCCGGAAAATCCAGTTCCAGGTTGCCGCGGTCAAGGATACGTAGCACCACGCTCTCACCGTGAATCGTCGGGCTCGCGGACATGCGAATGTCCACGTCCTTGCCGCGCACCGCGAAGCGGATGCGGCCATCCTGGGGCAGGCGGCGCTCCGCGATGTTGAGGCGCGCCATGATTTTGAGGCGCGAGGCGATGGCAGCCCCGGTCTGTTTGGGATGCGTGCTTTCCTCCCGCAGCAGGCCATCGTGGCGGAACCGCACGCGTATTCGGTCCTCGAACGGCTCGATGTGAATATCGGACGCTTTGGTTTGCACGGCTTTGGCAATGAGGGAGTGGACAAGACGGATGGTGGGCGCTTCGCTCGCCATGTCCGACAAGCGGTCCATGTCCTCGCTGACCGCTTCATCCGCGTTTTCGCTCAGGTTGCGGTAAGTATCTTTCGCCGTTCCTGCGCCATAAAGCCGCTCAATGGCGGCGTCGATGTCGCTGAGCGCTGCAACGTGTCTGATCAGCGGCCGGTCGGAGAAGAAGGCGAAAGCCTTCAGCGCGGCCTCATACCCCGGATCAGCCATCGCCAGTGCGATGCCGCGCACATCTTCGCGCAAGGGGAGGATGTGATGGTGCAGCAGGAAGCGACGATTGATTTTGTCGGCGAAAAGCCCGGTTTCGGGGAAATCATCTTCGCTTGCAGCTGATACGCCATGGAACGCTGCCAGTTCCGCTACCAGCTCCTGCTCAGACAGCAACGCAAGGCGGGACAGCACGGCAACAAGGCTATCCTGGGTCTGGCCGGTGCTGGCGCGCGCCCGCTCCAGCGCCATCGGCGAAAGCTTGTTGCGAGCGATCAGAAACGCCGCGAAGTCAGCCGGTGCTTCCTCCGCACGGGTTTCCACTGCGCTGCTCTGCAACGCAAGACTGCTTGAACGCATTCAACAAGGCCATTCAAGCGATCAGCAGCCGCCCGTGCCGCAGGTCACCGTCACGGTCGTGCGGTTGCCGGCGTTGTCGTAGGCGTACACGATCGTCGTGCCGTTGTCGTAGGTGACCTGCGTCAAGCGGCTCAACAGATCGTAGGTATAAGTGCCGTTGGCGGCCTGCGCGTCCGCAGTCGAAAACACCAACGCAGCAGTCAGGCAAAACAATAAAATCAAATGGCGCATGGGAACCTCTTTCACGAAATGAAGCAGTGATACTCTATACCTATGCGGCGTAGTTGCAAACTGCTTTTGAATACGGGAAGCATCGACATTCCTTGCTCCTGAACACTTCAGTGAAAATTGTTACCCAATTTTTGGATGTGCGCTGCGTTTTCGGCACGGCCGATTATCCATTTTAGTTATGTGAACAAAAATATTTCTGTTAATGACGGCCGACGAGCATTGCCAGTGTGTCAGCCTACTGATATTTTCTTCTTACTTCTGCTTGCTCCATTTGTTTTTTGCTACTCGCTTCCGTTGCTTTTCCACAGTTACTTTACGGAGAGTTCGATGTTGTCGACGCATAAAAGAAGCTCGCTTTCTGCCCTCCTTTTCCTGCTGATCCTATTCACTTCTCACGCCACCGACGCCCAAACGGCCAGCCCGGCGTCTCTGCCAACCTTCTTCAAGCAGGTCCGAGGCAACATCGTCTCATACAGCGATGCCGCGAAATCTCTGCAGAAGCGCGACCTGCCGGTGTCGAGCGTTCCGGCACAATCTGGAGCAGGCCGATCATCGACACTCCAGACCATGGCGCTCACGACCTCGTCGGACCCTGAGATTGTCGCAACCGCCCGCGCGCTCAAGAACAACGTCGACCTGATCTACGAGTACGTCTACAACAACATTGAAACGTTGCCGTTCTACGGGAGCCTCAAAGGCCCCCTCGGCGCGCTTCACGACGGCTCTGGTACGGCGTTCGACCAGGCCGAGCTGATGTTCCTTCTTCTGCAGGCCGCTGGCTATTCCCCGACATATTATTTTGGAACGATCCGCCCAACTGCTGCCCAGCTCACCAATTGGCTTGGAACGGATACCGCGCCGGGCAGCGTGAGCTTCGCGTTGGGCAATGGGGGATTTCCTGGCACGACCTACGTGAACGGCTCGAATGTCGTCACGGCGGCCGATGTGGGTTGGGCCTGGGTCGGCGTTCCCATTAGCGGCACAACCTATCTCTTCGATCCGAGCACCAAGACTTATGACCGCGTCGCCGGCCTCGCCAATCTTGGAACGGCGCTCGGCTACAACCAGACCAACTTCCTGAACGATTCCAAGGCGGGAACGACCTTCACGTCAGTATCGGTCTCAGGCCTCAACAGGACGAACCTGCGCGCCGATCTGGCAACCTATGCGGGCAACCTCGCGAGCTACATCAGGACGAATAATCCGACGGCCACGACCGCCGACATCATCGGCGGCAAGACGATCCAGGCACTGCCGCTCAACACCTCGTTGCGGCAGACGAGCTTGCCGATGACGACGACTGGTGTGACCACGGCAAGCAGCATGGCGAATACCTACCGCGCCTATCTGCAGGTCAGCATTCCAGGGGCAAGCGGCAGCCCGTTCACCTTCTACTCCCAGGAACTTTACGGGCACCGCCTCAGCGTTTTCTTCAATGGGTCCAATCAGCCGGTACTCCACTACGATGGCACACCTGTCTCAGGCGGCACCGGCTCGGCTGCAACTGGCAGTCCGCCCAAAGTGACGATCTCGGTGAAGATCAGTCATCCCTACGCGCAGGACACGCCCAATCCGGCCTGTGGCGCGGGGAATTTCAGCTTTGCGGATCAGTGCGGTCCGCTGTCTCTGTCCGCAGACACGGCCTACGTGATTAGCAGCGGCTGGGGAACAGTTGGGCGAGGTACGATCGAAAGGGCCCGCAAGCTCATGCGCGTCAATGTCGCCGCGCAGACAACCCCTGATCCCCTCGCAGAACCTGTCCTTGGCCAGCTTCTCAGCATGCTGGGGCTCACCTGGATCGGCGAAACCGGCGCTGCGTTCAATATGGCTGATCAGATCGGCAAGACTCAAACCTTTGTGCACCACGCGGTTGGTCTCGCAGGCGCCAGGAAAAATGGCAGCCTGATCGCGCCGTTCGTCGATCTTCCCTACAATGCCACTGCGACCTCGCAGCTCCTCGCTCGGCCGATAACCGGCACGCCGACGCAGCTTGAGAACACCAGCTACTATGTCGGCGCCTTCGTCGCGAGCGCGATGGAAGCAGGCGTGATCGATCAGACGCAGCCGAGCATTGGTGGTGTGTCGACGGTCAAGCTGCTCGACATTGCGACGCAGTCCGGCACAATCTACGACATCTATAGCATCAACGACTACAACAACACGATCCGTCCGATCCTGGTCAGCACGTATCCGGCGGGCGCGATGGCCCTCATCGATTCGCTCGTCCAGGCCGGTTACCGCGTAACTCTGCCCCAGAATGGCGCCATGACTGTTAGCCAATGGACGGGGTATGCCTTCTTCAGCTCCGGGCTGAGCACATCCCCGGACAATTCCGTCGCCATGTCGATCAGCGGCAACCTGAGTGGCGGTCTTTCATTCGAGGAGGCGAACGCGGCCACTGCGCAAGCCAATATCCTCAACGCGTTGGACCCAAGCGGCCAAGCGGCAGCCGCTTATTTGACAGCCAACTATGGCGGCCTCGCCAACAACTTCATGAAAGGCGGTGACCCGGTCAACCTGGTCACGGGCGATTACCTCTACGAGCACGAAGACCTGAAACATGGGGTGGGGGAGTTTCCATATTCCCTGGCATTTCTGCGCTCCTACGACTCCGGCTCACGCTTGAGAAAGGGTCCGCTCGGCCTCGGCTGGACGCACAACTACGACATCACGGCATTCGCCGATAGCGACGCCTTCACGGGCCTCGGTGACAATTCTCCCGTTAACGCCACGTCGGCGATTGCCGCGACGTACGTCATGCTGGACCTCTTTAGTCCGGTACTGCCGTGGGGTCTCGATCGACTCGTCATTGTCAACGATACGGCTCGCTGGATGGTCGATCAGCTCACCGGCAACGTCGTCAATGTCACGATGCCCGGGAACGTCGAGCAATTCACGAAGCTGGCCGACGACACATACAATCCGCCGCTCGGCTCGGCGAGCACCCTCGTCAAGAACGGCGACGGCACGTTCACGTACAAGACCAAGGACCAGATCACGATCAACTTCAATGCGGCGGGGAAGATCGCAAACTGGAACCACCCCTCGGGTCCGGTCGTCACGCTCGGCTATGACGGCTCGAACAAACTGACCTCCGTCAACAACGGCATGGGGCGCGCGTTGGGCTTCACCTATACGGGCGACAACCTCGCGCAGGTGACCGACAATGTGGGCCACACGGTGAGCTATGCCTATGATACCGCGGGTAATCTGACGACCTATACGGACGCGCTCAGCAACGCGACGACCTATCAATACGACCTGCCCGGGCGGATGACGAAGATTTTCTATCCGACCTTCCCGAGCAACGCTTATGTCACCAACACGTATGACGACTTCGACCGCGTGAAGGAGCAGCGCGACGCGCTCAACAACCTCACCCAGCTCTATTTTGCCGGGTCGCGCGCAGAGATCGTCAACCCGCTGAGCTTTGCCCACAAGTATTACTTCAGCAGCCGCGGCAAGACGCTCCACGACATCAACGCGCTCAACCAGCGCACGTCGTACGAATATGACGGCCAGAACCGCATGACGAAGATGACCGTGCCGGAAGGCAACTTCTTCACGTACGCTTATGACACCAAGCACAATCTGCTGAGCGAAACGCACACGCCAAAGCCTGGCTCGTCGCAGTCGCCTGTCACAAAAAGCTTCACGTACCACGCGACGTACAACAAGGTCGCTACGGCCACAGATGAGCTCGGCCGTGTGACGACGAATACCTATGACACGCCCACCGGCAATCTCATCGGCATCGATCAGCCCGCCGTGGGCGGCCAGACGCCACATTGGACGTATGCCTACAACAGCCTGGGCCAGAAGACCTCCGAGATGGACCCGGTCGGCAAGGTCACGTCCTATGCCTACAACACCTCGGACGCCACACTGGCCTCGGTCACGGAGGATTCCGGGCCAAGCCGCCTGAACCTCCTCACGCAATACGGCTATGACGTGTTCGGTAACGTCACGAGCGTGACGGACCCGAAGGGCAACGTGAGCACGGTGACTTACGACGCCAAGCGCCGCAAAACCGCCGAGCTTGGCCCCGCCGGCACCGGCGCCGAGACGCAGTATGTCTATGACGCCGACGACAACGTCCTGCAGATCAAGAAGGCCACCGGCAACGTGAGCGACCCCTGGCAAATCACCACGAACACCTACTCGTTTTCGTTCAAGCCGAAAACCATCACGGATCACGCAGGCAACGTCACGACGATCGCCTACGACGCCGCGGACAACACGCGCTACGTGAAGGACGCGGAAAACCGCATCACGCGCCACATCCGCGACGCGCTGGGCCGCATCTACCTCATCAACAACTGGGAAGCGCCGGGCGCACCCACCATTGTGCAGTACAGCTTCTCGGCCAACGGCTCGGTCTACACGCACACCGACGGCCGCGGGAAGACGACGTACTTCCCCAAGAACGGCCTCGACCGCCTGCAGCAGATCGTTCATCCGGATGGCGTGGGCGAATGGATCAACTACGACGCCAAAGGCAACGTGACCGAGCACTTCGTGCGCGGCGCCCGGCGCATTGGCTATGCGTATGATGCGCTCGACCGTGTCATCACGAAAACCCCCGACAGCCAGCCGGCGGTGAGCTACACGTATGACCACGTGGGCCGCCCGCTCACGGTCTCGGACAGCAATGGGACGTATTCGTACACGTACGACACCGCGGGGCGCATGGTCACGGAAGTCAGCCCTGGTCCGCGCACCATCCAGTATCAGTATGATGCCAACGGGAACCGCACAAAGCTGATTTGGCCGGAGGGCTATAACAACCCCGTCTCCTACGACGCGCTGAACCGGGTGACGGAGGTGAAGGAGGGGACGCGCCTTCTCGCCACCTACACGTATGATCCGCTCTCGCGGCGCACGGGCCTGACGTACGGCCACGGCTTCATGGCGGGCTATGGCTACGCGGCCAACGACGACCTCACGGGGCTGACGCAGACGTATGGTTCCAGCTCGGTCACCTTTACCTATGGCTATGACAAGACGCACCGGCGCAAGACGGAGGATGTGTCGGACGCCGCCTACATCTGGCATCCGGCCGCAGCCGCCACCACGGCCTACACCGCCAACAACATCAACGGCTATCCCACGGTGGGCGCGGCCAGCCTGACGTACGACACGGGCGGCAATCTCACAGGCGATGGCGTCAACACGTATACCTACGACACCGAGAACCACCTCCTGAGCGCCACGACGCCCTCGGGCACGGTGACGTACACGTACGACGCGCTCGGCCGCCGCCGCACCAAAACCGCCGTGAGCGTCACCACCACTTACCTGAGCGCGGGCGACCGGGAGATCTCGGAGTACACCGGCTCCACGCTCACCCGCTACGTGGCCTACGGCCCTGGCCTGGACGAGGTGCTGGCCAGCGTGCACCCGACCACCAATCAGAAGACCTATGCCCACATGGACGGCCTGGGCTCCGTGGTGGCCACCAGCCTCAGCGGCTCATCCCCAGCGGTGAACGCGATTTACACCTACGGGCAGTTCGGCGAGACCAGCTCGCTCTCGGGCTTCCCGTACCGCTACACGGGCCGCAACCTCGACTTCGAAACCGGCCTCTATCACTACCGCGCCCGTGCTTACTCCTCGACGCTCGGCAGGTTCATGCAGATCGACCCGCTCGGCTACGAACCAGGGCCGAACCTCTATGCGTATGTGCTGAATGATCCGTTAAATCTCACTGATCCGATGGGACATTGTGGAACGCCGTGCATAGTTGCCGCAGGTATCGCTGTTGGGCACTATGCGCGAAACATCCTGAATGAAAGCGTCACTTATGGTGAGGCCAGAGACTTAGGTTGGCAACAATTGACAGGCACCCAGGATGATTTCCATACCATGGGCGCCGGTAACGAAGGCAATATGAAGTTTGCCTCGCCCGGTGGGTTCAGCGAGAATGTATTCACAAGTGGCGGCGCGCGCGTGACCGACTCTCTCAACATGGGAACCTATAATCTCTTTCCCGCAGACCTCGCACGTGGCTCTTTGCATGCAGTTTTTGACATTCTGCCATATCTAGCTTTCGGCAACACACCAGCGGATTTCTTCACATTCTCCGACCGTCTGTCAGTTGCCCGTGATTTCCTCCTTGGGCCCAAGGACTCAACTCCCTTCAGCGGACCATCCTTCGGTTCAATGGGCCTTATGGGGACTGGAAAGAGGTCTTGAAGCACAAAGGCCGTGTTGGATTGGAACGTTGTTTCTGCTAATGTCTGCTTTCTATGACGCCTACACCCAAGCTCTGGCGCTTCTTTGCCTCTATGCTATGCCTCACAGCCGTGGGTTGCGATCCCGTATATCACGGCAAGCTTCATGATTATCATAGAGCAGAAGTTGGCTACGAGTGGGGAGAGGTGCGCGGTGCCTTGAGTGGGCAGAATAGAACCATCGACAAATTTAATGTTATACGGGCATCACCTTATGAACTGTTTGTTGCTATCTCAATTGATGAAATGCTGAGGAGTGTCAGAAATACCGGCTGCGTCGCGAGGATTATGTCTCTGAAGCTTGTTAATTCCGTGAACCAAGCTATTGTGTTTTTGACAGCCGAAGCGAGAGAAGCCTTAACCCAGCGTCGAGATGGACATAAGGCCTACTTTTTCTTCCGAGAGTTAGGTCTCGATTACGAAGACTATTACGTTGATGTGTAAGCATCCGGCCAAGACCGCGGGCAGCTGCGCCTGATCGGGCGTGTCGGTGCTTGCGTGCCTTGCCGCGGCAATCAGGCGGCCTGCGCATTCTGTTTACGTGCCGCCTTCCA
>Ga0247727_10009559_pt1 | contig 17502 bp, 15 predicted proteins | sample WisWelCaveWW1625_FD_202498 | JGI IMG/M metagenome (GOLD analysis project Ga0247727, IMG submission 202498) | Biofilm microbial communities from Wishing Well Cave, Virginia, United States - WW16-25 | ecosystem: Environmental > Aquatic > Deep subsurface > Groundwater > Cave microbial mat | place...
ACGCCGGTTGCGCTGTGACTACGAACAACTTCTGACGACCAGTGAAACGATGATTCACGTGGCGATGATTCGGCTCATGTTGAAGCGGCTGCACCCGTAATCACACCTTTCAAAACACGCTCTGAGTTACCGGAGGTGCCCGGATGTGCGCGTCCGCCCGATCAGACATGTTTCAGCGCCTCGGTTAGCCCCGCCAGGAATTGATCCATATCCGTCAACGTGTTGTAACCGTGCAGGGACACACGCAACCGGCCCGCGTGCGCCATGAGGTGGATGTTCCGCTCGCGCAAGCGCCGATGAATCTGCTCACTGGCCGGGTGCCGGAAAGCCACGATGCCGGCCAGCGTGCCCGGTTCACGCGGTGTGATCAACTCGACCGGCAACTTCGCCAATCCCTCCAGGCAACTCTGCACCAGCGGGTCGCTCGCGGCGGCAATCGCCTCCACGCCCACACCCTGAATGTATTCCAGCGCCGCGCGGATGGCGTAGAGCGCCGGGTAGTTGGGCATGCCGACTGAGAAACTCGCCGCGCCCGGCTGGCTGACGGCCCGGTCGAATCGAGTCGGGCCAAATGCGTCCTGCAAGTTGTACCAGCCCCCGGCCGGCACGGTCCATTCGCGCGCTCGTTCACGGGGCACGCCAACCAACCCACCGCCATGACACGCCAGAATCCATTTGTGCGTGCTGCTGACGATGAGATCCACCCCGGCTAGTTCCAACGGCAGGCGACCCAACGCCTGGGTCACGTCCACCGCCAATAACGCCGATGAGTTGCGTCGCACCGCTTCGACGACCGCCGGCAGGGGAATCAGGAATCCGTTGTAGAAGCTCACCAGCGACACCGTGACCAGTCGGGTCTTCGGTCCCAGGAGCGGCACCAGGTCTTCGACGCGGAGCACGCCCTGCCGGAAGCGCCACACTTTCACGGTCGCGGGACTGCCAGCCTGCAACCACGGCGTCACGCCCGACGGAAAATCCAGTTCGTTGACGATCACTTCGTCACCGGGCTTCAGCTTCAAGGCAAGCGCGGCGAGATTGTACGCTTCCGAACTGCACGAGCAGATGCCGATCTCGTCGGCACTCAAACCATAGAGTTGCGCCGTGAGTTCCTGCACGGCCCGGCGTTGCGCAGCGTGCTGTTCCCGGCCATCCATGCCGAGTTGATGATCGCGGAAATACTGCGCCAGCGCGCTGCCGACCTGAACGGGCGGAATGCCTTCCGCGGCCGTGTTCAGGTACACCAGCCCGGCCAGCGACGGGAAATCGCGGTGGCGTGTCGCCTCAGTGAGCATGGGCCGATTGCCGCACGCGTTCGATCCAATCCAGCACCCGCAGCGCGTCCTCATACCGCGCGCCGACCGGCACGGAGGCCGTGCCGCGCACCACCCGGCAGAACGCGCGCAACTCCTCCGCCAACCAACCGGCGGGCGCCGATGGATCGTCGAAGATGTCCAGCGCCAACGGCCACTCGGTGCGTTCGGCCCAAACCTCCAGCGGCTGCGGATTCAACGTCATCCGCGCGCCCCAATCGCGTCCGTGAACCTCGAAACGATCAAAACCGTTCAGGCCCAAAGCTGGTGGCGTCAGAAACGACGCGGTGAAGGATCCCCACGTCTCGTTTCCCCACTCCAGTTCGGCCAAGACCAAATCGCACCCGCCGCCCGGCCGCGGCATCAGCCGGCCACGGACCGTTGTCGGCTCACGGCCTTGCATCAGCGCCAGCGCGAGATAAAGATCGTGCACCATCGTCAACTCCAACGGCGTCTCCCCCGGGTACAGGTTGACGTGTTCGGTCGAGCGATGCCGTACCGCGTGGAAATGCACAATCGGCCCGCGTGTCCGCGCTTGTTCGAGCAACTTGCGAAATTCTGGCGCGAATAACAGCAGGTGGCCCAGCATCAGGTTGCGGGAATCGGCCGCGACCAACGGGCGCAACGTCTCGGCGCTCGCGCGGTCCGCCGCGAGCGGCTTTTCCACGAGCACCGTCTGGCTGGCCGCCAGGAGCCGCTGGGCGATTTCCACATGGGTGCGCGTCGAACTCGCCACCACCCACGCCTCCGCAGTCCCGCGTGCGAGTGCTGGCTCGAGTTCCGTGAAGACCGGCAGGTCCAATCGGTCCCGCCGCAATGCTTCCAGCGCGGACGGATTCGAATCCACGACCGCGACCAGTTCCGCTTCGGGCAACCCCAGCAGCGTCCGCACGTGCATCGATCCAAAGCTGCCGGCGCCCACCACCCCGATTCTGACCGGGCGGACACCGGGACTCATAACTCCCACCACGTTCGGAAAATCTCGCCCAGCTTACCCAACTCGGATGTCGCCACCCATTCTGTCGCGCCATGCGCCTGCGCGATCGACCCCGGCCCCAGCACCACGCACTCGCGCGCGGTGGCCGGGTAGGCCCAGGCATTCGTGCAATAGGGCGCGATGACGGGCGTCTGGCCCGACCACTGACTTAACGAACGTACGAACGGCGAATCCGGGGTCTGCCAAAACGCATTGATCTCCAAACCTCTCTCGACCGTGACCGGCACCGGACTCGCCGCGTGCGCCAGCGCGATCAACTGATCGCGGACGGCACCCGCGTTTTCGGCATTCACCAGGCGCCGATCCAGCGTCAGCTCGCACTGATCCGGCACGATGTTCACCCCGCGACCACCTTGAATGCGTGTCACCATCAACGTCCCCGGCCCCAGCGGCGAAACCGGCGACACCCGCTGCAATCGTTGATGCTCCTCCTCAAACGCCAGCGTCACCCGGGCCGCCGCCGTCACCGCGTTGCGGCCCAACTCGGGTGTTGATGAATGACAGGCTTGTCCTTCGAAACGGAGCGTCATGCGCACCACGCCCTTGTGCCCGTGCACCGGCTGACACAATGTTGGCTCCGCCACCACCATCTGGTCCACCACGAGGTTGCGACCGCGCAACCGCGCCGCCAGAGCGGCGGCGCCGGTGGCCGTGGCTTCTTCGTCCGCGGTCGCCGCGATCAACAGTTGACCCGCCGGCGTGCGACCACTCTCCTGCATCCATTCCAGCAACGCCAACACGACTCCGAGAGTGGCTTTCGTATCCACCGCGCCGCGTCCGTACACCCGGCCGTTCTCCAACCGGCCATCGAACGGTTCGTCGGTCATCTGTTCGACGCCCACCGTGTCCGTGTGCACGTCCACCCCGAACCATCGTGCGGATGGACCCTGCCAAATGCCGTACACGCTCGGTCGGCCCGGTAGGACCTCCTCGATCTCAACTTCTCCGCCGAGCTGCCGGAACCACTCCGCCAGTTGGCCGGCGATCCGCTCCTCGCCGGGTTGACCCGCTCGCGGGCCGGCCTGCAAGGGCGTGACGCTTGGGATTTGCACCAACCGCTGGAGCCAGCGGGCCGCACACTGTTCGATCTCGGGAGGATTCAACACCTCGTCACTATTAGCGGATGGCGCGGGCCGCATAAAGCTGAATCACGCGTCGCTACTCCGGCCAGAATTCCGGATCGGTCGGCCTAATCCATCCCTTGTGCTCCGCGATGGCCAGCAGCACGTGATAGCTGTGGGCGAGCGTGCCCTCGTAGCCGCTGGGGGTGCCATCCCACGTGAAACATTCCGCGCCGTTCAGACAGCCATCGAACACCCCGCGGTCGAAACTCGGCAACAGTTGATCGCAAATCTGGTCGGCGGTTTTCGTGAAGCCGAACTTCGACAGCGCCCGCAGATAGAAGAAGGCCAGGCATGGCGTCAATCCGCCGTTGGTGAACACCCCGAAACTGTCCGCTCCGTCCTGCCGATAGGTCTTCCAGCGCACCGAGCAATCCGAATGGTCACAGACCGGCACCGGCTCCAGTTGCGGCGCGATGCCATACCGGAAATCCGTGTGGCCGACTGCCAGCCGCTTCGCTTCGAGCCGGGTCAGGACCTCGCGCGCCTGCGCCGGCTCGAACAGGTCGAAGCAGGCGGCCATGGCGTTGATGAAAACGTAGCTGTGATCGTGTACCTGCCCGTCCGCGCTCCGCCAGCCGGCCAGCCAGCCCGTGGCCGGATTCCACAAGTCCTTGATCAACGCCCCGCGCAGCCGCTCCGCCGCCTGCCGGCAGGACGCGGCGAGCGCCGCGTCCACCAGTGCCGCCGCGTTGCGCAACGCCCGGTAGGCCAGCGCGCCGGAATAGCCGTCGTGATGACCGAAACAAAACGTGTCCCAAGCGTTGCAACTCCGGTCGCCCGTGCCGGAATTGCCGGAGCGGAGACGGCTGGTGTAGATGCCCGTCTCGTCGAGGTTGTCGAGAATCCAGTGGACGGCGCGCAGCAAGTCGGGCCGGATTTCCGCCAGCCACTTGTCGTCGCGGGCGCACTGGTGGAGCCGACCGGCCGTGATCAGCAACGACGGCGCCGTGTCCATCGCCTGTTCCATCTGTGTCGCGTAGCCGGGACCACCGCGCAGGGCCAGGGTCAGTGTGTAGCGGACGAGTTCCAGCATGTCCGGTGTTGTATGCGCCGCGAGATCGGCCACGTAGAAGAGACAATTGGCGCAGTTGACCCCGAAACTGTTGTTGGAAAACCCGCCGCCTTCCGGGCGGAAGGCGAATGCGGAACCCCAGGCACGGCGCAGGCCGTCCGAAACAAAGTGGGACGGGCGTCCCGCCTGTCCTCCTGCCGGGTTGGCAGAGGGAGACAAGCGAGTCGCTTGTCCCACTTTGGGTTCGACGTTCGCGACTTGGAAGCGAATTTCGGTCTCGTGTGTGCCCGGCAGCAGCGTGACCGGACCAAACGGCTCGGGCCGCGCGCCAATTTGGATGCCGGAGAACAGCCGCCGCCGGCCATAAAACCCGGACGTGTCGGTCTGCAACGCATCGGCTGGATTCGACGACTCGAAGCCGAGCGTACCGCGGTTGGTGACGTGCCAGCCGCCACGCAGTGAGGTCCGGCCGTTCCGATGCGCCCCGCGGATCGGCAAGGCGAGGGTGCCGAGCGAATACACGTTGTATCCGTCCCACACGAACCGCCACGCCTCGGCTTCCAGAAAGGTCTGCGGGCGCGTGACGGTCTGTTTCAACCGCAACACCATCCCGTCCGGCAACACCTCGAATTCGGCGTCGAACGTGAGGCCGTCCACGGAATGGAGATGCCGGTAGCGAACGCCGTTCTTCGTCACCTCGACACTCCCGCCCCAGAGCATCGACGGCAACGGCGCGGCCACAGTGCGCAGCCACGGGCCGCTGGCGAAAGCCGGGAACGCTTCGACGAGAAAATTTTTCTCCAACGACCGCGTGCCGAGCGCATCCCAACTGAGATGATGGATGCGTGGTCGGTTGAGGGCGAAAACCACTTTCAAATACCGGCTCGCGAACTCCGCGAACATGCGGTCGGTTTGAAGCGGCGGGTGAACAGGCGGCTCCGGGACGGCCAACTCCGCTGGCCGGCCAAACCACTCGGTCCTCTCGAAAATGCTGAACGGCACCGTCCACGGCGTCGGGTGCATTTCGTGAAACTCCACCCCGACCGGGGTTTTGCAGTGACAGCGTTGCGAGACGGCGAGAGCGGGAATATCGGGGAACTCCAGCCGGCATTTGTCGTCGCGCCATGAGAGTGCGTCATCGAAGATGATTTTTCCACGCGGCTTGTCCGTCGCGAACGCTTCCATGGTGACGCGATCGGGCCGGCCACCGCCCGCGTCCGCGGCGCGGGTAATCTCCACCGCCGTCAGCAACGCCGGCTGGTGGAACCGATAGACACGGTTTGAGCCGAGGCCAGGGCGAGCTTGGCCGGTCGCCGGATCGGTCGCGTCCGTCCAGTAGGCGTAGGGGAGCAGCTCAAAGGGCAGCGGTCGCGGGTCGCTCACGCTGGCGCATTATTCCAGTGAGGCCGGGAATGTCCACGACAATCCGACCGGCAATCTTGACTTCACGAGGTTGATAGGGTGCGAGCCGCGCCCATGAATCGGCTGGAAACCACGCGCGTCAGGGATAAGCTTCGACCTCGCTCGGCTTGCCATGCGTAAAGGGGGCGACATGGCCATCGACGAACAGGATGTTGCCCTGACCCGTCTGGCTGACGCCGTCGCGGCCCTTGTGGATCACGCCAAATGTGCACCAGTCGTGCGTCGGGTCGAGATTGGCTGCGTACACAAACCTCGGGTTCCAAGTCGGCGGGAAATAGTCTATCCGCGGATCCACCATGAGCGCGGTGTGGCCAGCGGTGTCACTGAAGATTGTCATGAGCGAAGTAGCAAAACAACATAACGAGGAGCTGCCGGCATGGTTGGAATGCGAAGTGTTTTGCATCAACACCTATTCCGTCGCATCGCACAGACAAGGCTGCCGCCATCGGGTGTGCGGGCTGAGGCAACTCCCCCGCAGCACCAACTCTTTCCAAGCCCAGCCGCGCGACGACCACAGCCCGATCCGTCTGATCTGATTTGCCGGCGACGTCCGGTGTACCAAGACTGCAGTATCCGAGGTCATCCGGATAGAGCTTGAGTAGCGAAGAGGTTGTTGTATATAAAACCTCCATTCATTTAACCAACAGAGGGTCCGATGTTCGATCCTGATCATCGGCTCCGTTTTTTGGTCGTGCTAGGCGGGGAGTTAGCGGTTCCCCTTTCCGGCAACCCGCTCCAGCCGGGCGGAATTCCTCGGGGAGGCGGCGACGTGGGCGAGCAAACCGCGGGGCGGCGTTGAGCGTCGGGTCCGATGCAATGGATGCGGGTTGAATCCCGCCAGGGTCGGAAGACAGCAACGGTAAACTTGATGTTCCATGTGCCGTCGGGTCGCCTGACGGGAGCCTCAACTGCGGCGCGCAAACCGACGCCGTTCGTCGAGCCGGGGTGCACGACCAATTTTCAGGAGGCAGGTGACAGATGACAGTTGACAGGGAGCGGTCAAGACTGTTTCCTGTCCCCTGTGAACTGATCATGCCCAAGCAATACCAGGTCCTCGCCCGCAAGTGGCGGCCACAACAGTTCGACGAAATCGTGGGGCAGGACCACATCACCACCACGCTCAAGAACGCCATCGGCCAGGACCGGCTGGCCCATGCCTACCTGTTCGTCGGCCCGCGCGGCACCGGCAAGACCACCACCGCCCGCGTCTTCGCCAAAGCCCTCAACTGCGCCAAAGGCCCGACCGTCACACCCTGCGACAAGTGCGACACCTGCAAGGAAATCGCTGCCGGCAACTGCCTGGACGTGCTGGAGATCGACGGCGCGTCCAACAACGGTGTTGAACAGGTCCGCGAACTCCGCGAGACCTGCCGGTACGCCCCGGCCCGCAGCAAGTATAAGGTGTACATCATCGACGAAGTTCACATGCTGACCACCGCGGCGTTCAACGCGCTGCTCAAGACGCTCGAAGAACCCCCCGGCCACGTGAAGTTCTTCTTCGCCACCACCGAGCCGCAGAAAGTGCTGCCGACCATTCTTTCCCGTTGCCAGCGCTTCGATCTGCGCCGCATCCCGGCGGGCCTCATCGTCAAACACCTCAAACACATCGCCAAACAGGAAAAGATTTCCATCGACGATGACGCGCTGGCGGCCATCGCCCGCGGCGCCGAAGGCGGTCTCCGGGATGCCGAGAGCGCACTCGACCAGCTCATCGCCTTCTGCGGCGACAAGATCGCCGAGAAAGATGTGCTCGGCGTGTTCGGCCTGATCGCGCACGACCAACTCCGGGCGCTGACTGACGCCGTCATCGACGGCGAGACTGGCAAGGCGTTGGGACTGGTCAAACAGCTCGACGACGTTGGCAAAGACCTCCAACGCTTGCTCGCCGACCTGCTCGAACATTTCCGCAACCTGCTCGTGTTGGCCGTGGCTGGCGACGCGGCCGGTGATCTCGACCTGCCGGACACCGAGCGGGAAGTGCTCCAGGCCCAGTCCAAACGGATTGATTCCGACGCCGTCCTGCGGATCATCGACGCCCTCACCGCGGCCGAGGGGCGACTCCGCTACGCGTTGTCCAAGCGCATCTTCCTCGAAATCGCCCTGGTGAAGGCTGTTCGCGCCCGCGAGGCGACCGGGATTGATGGCGTGTTGAAGAAGCTGAACGAGTTGAAGAATCGCGCTGGTGGGAGCGACATTCCTGTCGCGACTTCCCCAACCCCACGCCAACCAGATCGCGGCAAGAATGCCGCTCCCACGACAGCAACTCTATCCTCAACTGACCTCGACGACGCCTGGGCGTACGCGGTCGAGCACATCGGTAAGGTCACGCCGCTGGTGAAAAGCTACCTCGTGGGCACGCGTCCGCTGGGGCTGGAGGGGAACGTGTTCGTCGTGGGGTTCGATCCCGAGTTTGCCGACCGTCGCGAGTTTGTCGATACCGGCAAGAACAAGGAGCTGCTCCAGCACAAGCTGCGCGAGAAACTGCACCGGGACGTGGCCCTGAAGTTCACGGTGACCGAAGCGGAGGCCGCCAAGGCGGTGCCCACGCCGACGGCGGTGCCGCCGCCCGCAAAAAAAAATGGCGGGGAAAAGTTTCAAGATGATCCGTTGATCCGCAAGGCGTTGGAAATTTTCAAAGGCACCATCGTCGAAGTCAGGAAGTAGCAGAAAGGACCACATGGCCGGACTTGGCAAATTCCTCAAGCAAGCCCAGAAGATGCAGGAACAAATGCAACGCGTACAGGAAGACCTGGCGCGCCGCGAAGTCGAAGGCAGCGCCGGCGGCGGCGCCGTCAAGGCCGTGGCCCGCTGCGACGGTTCCGTGGCCGCCGTGAAGATCGACCCCAAAGTCGTTGACCCGAACGATGTCGAGATGCTCGAAGACCTGGTCCTCGGCGCCGTCCAGAACGCGCTGGAGATTGCCAAGAAAACTCAAGCCCAGGAAATGAACAAGGTCACCGCCGGCATGAATCTGCCCGGGATGAGTATGTAATGTTTTGGAGTGCGGTGGCTCGACACCGCTTTTACGAGCGCGGCAAAGCTGCGTCAAGCCGCAGCACTCCAAAGGCGCCATGGACTACCCCAAACCCATCCAGAACCTCATCGACCGGTTCTCCCGACTGCCCGGCATCGGCAAACGCAGCGCCGAGCGCATCGCCCTGCACTTGTTGAAGTCCGGCGACGACCTCAACCGGCAACTGGCGCAGGCAATTACCGACGCCCGGGCGCGGATGCGCCACTGCTCCCGCTGCGGCGGCTACACCGAACAAGACCCTTGCGCCATCTGTTCCGCTCCGTCTCGCGATGCCAGTGTGATCTGCGTCGTCGAAGGCCCGAACGATATTCTCACCCTCGAACGCACCGGCAGTTTCCGTGGCGTGTATCACGCGCTCATGGGCCGGATCTCCCCGCTCAACGGCATCGGCCCGGAACAACTCCGCCTTGCCGACCTGCTGGAGCGGGTCCATCGCGACAAACCCACCGAGATCATTCTTGCCCTCGGCGCCGACGTGGAAAGCGAGGCCACCGCCCACTACGTGGCCGAACAACTCAAGCCGCTTGGCGTGGTGGTCAGCCGGATCGGGATGGGGTTATCCGCCGGCAGCGCGCTGGACAGCGCGGATGAAGTGACTTTGTCGCGGGCGTTGGAAGGGCGGAGGAAACTCTGACCGCAAAAGCAATCAGCCCCGAATTGTTTCGGGGCTGATGCGTGACCTGATTGTCCGAGACGCTAAACCTTCTGCGCACGCCGCCGGGCGTACAGCAAGCCCCCACCGGCGAGCAACAGCATCACGGTGGAAGGCTCGGCACCCCGATCAACTCCATGGAGTTGAAGAACAAAATCTCGGAATCCCTTCAGCGTTTGAAGCGTAAAACCCGCGGAAGCGGTTCACGACTTCACCATCCGTCGCGCCTCCGAGATCACCCGTCACCGTTTGAGTAGCCCCTCCGAGTGTCGCGAACGTGGCCCGGTAGCTGTCCGTGCCGGTTAGCGTGAATGTCACGGTCAGACCTTCGTCGGTGAACCCAATGTGGAAGAGTGCGACCCGGTTTCGTCAACATACGAATAGGTGCTTGCACCGCCCACAAAGAAGAACTCGAACTTGTTCTCACCGCTGGTCGAATTTTGCAGACCGAACCCCTGGGTTTCTCCCGTGTCAATGAAGCCGTTGTCCATATCGATCGAGAACGTGAAGCCAACACTCATCGGCTTGTTGAAAGTGCGCAAGGCATCGGCGGCAGCCCCGCCATCCTCATTTCTCATCCCCCAAGCGTTGTCCGAGCCATCTTGGTCGGCCGGTCGGTCGGGAGTGTTGATGTCTCCATCGCTGGCCGTGCCACTGATGACCCCATTATCGGCACCGTCTCCGTTCACGGTGGAGGAGGTAATGAAAAAGTCGCTCGACGCGGCGTTCTGCAGCGTCCACGCACTTAACCCAAACCCGCCGTTGTCGCCTGTTTGCCAGCCATCATCATACGCGCCGTTGCTGGCACTGGCGCTATCGGATGCGATCACGGCGTAGCTGTTGGTCACGGATGCGAGAGCCAATGCTGCGACGATGAAAAGTAATGATCGTTTCATATGCCTAACTTCTCCCCTAGCTCGTTTTTTTTCTCAGGGTGCGTAATCCGGACGCCGTGTCCGAACCCTACTACCCTCACCATGTTGGCTGCGTTTAGATGGTAAAGCGGTGTACTGGTCAATACCAAAAATGAACATTTTTCGAGGCAGGAAATCAATGATTTTTCTTTGGAAAACCGCTTTCTGGCCCGTCCGAGGCCTCGACACGGAGGTGGAAGCCGTTGGGACCGATACCGGCGGGAGGGTGGCTGACCCGCACCCGCAGGTCGTTGTTCCCCTTTCGCAACGCGATGGCCACGGCGTCCTCGTCCGGTTCGGCGTGGCGGTGCGCCTGCTTGTCGAATACCCGCTCGCCGTTCAACCACACCGTCAGGCCATCGCCACTGCTGAGGTGGAGGCGGGTGCGACCGCCACGCGGTGACGCGAAGGTCGTCTGCGTTTCAGACTCGTTCCCCAAATCCACATAACCATCCTCCCGGACTGTTTGCCGCCAGCGCGGAAGTTTGATGAGTGTGACCCGCACCGAGCCGTGCGACGAGGTCGCGGTCACGGGATAACTCCCCACCGGCAGGTCGGCCGGCAACAGCACCTCGAACGTGACGCGCTCGCCCTGTTGCGTGCGCGCGGGTTGCACCTCGAATTCCGGCGGGACATCGCGGGTGACTTCCCCGCCGTCGCGCACGCTCACGGTGATTTCTTCCGAGTGTTGGACGCGCACGATCCGCCTGGTTGGGACAACCCCGCGTTCGTTGGCCGGCCCGGTCAATTCGATGGCGGGCGGGGCGGGCGGCGGCGATAGATTGAGTCGCCTGCCGTTCCGCGTAAACACCGGGATCACCGCGAGACTCGCCCGGTAGAGTAGATTCGTCGGGCCGGTATGTTTCTGCCTTGTCCAAGCATCCGTCCAGTCGCCGGCGGGAAGATAAACGGTGCGTTCGTCGCGCTCGGTCAGCACTGGCGCGACGAGCAAATCATCGCCGAGGAGGAATTCGTCGTCCACCTGCCAGGCTTGGGCGTCATTGGGAAAATCCCACAGCAACGGCCGCCACAAGGGGACGCCCTGTTCAACCAAATAGGGTTTCAGTCTCCACCGCAGATCGAGGTAATACCTGGCGATGCGGATCGTCTCCTCGTCGTAGTACCACGGTTCGCGCGGGGTCAGGCCGTGCCATTGCATGAGGGGCGTGAACGCCCCCAGTTGCAGCCAGCGGATGTAGAGTTTCTTTTCGGGTGTGCCGGCATAGCCGCCGATGTCGTGTCCCCAGAACGGAAACCCGCACAACGCCGCGCTCAGACCGGCCCGCACCACCGTCTGGAAATCGCTCCACGACGAATGCTGGTCGCCGCCCCAGAACATCGAATGGCCGGCACAGAGCGGATTGGCGGCACGAGCGAAGGTGATGCCCTGTCGGTCACGGACCGCAAACGCGTCCTGCGCTGCCCGCTGATAATAATATGGGTGGAGGTTGTGAAACCACTCGTCGGGATGACGCTCGCCGCCGTCGGTCTTGAACCCATCCACGCCCAGCGCCACGAGTGGTTCGTGCAACTTCCGCCACCACTGCCGGGCGGCGGGCTGGCGGAAATCCATCTTCACCCCGTTCTCCAGCCAATCGAGCCGCAACTTCGATCTGTCCGGCTGGAGCACGAGGTAGCCGTTCTGCTTCGCGGCGGTGTAGGTGCTGGCGCTGTCCCACAGGCTCGGTGTTTCCCACAACACGACGCGATAGCCGCGCCCGTGCAGTCCCCTGATCCACTGGCGCGGGTTGGGGTAGCGGCGTTCTTCAAACCGGAAGTTCTGCAATCCTTCGGCCCACGCCTCCAGCACCACCACCCCCGCTTTCAAGCGGTGCCGCTCCATCTGGTCGATCACGCGGTCAACCTCGTAGGCCGAGATGTACGAGTTGCGCGAAATCCACGGCGCGAACACCCAGTCCGGGACCGGTGGTGGACGACCGACCAGCCGCGTGTACTCCGCAACAATCTCCCGTGGCCTGCCGCGAAACAGAAACGCCTCCACCCCCGCTTCCGGGACCTCGATGCGCAGTTCGTCCGGCTGCGTCGCCCCGCAATCGAACCGCACGCGGCCGGTACAGTTCACGAACAGTCCGTACCCGGCCGAGCTGACGAGAAACGGCACGGCGAAATAGGAAGACTGTGGCCCGCCCTGCGCCCTGTCGCGCGCCCAACTCTCGACGATCCGCCCGCGCTGATCCCAAGCGTCGAACCGCTCGCCCAATCCGTGCAGCGACTCGCCTTCTGCCAGGCGCCTCTTGATGGTCGCGTTCTCCGCTCCGCACTCCACGGAGAGATCAGGGGGAATGGCGTTGGTCGCGGTCAGAGATTCCGCCAACGGATACCGGTGGCGGGGTTGTCCGGCGTGGATTCGCTCCCACCCGTGGCCGGGCAGAACGGTCCCCAACGACACCACCACGATGGTGAGCCACTCCCGCATCGCGCCGCATCATAGCCACCGTTGATTCTCATTGCACCGGATTTCACTCACAACATAAGCTCCCCGCGGTGAAAATCCGTCGGGAATGGCTGATCGCGCTCGGTCTGATGGCGGTGACGATGGCGGTGTTTCTACCGGTGCGCGGGCATGATTTCATCAATCTCGACGACAACCTCTATCTCACCGAGAACCCGCATCTGCGGCACGGGCTGACGGAGGAGGCGGTGCGCTGGTCCTTGACGGCAAACTGGGCGCAGCCGGATCCGCACTCGGATTACTGGCGGCCGTTGAGTTTTCTCTCGCACGCGCTGGACGTCGAGTTGTTCGGCATGAATCCGGCCGGCCATCACTGGATGAACGTGCTGTTCCATGCCGTGAACGCGGTGGTGTTGTTTGAACTGCTGCGTCGGATGACCGGCGCGCTGTGGCCAAGCGTGTTTGTGGCGGCGATCTGGGCGGTGCACCCCCTGCGCGTGGAGGCGGTGGCTTGGGCGACGGCGCGCAAAGATGTGTTGAGCACCAGCTTCTGGTTGCTCACGACGGCGGCCTATCTCTGGTACACGCGCGCACCACGACCGGGCCGCTATCTGGTGATGCTGCTGTGCTTCGTCCTCGGTTTGATGTGCAAGCCGATGCTGGTGACGTTGCCGTTCGTGTTGCTGTTGCTCGATTACTGGCCGTTGGGACGATTGCAGACTTCCTGGCGGCGCGCGGTGGCCGAGAAACTCCCCTTACTCGCGCTGAGCCTCATCTCCAGCGCCATCACTTCCGCGGTGCAAACGCCAGGCGAAACACGGGCGACGCTCGACCAGGTGCCGCTCACGATGCGACTCGGCAATGCCGTCACGGCGTACGCGGCGTACCTGCGCAAAACGATCTGGCCCGACGATCTGGCGGTGTTCTATCCGTATCCGGCGTCGCTGCCGGCGTGGCAGGTGGCGCTGGCTGCGGGTGTGCTCGTGGCCATCACGGCGCTGGCCGTGGTGCACTGGCGGCGCTGCCCATATTTGCTCGTCGGGTGGCTCTGGTATCTCGGAACATTGGTGCCGGTGATTGGGTTGGTGCAGGTCGGTTCGCAGTCCATGGCCGACCGGTTCACGTACGTGCCGATGGTCGGCGTCTTGATCATGGCGGCCTGGGCGTGGCCGGTCCGACCCGTTTGGATCGGAGTCGGTGGCGGCGTGCTGCTGGCGTGCGCGGTTCTCGCCCGCCAGCAGCTTGGGCATTGGCAAAACTCCGAAACACTGTTCCGCCACGCGCTGGCCGTCACCACCGACAACTGGCCGGCGCATCACAATCTCGGCGAAACGCTGGAAGCCCAAGGGCATGATGCCGAGTCCGCGGACCATTACCGCGCCACGCTCCGCCTGCAACCCGATTACGCGGAGGCGCATTTCAATCTGGCCAACGTCCTCTCCCGGACCGGCCCGCCGCGCGAGGCCGTCACGCATTACCAGGCCGCGCTGCGACTGCGACCCGACTATCCGAAGGCGCACGTGAACCTCGGCAACCTGTACCTGTCCGCGGGCCAGCGCGACGCCGCCATCCGGCACTACCGCGCCGCGCTGGTCTTGCAACCGGCAATGGCCGAGGCGCATAATAATCTTGGCCTCGCACTGGCCGCCCGCGGTGACTTTGCCGCGGCCATCCGGCACTACGAAGCCGCGTTGCGCATCTGGCCGGACTCGGACGGCGTCCGCGCCAATCTCGCCGAGGCGCAACGCAAAAGCCGCGAGGGAGTCGCTCGATGAAAGTTCACGGAAAAAATTATCGGGCCGTGTGGATGGAGGGCCGCGACGTGGTGGTGGTCAACCAACCATTGTTGCCCCACCGATTTGCGCTGCTCCGGCTCCGTGACCACCGCCAAACCGCCCGCGCGATCCAAACGATGATCGTCCGTGGGGCCGGCACAATCGGCGCCACGGCGGCGTACGGTTTGGCGCAGGCGTTCCTGGAAAACCCGCGTCCGGCTCACATCCGCCAGGCGTACGAAACGCTGGTGACCGCGCGGCCGACCGCGGTGGACTTGAAACACGCGCTCGACCGGGTGCTCGTCGCCGCCCATGACGCCCGCACCGCGGTCGCGGCGGCGGAACGGATCGCCGACGAGTACGTGGCGCGCGCCCAACGCATCGCCGAGATCGGGTTGCCGCTGATCAAGAGTGGCGCGCGCGTGTTGACGCACTGCAATGCCGGCTGGCTCGCGCTGGTGGACTGGGGCAGCGCGCCCGCACCGATCTATCTCGCGCACCGGAAGGGTCGGAAGGTGTTTGTGTGGGTGGACGAGACGCGCCCACGCAATCAGGGCGCGGCGTTGACGAGTTGGGAATTCCTGCAGGAAGGCGTGCCGCACAAGATCATCGCCGATAACGCCGGCGGGCTGTACATGCGGCGCGGCGAGGTGGACCTGTGCATCGTCGGCGCCGACCGCATCGCCGCCAACGGCGATGTGGCCAACAAGATCGGCACGTACCAAAAAGCCGTGCTCGCCCACGAAAATGGCATCCCGTTTTACGTCGCGGCCCCAACCTCGACGATTGATCCGCATTGTCCCAGCGGCGATCACATCCCGATCGAGGAACGGGACGAGAACGAAGTGCATTTCGTTGGCCGCACCCGCATCTCGCCGCGCGGCGCGCGCGCGGGCAACCCGGCGTTCGACGTGACCCCCGCCAAGTACATCACCGGTATCCTCACCGAGAAAGGCATCGTGAAACCGCCCGCCGTCCGGAAGTTGGTATGACGCCCATCGAAACCATCGTCTTCGATCTGGGCAACGTGCTGTTGCCGTTCAACTGGGACCTCGCCGCCGACCGTTTCTGCGCGCGCTGCGGGTGCGACCGGCGCAGACTGGACGACTACATCGTCACCACCCCGTTCGTCCAGCAACTCGCGCTCGGACAGATGACGAAGGAGAAATTCTTCCAGCGGTTGGCGGGCGATTTTAGTTTTCCCGGCGACTATGACGAGTTCGCCCGGTTGTGGTCGGATATTTTCACCGAGGACCAGGACATGACCGGCCAGGCGGCGCGATTGAAGGGACGTTACCGGCGGTACATTCTCTCCAACACCAACGCCATCCACATCGAGTTCATCCTGTCGCGCTACCCGTTCATGCGTGATTTCGAGGGCCACATCTTCTCCCAAGAGGTCGGCCTGGAGAAGCCCGACCCGCAGATCTACCGACTCACGGCGGCGAAATTCGGTCTCACGCCTGCCCGGACGGTCTTCATTGATGACATCCTCGCCAACATCGAAGCCGCCCGTGCCGAAGGTTGGCACGGCATCCACCACCAGAGCGGGGCGCAAACGCGCGCGGAGTTGACGAAACTGGGCGTTACGCCTATATAAGACGGCCTCAACCGCTACGGTTTCCCCGGTAGCTCAATGGTGGAGCGAGTGACTGTTAATCACTAGGTTGTAGGTTCGAGTCCTACCCGGGGAGCCAATTTCAAACCCGTTGATGGCCAACGGGGATTGGTTGCCGGTAGGCGTTGCGAAGCGCGAACTGTCAGGGAAAGTGTCAGGGAACCGGCGACCATCAGGCTAGGCTGCCATGATTCGCCGAAGCTCGGCCACGACTCCCTCACAACCGGCTAACGCAACGATCTCGCGTCTCCTATCCTCACAGGAGATGCAAATGAAGAATCGCTTCTGGCTGTTCAAACGGGGTGCCATGTACTACCTGCAGGATGCGCTGACAGGGAAACAGGAAAGTCTACGCACCCGCGACTTGCGTGAGGCTAAACGCATTCGGCAAGCGAAAAACGAAGCCACACAGAACCGAACTCTCGGTTTGGCGCTCGCCCGCGCCTATTTGACGGCTCACGACCTGCAAATCGGCAAACGGGTTTGGGAGGATGTAATGAATGAGCTGTCCACGCACGGGCGCGAACCGAGCCAGGTTCGTTGTCGACGAGAGATGCGCAGCAAGCCATTCAACTTGATCCGTCGAAAGCCATTGGTCGAAACGACGGGGGATGAACTTTTGGCAGTGATGCGGATGGGGACCGTTTCGACAAACCACTACTTGCGACGACTACACAATCTGGCGCTTGGTCTCGGTTGGTTGCCTTGGCCGATTCTCGCTCCCAGACTTTGGCCCAAAATCCTGCCCAAACCGAAACGAGCGATTACATGGGAAGAGCATCAGCAGATCGTTTCAACCGAGAGAAAAACCGAGCGACGCTTCTACTATGAGTTGTTGTGGGAAACCGGCGCGTCCCAAAGTGACGCTGCGAACCTGACGGACGAGAACATTGACTGGGCGTCACACATCCGAACAGACAGCGTCGAACTGTCGTGGGAATCAGCGGACCGGTGCGTGGCCAGTGTGTGGACAAAGCGTGAGCCATCGCGGAACGCGCGCGAGACACTGGCGGATTCCTTGCCGTTCACCGAAGCGTCACTGTGCGACCAGGCTACTCGCGATATTCTCTGCTTCCGAATCGAGAAATTCATGAGACACCAACTCCTTATTCTAGTTCGCGTTCAAGTTAAGACTAACGATCCAAGGCCAGGCACAAATGCTCCGCACCCGGTCTCGATCCGCCGCCAGCCGCGGCAGTCCCGTTTCCAAAGTTCGCACCACCCCCGCCAT
>Ga0247727_10009560_pt1 | contig 17500 bp, 29 predicted proteins | sample WisWelCaveWW1625_FD_202498 | JGI IMG/M metagenome (GOLD analysis project Ga0247727, IMG submission 202498) | Biofilm microbial communities from Wishing Well Cave, Virginia, United States - WW16-25 | ecosystem: Environmental > Aquatic > Deep subsurface > Groundwater > Cave microbial mat | place...
ATGAGTTTATCTGCCTCTATTCCAAAGGCGAAAAGTACTTTTGCCGCATCTTCCGCTTGTGCTATTTCAAAGGGTGTTTTTGAAGCAAAATCTGCTAATTCTTTTAGTTTTGCTTCCGCTTTATCGGCAGATTTAAACATTACCTCAAAAGAAGTTTTGGTTTGTTCAAATTTGGCGGCGGTCATTAGGACATCTTTGCCAAAATTGACGAGGGCGGTGGTGGCAAAGGTAGCCGCCATCAAGGGACCGAGATTTTTGAGCGGACCTAATAGTTTTTGAAATTCGCCTGCTAAACCCGTTGTTTCACCCTTTAACTCTTTGATTTTCTGGGTGCTTATACCAATTTGTTTGTTGAGTTCTTTTATGGTATTGGGGTCGTGGGCTTTTTTACGGGCTGTGTAAAGTAGGGCGAGTTGTTTTTGTTCGGCTTCCAGCGCGCCGATTCGTTCTTTGGATTCGGTATGGGCTTTTTTTACGGTTTGGGCAAGTTTTTCCTCAGCACCGGTGAGTTTGGATATATCTTGGATGCTTTTTTCTAAATCTTGCCATTCGGCAGAGAATTTGAGGATAATATTTGCCTTTGCCATTTATTTATAAATTTTGATTTTTTTTACATTTTGAAAAAAATTGGTTTCTATTTTGCCGATGGAATCGGCGATGACTTTTTGTCCGAATTCTAATTTGTTGGTACGCTCCAAGAGTTGGTCTTGCTTGGAATCTATGTTGCCAATGATCTTTGTTAATTTATGATTTTGGCATTGGGATAAGCCCAATAAACCTAACATTATCAGCAAGATAGGTATGTAGAAGTAGTCTTTTAGTGTCATAATATTCGTTTAGTTGGGGCAATAATAGTTTTTGTGTTAATAATCGTTTGTTTATAAATTAGCCAAGTTATTTCTTCATCACTCATTTTGCGGGTACGGATTTCTTGGAGAATAAGGTTATTTGGGTCGACTGGGTCAGTGATATTCCAGTTAATTGTAGTTATTAACTTCTTGTTTTTCAAGTCGTAAGCATATTGAATCGTGGCAAGCACTTCGCAATATTCCTGCATTTCCTCGTCAAAGCATTTATGATATTTTTCTTCAATTATTAACCCTTTATGGTAGATTTTTTCTGCGTAAAGGTTTGATAATAAAGCAATTGATGGGAGTTGATTGTTGTTCGTGATTTTGAAATTGAAAGGGAATATTTCCATTGTTTTATCTTTGAAGTAATTGAATATGTTGTGCTAAGACTCTCAAAGGTGCGCCAGAGCCACCGATGCGCCATAAATAGAGTATAAAACGTTGATTGGCTGACAAGATAAACTTAGGCGTTTGTTGAATTGAAAAGACATTGATGGCGCCGGTCGTAAAACTAAAATCCTTGATTAACACATTGGTTACAGCATCATAAATGCCGATATGCGGCTCGCAGGGTGTAATAGAACCTGTATTTGCGACATCACACAATAAGGTTATATTTGAAGGATAGGATAGAATAAATCCCGAGCCTGCGATAACCGCAGGGGTAGTGCTTGCATTGAAAATTTGCGAATTGAGTAAGATGCGTGGTTGGGCGAAATGTGCGTTTTCTTCCATTTTCTATTTCTTTGAATTTGTTTGAGTTATGTTTTTATTAGTTGAATTTGTTGGTAATGGTCGGTCTGGGCGGGCTTTTACATCCATACCAAAATTTTCTTTGATGTATTCATCGGGGATAATGTAATAGGGGCTTAATTGGGCAATTACTGATGCGTGGGCGGTTGGCGTAAGGGTTATATCTTTTTCAAGTTCTAAAATTGAGCCTTCGGAAAGGATGTTTGCGGCGATTAATTTAGGGATAAGTTGTTCATTCGCAATACGTTCTACATAACGTTTATCGGAGAGAGTAATATCGTCAAAAAGTAGGTCATGGACTTGGGCTTGGGATTTTGAACTTCCATCATCCAACACCATCGTTTGCCCTACGATTAATTTTGAGAGTTCTTTGTTGCAGGTTTCAACTAAAACGCTAAATATTTTGGGGTCATCGCCGCGCTTGCTTTCTAAAATTGCTATCTCTTCATTGGGTTCAAAAACGGCTCTTGCGGAACGGGCAAGTTTTTTGAGTTGTTCCATTATTTTGCCCTTTCTTTCAGCATCTTGGGAGGTGGTTTTGGCGATGACAATCGGTTGTCCAAACACTTCGCAAAATTCCGACCAACAAATTAGCGTATTTCTTTTGAAAAGAACGATGGGTCCGGCGTTATTGAGCAAGCCCAAGGTATGCGTTCCGCCAATTTCAATGAGGCTATTTGCGAATTGAGAAATACGATAGGGGATACCTTTTTCATCGTGGATATTGATTACGAATTCGCCGCATTCGGGGCGCACATTGTCGCGGGGGATTAGATTGATTTGAACGTTTTGATTTTGAATTTTTATTTCTAATAAAGTATGCCCCCAAAAGAGCGTATCCATACAATTATAAACAAAATTTTCAAACCAGCCTGAGTTAAAAAGAGCAGAGAATTGGGGTTGTGAGACGCTGTTTTTATCGTAAATAACAGGTGGCATCGCGTGGATTCGTTGGCGGCGAATATTCAATGCGGATTGGAGATGATTATCTAAAATAATTTCACGATACAATCTATACAATTCATCTCGGCGCGGTCTGTAAACATCTTCGGCAGAGAGTAGGGCATTTCGCCAACTTTGTATATCTTCTTTTTGTCGGGATTCGGGTTCGTAAATGAGTTTGTCAAGGGGTAAATAGCGCGTAGTTTTTGTTGAGGTTTCGGCTGGGGGCAAAGGGGTTGGGTTCGGATAATTTTGTTGTCCGAAAATGTTTTTAAACGTATTATATATTTTTGCGATTTTAGTACTCATGTCTGAATTTAGTTGCCGATTCCATCATAAAAGTATGGTTAGTTTTACCGTCAGTGTTGATAACTTTGGGGGGGAAGCCCGCAGGCACTAATGAACCCTTGTGGATGCGATTAAGTTTTATCATCGCCTCATCATAACTTTTGATATATTTATCAGGTATTTCTTGCAACGAAGCCATTTTTAAAAAATGGTAAACGGCAATATCAACGACAATACCAATCAACAAAGCATTTCTATCCAAAGGATTAGGCACTTCAAAAAGCGTAGTCTCTTCAAATTGTGTGCGGATTAATGCCCTTGCCTCTTCTTCGGCTCTTTTTAAACAGAAATGCAATTGGGTAGCCCTACCTTCGCGTAATTGCTGATATTGACTTTCTTCGAGACTTAATATGAGGTCGTCAGGCTGTAGGAACATTTTTTATTTGTATGAGAATTTGAGGGGTTTATTGCAAGTGATACCTATGTTCGTAAGTGCCTCAACGTTAGGGTCTTTGTTATTAAAGGCTTTTTTAATTTCGTCTTTGGCGAGTTCTTTTTTGGTTCTAAAAAATTGGGTTAAATTGGCTTCTATCAATCGTTGAATGGCTATTTCATCGGTTAATCCTATTGCTAATTTTGTGGTAAGGCTACTTTCTGCCATTCCGAAACTGCCGTCGGGAGTGGAATGCAAGCCTAAAATGCCTGTTTGATTGGCAAATTCTTCCAGCGCATCAATCAATTCTTGCTGTTTGGCTTTTTCTAATTCAAGTGCGTTTTTTGCTTTGGCAACGGCATTATCCGCTTTTTTGAGTTCGCGGAGGGCGACTTCTGCTTGTTCTATGTTTTCTATTTTCATATTTTTTAACCTGTTTGGGCTGTGTAAATTTTTTCTAAATCATTAATGATTTCATTTAAAAATAGTTTGGAGGGGCGCATAAATTGGCGGGAACTGGTTGGTTTTTTGTGGTGTTCTTTGACGGTTGTGGAGCCGGTTTTGGTTTTACGGGCGAAACTTTGCCATAAGCCTCCCGATTTCCAAGTTCCTTGATGGACGGGCATTGCGTAAGGCATCATGCTTATAATTTTAAAACCGTTTTTGAATTGCGACATTTTAAAACTATTTAATAAATTGCCTTTTTTGACTAATTTGCGCCGTCTCACATTGGCTTGGAAATGCTTAATCGTTTTATCGCCAAGACCTAATAAGAATTTTTCCGATTCTTTTTGCACTATTTTTTGAAATTCTTTAGCGGTCATCGTCTTGGGTAGGTTTATTTTTTTGGTTATCGTAGTATTCTTTTAATCTTTCACAAATAAAATATAAATCATTCATACTTAGGTTAGTTGCTTCAACATATCCAAGTTTTCCGTTTTGGACGAGGCTAAAAAGGAACTTATCGTGGTTGAAGTGGATGTTTGTTTGACAACTTCGTAAAGTTTCATAAGTTGGTTTAGTTGTTTCTTTGTCGTCAGACTCAAATAATTCTGCGTATCGGTATCGGAGTCGAGCGAAATAACCATTTTCGGAAACAAGGCTTTGATGGGCAGATGCAAAAAAAAATCAGTCAAACCACCTTCTATCCAACGTTTTATCTTTTCTTTTGCGAAGGATTCTACGAAACGATTTGGGTTTTCAGTGGCATCAAAATAGACAAGGGAGGCACATTTTAAGATAATGGAAGGTTCAAAAAGCCATTCGGTCCTATCGTCTAAATCGGAATTGAGTTGGGTTAATTTATAGAAATCTTTTGCATTTATGGCTGTTTTAACGGCAAGGGCGTGGGTTTTTAGGTAATCAAGGTCGCATTTCATTTCGTTTTCTTGGAAATAGCGAACGGCGTAAATGGCTCTTTCATTGGGTAAATCCGCAATATCGGCGAAGGTAAAATAGTGTATTTCGTTGTGAATGAATGCTTTTACAATTTGTTTTTCGCAATGCGCTCCATTCCAACCTGCCGGGGCATTGGGGTTATTGTTTTTTTCTTTTTCTAATTTTTTCTTGTTCCAATTGAACATTTTTTAATTTTTAATCGTTAAACTTGCATATAATTCATTTAATTTGCCAATAATTTGATTTGGGAAATTATCAATTTTGAAATTGTCGGCATTCCAATAAACATAGAGCGCGCTTCTTTTTCGAGAGAAAACGCTGTGATAATCAGTACCTTTGCACGGGCAATTGGAACGTGAATGCACCCAACCTGTATCATAGAGCAATTTGGGAATCGGGTCAAGCGGAGGCGGATAATGTACTTGATTCATACCCAAATAGTTAGTTAGTTAATTTCTTTGCTTATTTGCTCTATTCTTTCTGTTGAAACGGTTGTGGTGTCGTAGGTAGTAGGTTTTGTTGTTTGTTCTGTTTGCGGAGGCGTTGCTATACTGGTTTTAATAGATCGTCCAACTTGTCGGGCTTGGCTTATTACAGGCATTCCGTTTTGAGTTGGATTTCTGGAATGAAAATCGGGGTGCGGGGAATGATTGGGTAGCGTTTCAATTAATTTTAGGGTGAGTTCGGGTTCTTTTTTCAATAAATTCATAAAGGCTTCATATTGCGGTGGTTGTATTTTGCCTTGTTTGAGCGCATCCTGCAATATTTTATTCATTTCCTCATCTGAAATAGGTTCTGCCGCACCTAATAATAAATCATCGGCTTGGGCATTGGTTTCAACAATTTTACCCTCCAAATTATTTTCTGATTCGGAGGGTAAATTGCTTTCTATTGGCTCACTAACCATAATATTTTTATTCTTTGCCATTGTCATTACATTTGAACTTGAATTGCTACATATTGGGCAGGAACTACATTACAGCCAGATAATTGGAAAGTAAAAGTAAGTAATTGACCCGGTGTTATTGCGGCTGTTTGTAAAATTGCAAAAATTATATTGGCAATATTATTCGCAGGGATTGGCATTGTAAAGGATTGAAAACTACCAGTTATAAGTCCATCAATACTGCCTACGACTTGATTTAAATTAATACTACCGCCGCCCGCGCAAGGGGTATCAAATAGGATTCCAAAATTAAAATATACTATACTTGGGGCTGGCGATGTATTTAAGAAAAGAATATCGGGTTGGTCAGAACAAGCAAATAAGCCTTCGGGTTTGCGATAATGGTCGGGATAAACAAACTCACCATTGCTATCACGCGGGATGCGCCAAGTCGTTTTAAAATTTTGTAAAACTTTTTCTTTCGTGGTGCCTCCCTTAAACATTGTCTCAATTGTTACGGGCTGGGCAGTATACCAAAGTATATTTTCAGTTGTATAATACTGTACGAAATTTGTTAATCCGTTGAGTTTGCCCAGATTAGGCATATTATTTCGCACTTTACGGCTATCGAAAGTTGTCGTTGCCATTGCGCCCAAGACCTCCAATTCATTGTCGCCGAAACCTTCGCTGGTTTCATTGCTGGATTCAAAAGTACCCTTGACATCGGATATTTTAAAGGCTTTCCCATTGGCTCTGGCGGCATCAAATGCGGCAATTATTGCCGCATCCTGCAATGCTTCCGTACCTAATAGCAATGCGGCGGCAATGGCAGGCTGTAACGTAATTCTATCATATTCTTTGTCAACGAAATAAGTATGACGTAAGCCTCCTTGCTCGGAGCCGCCGCAACAATAATCATTGAAATCGCCTGCACCTGAGCAGGGTGTGTTTTGAAGTAAAACGGGCATATTTTTGTTTGGTTAAATGGTTAAATTGCTTTGGCGTGTCCGGTTTTAATGTTTGCGATATGGATAGGGTCAACTTCTTTATCCTGACCATCCGGAGAATATTCGGGGTCGGTAAATTTTATAAGAAAAATAGCGAAAAGAGAGGTATTGGCAGGTACATCCTTCGTTAAACCCTCCCGTAATTTGAGATAAACTTTATCCGTATCGGTTGCGTGGGGTTGGATTTCGCCCAATGCGTCATTCGTTAAATAGCCCAATGTGCCATATTCTGTAGAGCCTGCGGATTGCCCCCCTTTAATTATACATTGGATTGAATCGCAAATAGTTGGCAAAGTTGTTGCATTTCCAACATTAATTGGCGTTCCATTCTCGGCGATGGTTACGAGAAATCTTTTATCCTCGCCTTGTTTGATTGATTCTGGTAATGGCATAATGATTTATATATTAATGAGTTGTGAATTAATTTCGTTTAGGTTCGCCAATTTTTACGTCTTCTAAATATTTTTCAAAATATTTTACTTCTGGGGCGGCTCCAGAAACAAAGAAAGTCAATTTCAATTTTACGTAAAGGGGTCCGACTGGCAATTTTGCTGTTTGGTCGGCTGTGAGTTTGAAACCGATTGAAGTTGGGTCTTTTTGAGTGATTTCAAATTCGTTTTTATCAACATTTCTATGCAATGAACAATAAGAAATGCTGTTATTGATGAAATCGCAAGAGGCTTTGATAACTTTGGTATCTTTCGCTTTTTCATCCAATAAGTTAATCGGTTTGCCAGCGGCATCGGTTAATGCCCATAAATGTTGGAATGTTTCTCCTATATACATATATTTATAATAAATTGATTTTGAGGTTTTTAAGTAAAATTGAGTCTTTGTTTTGAAAGCGTAAAAAAGTTTGATAATTGGCTTCAATGAGTATGTTTTGTGCGGTTGCGCCAACGGTTGAGGTATTGAAATAAGCGGCTATGACGCGGTATTCAAGCGGCTTTTCTGTTTTGGCTAATTCAGCCAAATAAAAGCAATGAAACATAAAATTATCATAGGCATCTAATTGTTTTTCAATGGATAACAAATCATCCCAATTATCAGGCGAATATTGCCAATTGAAGCCCATTAATTGAAATAAACCTCCGCTTGTAGCCTGAAACTCAGTATATTTCTTCCACAATGGGTTATCTTTGTGTTGCCCAAACTCGTATCTAAAAATATAGGGGCAAAAGGCTGATTCGTGTAGGGCTTTGGCAAGCATCAGGGCTTCGGGAGTTTTGCGTATTTTGGAACGCCAAAGGGTTATCAAGGTATCAACTTCAATCTTATCCTCTGACCCCCAAACGATTGCCTTTCTAATATAGACTTTTTTGTTGTTCGGGGCATTAATAATTTTGGCGGGTTCATTGCGGATTGTATTGTCATTTCTATTCAACAATATGCCTCCCCCGCCCATTAAGACTGCGGTTGTGATGTAACCGATGATATGTTTGGTAAAGGAATTCATTTTTTGAAAAGAAAATCGTAAAATTTGCCGTGAACTTCGTTGTTATTATACCGTTTTTTTAAGTCTAAATAAGCACTAAACAATAGCCAGCAAATCCCCAGCAAAGCCAATATCAAATTAACATATTGGGTCATATCAATTAAGAAATTGATAATCAATAGGCTGGTAGGAATTGCTGGTTTATTCATTGCTTTCTAATATGAAAAAATTTATTCTCCTTGTCTAAGTACAACTACGCCTTGTGAGCCTGTATATAATCTTTCGCCGCCACCCCAAACAACCGTTTGCATAGTATCGGCATTGTCAAGTTCTGGTACCATTCTATTTAACCCAAAAGTAATATCTCCTAATGCGTAACCAACAGCATCTTTTTGATAAAAAATGCCTGAATAACGGTCTGTGGTTACGACAGTTACGTCATCAATTTGATTTGTAACCGTCATTATGGCTACTTTTGTGTTGGCATCAGTATAGCGGGGGGTCCAAGTGCGTGTATAAATATCCACGCCTAATAGCCTACCTTGATATCTTAATAAATCAGAATCAGCATTTTTTTGGGATTTGTCTAAATAATTTACTAAAAACCCACCTGAAAAAGCGGGGTCGGAGGGCAAATCGTAAAACATTTCGGTATGCAATATGCATGCCCTACCTTCTACCGGTACGTTTTGCAAATCTAATCTTTTTACCGCATCGGAAAAATCTACAAAAAGCAGTCTACGCTTGCCGGTGGCAGGGTTTACTGCGCCGGTTGTATCTAAATCGGAGGTGGTATTTGCCCAGTTCCATAAAAGACGGGAATCAAATTTTTCTTTAATGAAATTGGCTTGCGATTTGATAATACTCATCCGTTTGTTGTAGGAATGAATCATATCCTCTTCATAATGGAAGATGGTTGGGTTTTCGCAGGCGTATTTTTTTAGGGCGATTATGGTTTCAGTATCAACCCTTGCCGCCATTGTTGCGGGGTAGGTTAGTCTGTTTTCTACAATTCCTAATGTTGTGCTATTATTGGGGATATGTATTTGGTTGCCTTTGATATAGGCACTTAAGTCCGTTGCCGTGTTTTTGACAACACTTTGTTTATAAAGATATTCTTTAATATCTCGTGTCCATAATTGTTGAATTGATGCCATAATTTTTTAATTTGAGTGGTTTAGTTTGCGTAAGTTTGTTTTTCAAGTTTATCGTAGAGTGGTTTGTTGGTTTCAAACATTTTTTTCAAGCCTTCGGGGTCTTCTTTTTCCCATCGGCGTATGTCCCAATTTTTTCTATCGTTGGGGGCGGCTTGGGCTTGGGCTTGCATTTGATTGGCGGCTATAACCAAATCAAAGATTGAAGGGGCTTGGGTTTCTGGGGTTTTGATTTTGGAGATAAATGCTTCGAAGCATTTTGGGTCTGCTTTGGCGATATTAATGGCTTCGTCTTTGGCATCTGGGTCGATTTTGCCTTGCAGAATTGCGGCATTGACTAATCCTTCTGCCCTTAATTGAAGTAATTGTGTTTCAAGGTTTTGGATTTGTTTTTTCGTTTCAGTTAGTTCCAAATTAGAACCATCTGTGGAAGCCTGCGGTTTTGCGGGTTCCTGTGTGGGTTTATCCATATTTTTATTATTAATTACGAGTGAATATTGATGTTGTAATTGATTGGGTATTAGGTTTTTGAAGTTTTTAGGACTAATCTCAACGGTTTGATTAAAGATTTCGTCAACAAAACCCATTTCTTTGGCGCAGGAAGCGGTTAGATAGGTTTCGTTTTTTAATAAGTCTTTGAGTTGTTCTTCGGTATGGATTCCTTTTTGTTTATAAGTATCAATGAGTTGGGCTTGGATTTGGGTTAGAATTTGGGCTTGTTGCGTGTGTGCATCTGCATCTCCGATAGTCATTGCCCACGGGTTGTGTATCATAAAGGTTGCGTTTTGCCCGATGCAGACGGGGCTTCCTGCGATGGCTACTATGCTGGCAATGCTGGCGGCGATACCGTCTATGCAGGTTTTGACTTGGATACCTTTTTCACGGAGGGATAGGATTCGGTTATACATCGCAATTCCCTCGAAAACGCCTCCGCCACCTGAATTAATATGGATTTCTAATTCATCACCGCTTTGTAAATCACGGATTTGGTTGGTAAAATCCTGTAATACCCACGAGTCTATTGATTCGTCAATATAAATTTCTTTTTTGGTGGGTTTGGGCATTGGTTTTATGAATAACGCCGCAAAGTTCGGTAGGGGGTTGGCTCGCACCAAATTCAAGAAAGTTCTACTCCAAAAAATCGGAGTTGTACTCCAAAAAAACGGAGTTAAACTTTTTCTATTGAGTTGGTTTATAGTTAATTAGGGTGTTTTTGGGCTATTTTGAAAATTCGCGTATTTTTTCTTTCAAAAAGGCATCGGCGAGGCGCACAATTTCTTGTCTATTGTCAATATTTTGGTTTTCTAAGTAGTTTGCAAAAGCGGTAAAAATATTGTAATAATTTTGTTTGGATTCTTTGATAATAGTGGCTTTGAATGAGGCAAGGAGTTTGTTTAGTCCGTCTATTTGGTTGGTGGGTAAGCGTTCAAAGGTGGCTTCGGAGGTTTGCGTTTTAATAAAAAGTTTAACTACCTGAGTTTCATACTCTATCATTTCTAAAATATCATTTTGGATATTGTTGAGGGATTGAGTTCGTTTGTTTTTGCGTTCGCGCCAGTTATTATCCTCAGCCCATTGGTAGATAGTCCGTTTATCTACTTCAAAAATGGAGGCGAGTTGGTCGTAGTCGTAGCCTGCGAGGAATAAGTCAAAGGCTGGGAGGTGTTGGTCTTTTTTCATAATGAAAGATTTTGATTTAAAATGATATGTGATATTTGTTTGTTATAGCAATTTTCTTATTTTTGGGGAGAGGGATGGGGTTTAATTTTTGCCGGGGAGGACGCGGAAGTCCGCAAGCGTTTCTCCCTGGGGTTTGGCGCGGGTTCGCACATCGGGGCGGGAGGGGGTGATTTTAGTACGTCCCTCACGGTTTCTGCTGAGAGGTGGTAGGTTTTGGCGAGGTAGGCAATGATTTGGTCTGTGGTGGGCATTATTTCCTTTCTATTGACCTTGATTGGGGTATTAATCAACGCTTCAAAGTCCTTGCGAAGTTGTTCGTTGCGCTTGGTGATGTTGGCAGTTCTAACCGTCATATTAACCTATGAGGGCGCAAAGTTACACACAAATCAATTAGGTTCGTTTTTATAAAATGGGATATAATTGGATAGTTTTTAATTCCTCCGAATTCGTATTTATTAGAATTGCTTCTTACAATAGCAGAAATTTTGAGGAGGGCGTTTTAATCCAAACTCATTAATAGATAATGGATTAGGGTATAGTTTGACTGTGTATATTACTAATACCCAGCCTTTTGAGCAATTTTTGAAATATTGATTAAATTCCTATTCATTGATATATCCCCAGTTTTTAAGTCTATAATATGTCGAATAATTTATATCTATCTCATTAGCAGACAATATGTTAAATTCTCCAATTATCTTAGAAACGGGGGCGGTTGAGTAAACAAATATCTTATCATTTTTAACATTGAAATTGTTTAAATTCCATATTTTTCTACGAAACTCATAAAATTTATCGCCTCTAAAAATAGCATCGGCGTAGATTGGTTTGATTGATAGAATGATGTCCATTTTTATTTTTGTTTAAGTTCTGTTTTTATTTTTTTTATTAGCCTGCTCATATCCTCAGTCGTTAGATTGTTGAAATCAAAAGTAACTTCAATTTGATTGAGGCATTTTATAAAATTTATCTGTAAATCAATAGGAGATTTATATTCCTCATATTCAATATAAAAAAATGTTATAAAAACAAACTCTTTGCCGTGATGATAAAACTCAATGCTCGGTGTAATTCTACAATGCGTTTCACTTTCGAAATCCTTTATTTTGCACTGACGTTTAACTTTTTTTGCTAAGGCGATGAGTTCTTTGATGTGCTGTTCCATTTTTATTTTTGATTAAAGTTCTAAATTGTTTAAAATAATTTAAGGTGAAATTTATGTTTATTTGCATACCTGTTGGCAATGTGCCGATGTAAGTCGTATCGTAAATGACATCGTTGGCATAGGGCTTTTAGGTTTTCGTCATCACAATTCTCGGGCGTATGGTCAAGATGGGCAACGGTTAGGATTACTTTGGATTTCGTTATCGGATGAGGTTCATAGTTCTTGGCTCCACAAAATTCACACGCATTTTGCGCCCTATCAAAACGGATGCGCTTGGAGATTTCCTTCCAGTTATTTGGGTATCGGGATTGTTTTTCTTTTGATATTGGCATATTGTTATTACTTTTTTGTCTGTTTTATCCTACACATCCTACAACAAGGGTTAAGTTATTGATATTTAATATGCTTTTTTGATGTAGGATTGAGATATTAAATTGAATGAGAACCTTAACAAAGAGCAATGTTGTAAGATGTTGTAAGATTGTTGTAGGATTATTTTGCGTTATCCTACAACAAAAAACGTTTTGTAAATTACTTAAAATCAAATACTTATATAATAATATAATTAATGATGTAGGATAAGTAGGATAAATTGGGTAAATTGTCCAAGCCTGTAATTTTGCACAAAAAAAAACCGTTTTTGAATCGGGATTAAAAGGGTAGGTCATCAGTGTTTTCGTTTTCTATTGATTGAGATTTTTGTTCTTGTATGGTTTGTTCATTTAGATTTTGAGTTTCAACCACTCCGTTTATTTCGTCCCGTGATTTTTCAATTAAGAACCAAATTTGAACTAATTTGCCATTTTTATCACGGCGATTTGCTTTTTCAAAATGCTCCTTCAACGCAATACCCAGTTTGCGAATAGACAAACGCAAGCCAGTATCTTTTTCAAGTTTTGATAAAATCATAGATGTTGGCATCATTGTTTTAGCCAATTCTATTCTTTTGGGTTTTTCAAAATATTGTAATAGAGTCTCTTCTTCCAAATTAACCTGATTAAATTTCTTGTTATGCTCATTGAGTTCGGTAATTTCATCACGGGTAAAATGATATTTTTCGCCAGCGAGCCAATAATTATAAGCCTGAAACCAAAGATAATCAATATTGAGTTTTTTTTTGTAATCAATCTCCTCTACTTCAAAGGAAAGGAAGCGTCTATTGCCGGTTGGGTCGCAGAGATAATCTATGTTATTTACCGAGCCAACGAATGATGCTACACGGGGATAATCTTCTAAAATTCTACCATAAGGAGGGCGCAATTTTATAAAAGGTTTGGTGATGGTTTCTTTGAGAGAATTTTCACTTCTTTTGTTCAAATCGCCAAGTTGGTCATCTATGTTAATTATGAAACATTTTGCGAGCATTCCGAGTGTATCTTTTTGTTCTAAATCTATTTTTCCAACGTATAAATGTCGCTTCAAAATTTCAGGGCATAACCGATTTAAAATAGTTGTTTTTCCATCGCCTTGTTTGCCGCATAACACAACGCAGGTATGGTTCCGAGCGGAGATAAAATTGGTGTCCATTACTTGGGCAACTGCGGCTATGCACCATCTTCTAAAATAGTTATAAAAACGTTGTTGATTTTCACCTTTTATTTCAATTGCATCGGTATATTCTTTGATGTAATCTATATTAGGATTGTAATCAATTGAATTGTCTGTTTTATTTTTTAATCCGTTAAAATAATCGGTTAATGGATTGTATTTTTCAACAAAATCTGACCGCAAAAGCATATCTAATTTATCTTTTGAAATCATAATTTTATTGTCCATTAATCTAATGGCAATTGAATTAAATTCGTGATTGTACATTACTAACCATTCAGTAGGTTCAATGGCTTTAATTAACAAAGGGTCAATTGCTTTATTTATGGGTTCTTCTTTTTGATGTTCAATACAGTAATATTCTACATCCCCGCTTATGTAATTTAATCTAAATTTATAATGAGAAAGTAAAAAACGTTTGAGGCTGGAATGGGTAATAAAAGAGTTGGGAGTAGTGGTTTCGGGTTGTGTTTGTTCGTTGGATTGTAACTCATTAGGCTCAACTTTTTGGGTTGCTTTTTTAGATTTTTGGTCTGGCTTTGGTATAGGGATAGACATTATTAAATGGCTTGGGATTTACATAAAAAATATTGTTCTATTAGTGTATTTATCAATGCTGAGTTAGGTACTTCTTTTGGCAATGGAGCATAGATTTCTAAGTGGCTGGCGGCTGAATAAAAAGCTAATAATTCAATGAGATTATATACGTGTTTGTGGTTGTAGGAATCCAATAATATCATATCTTGTATTTTTTCTTGGCGAATGATTTCTTTTAATGGCGTTGAAGCAAATTCAAGTGCTTGTTTTAATTGTTTATTTTCTTTCAAAATAAACAGAAATTCGGCGCGGATATATTCCAAATTTTTGCATTGTTGGTAGATTTTTTTAGCAAAAGAACCTGTTAATTTTCCTGACTCAATACCCTTCGCATACTGCTCTATTATTTGAGAATTTGTTTGCTCAAAAAGTTGCAACGGGTCCGGAGGAATAATATGTTTTTGTTGCTTTGCCAAGATTAATATTTGCATACTGGTTGGGGTTTAATTTTAGATTCGAATAATTGATTTCCAATGATTAAATTACCATAATCTTCGGCAGTTTGTTTAGCCATTTCTGGCGTTATCGTATGCCCGTCTCCGTTCATAATTTCTTTGTGGATTATGCGCAAATGTTCAAAAGAAATCTTATGACAAATTGCATCAAATAGGGTGATATTATTGCTCAAAGCGAACAAAACTTCCAGCCTGCAACCGCGTGATTTGCGCCAGCCATTTGTCAATAAAATCCCATCGCATTCTTTCACCGCAATTAAGCAAGTATTGAGATAAGCCTCCCAAATATCATCCTCTATTTCTGGAGTAAAATCCATACCTTCTTCTAAATATTTTTGTTCAAGCGAGTGGGCATATTGATGATTTAATTTCAAAGGATTAACAAATGCAAAATTATTATTTTGCAATAATTTTTCCGCTTTTTCTGCCCGTTCTGGAGCGTCTGTGGAGCATGTAATTGGTAATGAAATATAGACCATCATCTTTGCGGCGCCCCCCTATGCGCATATTGTTTATTATTCAAAAATGGCTCAGACTTAGGAATATAGTCCGTTACAATCGCGTCAAAACGAACGCCTGCATAGGTAACTTTTGTTTGCTCGTCATTAACAAAATTGACGACAACCGAAAAGTTTGGTTTGACTAAAATTTCATAGCCTCCGTTTTCATCCTGCATCTTTTTTTTCAAAATCAAAACCCTCAATGAAGGTTTTATGCAGGTATCGGCTTGATGCTCAGATATTACTTTGCCTAAGGCATTATGAATGGGTAGGCATTCTTCGCAGGTGATTCTGACCCATTTTTCTTCTGTTTTTTCTTTTGACATAGTGTTGATTATAAAATAGTTGGAGCGATATTTTGTGGAATAACATTGTTGCGAATTTCCTCTGAAAAATTAATATATAGAACGGGCGTATCGTTCTTTTTGAGGATTAAATAGAGCAAGGACGGGAAGGTTTGCGTAACGATAACCTTTTCATTGACAATGCTATAGCCTGCCTGCATCCGCAATTGAGCGGAGTATGGAAAGTTTTCGCCGATAATTAGCCCTTTTTCAGTGAGCAAATCTTTATCTTGCTCAAAACAGAACTGAATAATAATATCCTTATCCTGTTGAAAAACAATAACTTGGCTGATAATGCTAAGATTAAACGCCGCATAATTCAGGTCGCCGGGAACCAGCGCAGTGTCGGTTTCATAAGAAACAATATGCCCAGCCATCGCGCCGTCTGGCGGTGCTTGCGTAAAATTGACGATGTTGCCAGCGGATTCTAAAATCTTGCCGGGATTAATTGATTGGAGTTGTCCTGTTTTCATTGGTTAATTGAAAAGATTTTTGATTGATTAGTAAGATAAAAAGCGTTGATGTTTTGATTTTTGCTCCTCTTTGGATTTTGTAACTGGCGCGATGTAAATTGTCTTTTTACGTTTCAGCCTCCGGAGCCGTTTATTTGTTTTTCTTAGGTGTGCGTGCATATTTTAATTTACTTTAGTAGATTCGTATTCGTGTTCAGTTGCGCCTTCCGCTTCGTTTTGAGTAGGGTTTTTGCTACCCAACAGTTCAATATGATTGACGGTCATTTTTAATTCCGCGCTCCAAGTGCCGTCCTTGCGTTGATAGAGATTGACTTCTGGGCGACCTTCCACATAAACCAGCGTACCTTTTTTGAGGTATTCGGCGATTTTGGTTGATTGCCCATACTGAATGAACTTGGCGCAGGTTACCCAAGTTGTTTTTTCGGTCTGTACTCCGTTGCTGGTGTATTTTTCCGTGTGCGCCACGCTAAAATTAATGACGCAGAAATCTGTTTGATGATTGAGTTGGGCATCGTTTCCCAGATGCCCGATGAGGGTTGCTTTTAACATAGTATTATTTGGTAAGTGATTGATTATGTGAATATTTTGTTGTTGTTAAATTGAAATTTAGTTTATTGGTTTGCAGAAAAATTGTAGAAATATGAAAGAAATTGAAATTATTAATGAAATGCTTAAAAAGGCGAGCATTCCTACGGATAAGTATTTGGAAATCAAAGTAGATTTGTTGCTGAAACTGTTGATTGATACCAAAGCAGAAACTAAGGCAATAAATTACAATGCAAAAATTACAGAACCCGATACCGATCGTGAAATTTATCGGACAAATTTTGAAGTAATTTTGCAAGAAATTATAAAACAGCATCACTAATTGTTTGAGAATTAAGGGTTTTACTTTTTTCTAATAGTTCTTGCGTAACAATAGTATGCTTAGCAAAAGCACCATTGAGTTTGTGTTTTGCACACAATAAAATATGCTCTGCATCCGAAATCGTCAATCCAATCAATAACTGATGGATTTGATTGATTTTATTATTATAAAATGCACTATTTTCCATTGATTTTTTGACGACATCCGCGTGGCTATCGCTCCCGCCTTTATCTTGGTTTTGTGTTGAATTTTCCATCTTTTCTATCTCTTATTTTTAAGTGAATTATTTTTGTTTTTTTTGGTTTCAACATCCGCAACAGCCACGTTGCCAAAAACATTTTGGTTCTCGAAACGGGGCTTGCGAACACTCAACGATGGCTGACTTTTATCCACTTTCATTTCATTAAAATTCTTTGCTAACCTTTTCATTTTCGTCTCAAATTCCTGCCAACTGAAATAATGTTTGTTGCCTATTCCAAAGTTGGTGAGGTTGAAGGGTTTGCGAAAGTTTTTGTCAAAGTGGGAGCGGGAGCAGTCCATCTTTTTGCATATCTGAGCCACACTCATTACATCCTGCCCCACAAGACCTTCAAACACGGTGGTTTGTCCTTTCAAGCCTTTGGGTTTGGCTGAGGTCGCCAATATACGCTCGCTTTGTTCTAACATCCATTCTAATACATCGGGGCGTTTCCATTTCTTGGAACTATCCAATTTCTGTAAATC
>Ga0247727_10009561_pt1 | contig 17500 bp, 16 predicted proteins | sample WisWelCaveWW1625_FD_202498 | JGI IMG/M metagenome (GOLD analysis project Ga0247727, IMG submission 202498) | Biofilm microbial communities from Wishing Well Cave, Virginia, United States - WW16-25 | ecosystem: Environmental > Aquatic > Deep subsurface > Groundwater > Cave microbial mat | place...
CACGCGCTCGGCAACGTCCGTCAATTCAAGATTCGAATGCCGCTCGCTGGTCAGCGCCAGCCAGTTGATGGGCTGCGCATTGACGTCGATTTTCTGAATGATCGGATCGTCGGCCTCGCGCGGCAGAAAACCGCGCACGCTCGACACTTTATCGCGCACGTCGTTCGCGGCTTCGTCGACATTGCGATCCAACTCGAATTGAATCGTGATGACCGAGCCTTGCTCCTGACTCGAGGACGTAATCGTCCTGACGCCTTCGATGGTCGAAAGCTGCTCTTCTAAAATATCCGTGATTTCGGTTTCAATCACGTTGGGGCTGGCGCCGCGATAAAACGTGATGATGGACACCACCGGCGAATCGATATCGGGGTATTCGCGCACCGGCAGGCGCAGAAAAGAAACGAGTCCGAAAATGATGATCACGAGGCTCATCACCGTCGCGAGCACCGGGCGTTGAATGGAGATTTCACTGAGTTTCATGGTTGGTCTTCAATTTGGTAAACTAAATTTTATCACAAAGTCGGAAAAATTTTCCAACGGATTAAAAAACGACCAACGGATAAAAACCTTTTGGTAGCTGTTCAAGAACAAAACGATGTTGTCATTCGTAGGAATCTTTTTTATCTCAAGCACCGTGCTAGTATGAAAAAAGATTCTTCCGAATGACATTTGAAATGATGACCAAACACTTTTTGTTTTTAAAATCCGTTGGCAGCCGTTATCCGTTGGGCATAATTTATTTTCAAACCACCTTTCACTGATTGCCCGTAATCGGCATCACCTTCGCGCCGGGAAAAAGTTTTTGATGGCCGGCGCGAACAACCAATGTGCCGGCTTTGAGGCCGTTGAGCACTTCGACGCTCTCGCGCATGCGTGTGCCGAGTTCGACCGGCGTGCGCGCCACCGTGCTGTCGGCGTTGATGAGGAAGACCAGCGCCTGATTGCCTTCGACAAAAACGGCTTCGTTAGGAATAACCAGCGCGTTTGGGCGTTCGCTCAAAATCACCGTGACGTTTGCCGACATGCCGGGGCGAAATTTTGCGCCGGGATTGTCGAGGCGCGCGATAATTTTCGCGCGCCGCGTCGCGAGATCGACCACCGGCTCGATGACTTCGATCTTTCCGGCCAATTCAACATTCGGATAGGCGGTCGTAGAAACTTTCACTGCCGCGCCGCGCTGCAAGCTGGCGTAATAACGCTCCGGCGCCGAAAACGTCACACGGAGTTGTTGAATCTGCGCGAGATCCGTGATGGCTGAACCGGCGCGCAGAAAGGCGCCGGGACTCACTTGCCGCGCGCCGAGATTGCCGGCAAAAGGCGCAACGATGCGAGTCTTTTTTAAACGCGCGCGAATCCACGCGAGATCGGCTTCAGCAACTTTCAATGCCGCGGCGGCATCGTCGAGATTCTGCGCAATGCCGAGGCCTTCGTCCGTGATGTTTTTGATGCGTTCGTAACTGACTTTGCGCTGTTCGAGAATCGCTTCGGCGCGCGTTTCTTCGGCGCGCATTTGCGTGTCATCCAACTGCGCAATCAAACCGCCTTTGGCAATCGCCTCGCCCTCGCGAAACGGCAGGCTGATCACCGTCGCGTCGATTTCGGAGACAACAGTAATCGCGTTCACCGCTTCAATCGTGCCGACCGCTTCGAACGGATCAGTCACCGTGCTCTCAGTGACTTTGGCCGTTTCCACCGGCATCGGCGGCATTTGAAAACCGCCCTGTGCTTGCTGCTGCGAGCAGCTTGTGGTGATGAGAAAAATAAAAATGACCACTGCGGCCAACAGAAAACTGTTTGTTGCTTTACATCTTGAATACTGCGTCATGCTATGCTTGTCCTTTCCTTGATTAGATCAATTTCATCTATGAATTACAATAGAATTTTCTGCATTTCTTCGACTCGGCGAGCAGAAGATGTGGAATATTAGTTGTCCAATTGTACAAACTGAACAGCTTACCACAATTCTAAAATGGTGCTCATTGTTTTGCTGTGTTTTACTCCTTCTTCTAACTTACATGTAGTTTTTGCCAAATTTCGATCAACTTTATGGTTTCTCTCTCCGCAAAAGGCAAAAGTGTAAATTTGTTTTTCAAATGTGAGATCAACTTATACAATGCGACACGTCGATCTCGCGCATAAGTGAGTTGATCAAGTAATTTCAGTAATAAATAGTCACGTTTTTCAGAAATTACGGAATTAAGCCACAACTCAAAAATAAAATTAGAGCTAACGACAACTGCAGGCATCAACTCTGAATTATTTCCATTAAGAACCTTAAGCACTCCTGTATAGGGAGTTTTGGGTTCCCAATTCGATTGTCGTGCAGCTTCGATCAATGTGCTGCTATCAATGCTCGTATGTTTGTAGTTACCCCCAGCCAGTTTAATAATCAAATTGTTGTATGCATCCTTATCAATTTTTCCTTTATTTAGGCCATAAAGCAATAGCGCTTGTGTCCAGACTCCCTCAACATTGAACTCCGCTTTCATGAATGCACGATATCGTTCATCATCCGAGAATAACAAGTTGTCCTTCTCGCTTGCAATCAAAGCGGTATCGACAAACGATCGTCCTATCAGTCGGTCCAGTTCATCCTTGTATCTTCTATTTAGTTGTAAAGCACAGTTGCATGGCAAAACATCACAATTGTCTTTTGTCCAGTTTAAAATTTGTTGCAAATACTCCCGACTTTTTTCCACTTCATCGCGTGAAATTTCCTGTCTAAAAAACTGCGCGCCTTCTTTGAAAATCTTCATGAAACCCTTCGCCTGCATTCCCTTCCGCGATGCAATAATTTCTTCTAAGAGATCAAGCGTTGACTGAGCGATTCCTAATTTCCAAAAGTTTTTGGCAATCACGTCTTGTGCTGAAATACCGTGAATTGTCATCAAACTTATGAAATCAACTATCAACTTAAAATTTTGATTAAGAAGATAAAGGGCAGATTGTCTTTCTGCAACGCTACCATTGCAACATCTTAGTCCAATATCGTCATTATGGATAAAGTTTGCCCAAACCTGCAAAGGATCAGCCTTCATTACTTGAGAAATCGTTCCAATAGTACACACCCCATTTTGGTAAAGCCGCTCGATCTCTAATATGACTTTATGCTGCTCATTAACTTGTTTAATAACAAGATTTACTCCTTCAGATTTTTGACCATCAGTTTCCTTAAAATCAACTCTAACTAATTCAATGCCTTTGTTCTCAGGAAATAACTTATTGAATTTTTTCATACTTTCATGAAGAGCATAAACATATTTACTTTTTATTTCCAGAATCTTGCAGATATCTGGAGATATTGCATCTTGTCTGAGCACAACCTCGGAATTTATCGTTTTTTCTAAAAGTTTGCGACTAAGAGGCAGATTGATATTTAGCTCATTTCTATCGAAATTAACATCGTCACGCAACTCAATGATGTACCATTCTTTTTCTCCTGAACCATGTTCTACAAGCACTGCTGAATCAACTACCACTTTTTCTGTTTCTAGTAATCCCTTCAGTGCTTCTTCACTCTCGAAGAATAGACCTACATACCTCAAATGCGCTTCGGCATCATTAAAGTATTTTCGTCTCAATTCATACATTGCTTTAAGAGCATCGAGGGCTTTGTTTCTCGAAAGATAGAGAAAAGAAAGAAGCAGGCCAGATTTTAAGTTTAGCGATTTGACATCTATACTTGAATTGAGCAATTCATCGACTTTGTTGAGATTATTTGAGCGTAAATCAATCACGCCTTTTCGTAATTTCATACTAAAATCATTCGGGAAATGTGAAATATAAATTTCACAAACTTCGTTTGCCTTCGGTAAATCGCCAATAGCTTCGTAAATCGCTGATTCCATCTCTGAATAAAACTTCTCAGGTCCGCATACAGAACGGATTGTTGAGCAGATTTCCAATGCCTTTTGAGATTCACCGCTATGATAATAGGCATTCGCCAACTGACGTGTGAAAACACTATCCGTTTCATTATCCGTGATTTTTTCTAATACATCAATTGTATCCTCATATAGTTCAAGGGCATATAATTGACCAGAAAGTAAAATTAATGCTTGGGCGGTCGTTTCATCAGTGACATACTTTTTAGCCTCTCTAAGAAGAGCTTTGGCTTGATCAGTTTGATGTTGGCGTTTATAGAATATTGCCTCGAGTACTAAATCTTTGACATCTGTGGGAAATTGCTTGCGAAGTTCGATAATGATTTCACGAGCCTTTTCGAAATTCCGCAGATCTATGTAAAGTATAGCTAATAATCTATCAGCGTCTTTTTTGAGATTCAATAGAAGATCATTCTTGAGAAAATTTTCAAGAACGCCAATTGCTTCTTTGAAATCATCGATGTTTCTTAATGTTTCTGCTAAAAGCAGCGAAGCATCAGACTTTGGCTCTGAAGAAACGACGTTCTTTAATAAATCAATCGCTTTTTGAAATTCACTTTGTTCAACATGGAGAAGAGCTCGACTTTTGATATAAATACTGTTGGAAGGATCAAACTCTACAGCCTTTTCAATATCTGCAACCGCACCAACATTATTTCCCAGCAGCTTTTTGGCAATACCTCGATTAAAAATCCAGCCACATTTGTAGCTTCTAAGCTCAGTGTCTTTAATTGCATCCCAAGCTTGATCAAAAAAGCTTATTGCTTCTTCCAGTTTGGCCTTTTTAGATTTGATTTCCTTGGAGAGAAATCGAATTGGCCTCATTTCCGAGGCCAATTCGAGTAAAAAGCTTCCAAAATTTGCCTTTAACTCTGGATTATTCTCGAGGTCATTTGAAAGAGCTAATCTGAAATATTCTTCAGCTTGCACCAAAAGATTTTTTCTTTTGGCAATTTGTGCAATCGCATAACTTACAATAGGTTTCTTTTGAAATTTCTCAGGAACCTGCTCAAGAATATCCTCAAATTTACTTTCGATGTCAGACAACTCAAGCAACAAAGCATAAGCTTTTTCACTGGCAGGATTTTTTTCTAAAACGCCTTTTGCACTGTCTTTGGCTTTGACCTTTTGCTCTGTAAATAGATACCCGAGCGCCAAATTATAAAGAGCATTTTCATCCTGATCGCTGTACTGAAACGCTTCGATAAATAAATTTGCTGCATCTTCAAATTTGCCAAGAGAAAGGTTCGCAGCTCCTTTGAAGGTTAAAATTCTATACTTAATTTTTGAGTCTGCTCTATGCCAAATTCGATCCTGTAGATTTGTGACGTAATCAATCACTTGGCAAGGCTTTAAGTCGCTGTAAAGCCGTTTAGCATACTCTAATTCGAAATGATACTCTGAATTTAAGTCAGTATGAGGTTGAGCTGGAAGACGGACAGACTTCAATTCTTCAATCTTTTCAGAGAAAACTGACAATATGTCTCCATGCTGTTCAGCCTGCTCCAGCAAAATCCTGTTGGTCGCTTCTTTTAGACTATCGATTTTTACAGCATTTGAATCTGTAGTATCGGGAAATATTTGCGGCCAGTGTTTTTTAAGAAGCTTGTCGTACTCTACTAATCGGTTTCGAATGTCATCCCAACTGCAAACGCTTACAGAAAAAAGCTTTTTCTTATTATGCGCATATGTAATTTCTCTGGCGACTTCTTGAATTTTTTCATCTCGAGGCCCTGTCGTAGCTAAGATAAACTCGGAGAGAACTGGTTTGAATTTCTTGGCTTTTTTTACTTCTGCCCGTAATTCAGATTCAGTTACATGCTTTTCTAAAGAATTATCTTTTACTTTGCATTGAACGCCAGCGTATTTTGTCCCTAAATTGGGGCGTCCAAAGAAGTCAACACCGTACTGACGCTGACCTTCTCGTCCATTTTGTTGAGTGCTTTGGTCTTTCCAGATTTCCCGCCAAAGATCGCAGCAAATATCTTGAAACTCTTGCCAGTTTTTTGGGGGCGGCAATTGCATGTTTGATAAGGTTGGCATTGTATCAATCCTTGATTATCGTCCTTTTAGGGTGAATTGGCTTTGGGTATATTGGCGATGCAAAAATTGTAAGCGCGTTCATCGTTAATAAAAAAGTTGAGAGAATGCCGGTAATTATGTCTCTTTGCCAAAAAAACCGGGCGCCATCCCGATCCATCGCTTCGGCGGATTCGGCTTCTATAATGATGGGAATGCGGCGTTGGTGGAGTATATCATGAAATTCCCAACGGTCGATACCAGCAATCTCAGCAGCGCGGCCAAGTGAAACTTCATCGGCTTTGAACAATTCGACGGCGAGTTCCAATCGCAAATTCGAGGGCAGCGAACTTTGGGTTATCGCGTTACGCGGCTTCAAGCACGACCTCGCGAACGCGAATCGGCTGTTTCACAGCAAAATTTGCCTGAACGATGTGATCGATGTAGAGCGCGATCTTTCCATCCAAGGTTTTATGATCACATTGGGTGCATGATTGCGCCGGTACACTTTTGACCTGAATGTGCAATCCTTTGCGATGGAAATTGATATCGGCGGTGCCGGAAATCATGGCGGAGCGGCATTTTGAGCAAGTGGTCATGGCGTAAAGTAACAAAATTCTCTCTCAAAATCAAGCTGTCATTCTGTGCTATCATATTTCCTCTCGCACGAGTGAAAAATGTAGCGAAGCCGTCTCGGCGCAGACAAGATGTCTGCGCTACCGGCTGCTTTCGCGTTAAAAATAATTTTCACTCAACCATCGCCGCAACCATCTCCTGTAAAATCGGCGCGGTTTTTTTCGTGGGCCGATTGAGAACCGACGCTTGCAGATTAACCGTCACACGCAAGGCCCGCAAGCCATGCACGCCCTGCAGGTCTTCCAACTCGAAATCTTCCAGTGCATCCGTTAAGTAGCCGGAGCCTTGCAAATAATCGATGTACTCGCGGTACTCCGTCGCTTCTCTAGCCTGCGAATAAACAATGGCGATTTGGCCGGGCTGGGTGAGTCGCTCGCTCGTGCCTTTGATCACCGCTTTGTCGATGCGCTTTTTCAAAATTTCATAACGGACGTTATACGTGCCGTCGACGTCAAACTTCTTTTCATCATAACGAAAGCGAATGGTCAACGGATGGTTTTGCACGAGAATAAGATGGGCCAGTTCCAAAGGCACTTTGAGCTGGGGCTGCAATTTCGTCGCTTGCCTGGCCACGCCGCACAGCAGCATGATCTGCCACAGGCGAATATTTTTGAGATAAATCGGATCGAACTGACCGTCTTCCACCAGCGCCGCGCCGAGGTAGATGCCGTGTTCCACGCCGTCGCTTTTGTATTTTTCAAAATAGTGCGGGTACATCGCTTGCGCCTTTTCCTGCTCGGCGTCGATAAAACCGCAAACGGCTTCGTTGAGCTGCGCGACGCTTTCTTCGTAGTCTTTGCGCTTGTTATAAACCGTGCCGACCACAGAATTCAAATCCGCGCGATACGCTTGAATCCGCTCATCGAGATCCAGACCAAACGTTTTGAAATGATCGAAGTGCGGCTCGACTTCCCAGCGGAGAAACTCGAGAATGTTTACCTCATCGCCGGAGCCTAAGCCGTCTTCCAGATGGTCCAATTGTCTGCCGATGCGATGATTGATTTGCGCCAGGTAGGGCAAGCTTTTGTGGCAATGCGCCAGCAAAACGATTTCGCGCGCCCGCTGCAACTGCTCAGCCAGATCGCCGCTAATGGCGTTGTTGCGCAGCGTTGACGAGCCGCGAATATCCGAAACGCCGTAGAGCGGATAAACTTCCTTGAACACAATCGGCTCCATGCCGGCAACGGCGCCGCTGTTTTGCTCCTGCAAATATTTCAACGCCGCGCGCTGGAAACGCCATTCCACCGCCGGATGAATCGCCGTGCACTGCTCTTTGATCACCGCTTCAATCCGGTCGTTCAGCTCATCGAGACTGCGCTTGATGGCGAGCGCAAAGAGCGCAAAAATTTCTTTGAGCTTGAACGCGTTCATGGCATTGAGGTCGCCGCAATTCGGTGAACCCAATTCCAACAGGCCAACGAATTTCTCTTCGTAAAACAGCGGCGCGATTAAAAGATTTTTGATGCCCTGTTTGATAATTTCCGCTTCCACCTGCGTCGGCGAATCATACTCGGTCAAGTCCGCCACGATGACCGTATCCTTTTGCTTGAGCACGCGATCATAAATCGAGCCGGAGAACGTGCTGCAATGTTTGCGACATTTGTCGTCAAGAATGAAACTTTGGCCAATTTTGCGGCCCTGCTCGCGCAGGAGATTTTGCGCGCCGGGAATGCCCGCCAGCCCCAATTTGAGCGCCGGCCGTTGCAACAACGCGCGCAGCTTGGTTTGCAAACGTTGAAATTTCACCACCGAGGTGAGCGCGTCTTTTTCCAGCAGATCATTTTTGACCGACGATAGAATTTCTTGATCCGTCACGTCAATCACATTCATGATGGCGAAACCGTGCAGCTCGAAAGCCGAGGGCGGAAGCAATTCGAACCAAAGGTTCAAATCGGTAGGATTGGCGGTCAGGCGCTCCAGATCCTTTTTATCGAGCACCGGCGTTGCGGCGGCTGGTTTGATTTCAATAAATCGTCTGTCGAACATAATGCGGTAGTGCCGCTCCAGACCGGTTTGCGAATCGCTGCCGGTAAAAATGAGCGGATACTCGAAGTTCATTTCAAAATTATAGAATTGCCGCAGAATGTGGGAATAAATGCTCAAAATTTTTCCGGACTCGAATTGCGCGGCGCCGACATTCAAACCGATTTTGAAATTGTCGCCTTGCAACAGATCGAGCCGTTGGAATCCGGGCGTGGCATAAAACGGCTGCATCGTATAAGGCACGAGGGCGGCGCCGTTGATCCCATTCCAATGCGCCGAGGGAAAAATGGCGCTCATGAGCTGCTCCACCAGATCGGCATGCACCTTGAGCACGGTGAGGTCGTCAATCGGTTGCCTCAACGCCGGCGCTTTTTGCAGCTCGGCATTGATTTTTTTCGCACCGGCCGCGCGAATGGGATTATCGTCCGTTTCGTAGCTTTTCCAATGCTCAATCAGGCGCGTGAAACTAAGATAGCTTTTGAAGCCAACCGTCGCCGGCGACACGCTAAAATTTTGGAATACTCCATTACCAGAGGACAAAACCGCTCCGTTGGATTTGCTGTAGCTTTGATTCATGCCCAGGACTCCGCGTTGAATATCACGCCAAAAAAATTAAATCGGCGGCAATAGCTTGACAACGTTAACTTAGCTTGAAACTGTCATTCCGACCGAAGGGAGGAATCTTTTGGAAGCAGATTTCTCGTCCCGAGCAAGGGACTCGAAATGACAGACTTTAACTTAACATTGTCAAGATAGAATATAACAAAACTTAACGAGCCATCAATGCTCACAATTTTTAAAACGCACAACAATTCTCCCTCTGCAATCATCATTCAAATGCAATTCTTTCTTTCAACGCCGCCGCCGTGGTCGTTTCGCCCGCGGCAATCAACGCGCGCGCTTCATCAACTTTGCCCCAAACGTTCCATAACAACACGCCGCGCACGCGCTGGTTGTCGAGATAATAAAGCACGCCGGTATTGAATTTCTCTTTCCAATCCGCCACCACTTGCAAGCGGCTATCCAGCTCGCCAACAGCTTCGTATCCAATCTCAAAAAGATCGGAATAGAAAAACGGCGTGTGCGTGAAGTTGACATTTGCACCGGCCATCGCTTGACCTGCGGCTTTGCCCATCGTGTTCGCGAGATCTTCGTGCTCGACGCGGCGCCGCGCGCGCAAAGCTTGATCGAAATAATTGGCAACGTCACCGGCGGCAAAAACTTCGGGATGGCTCGTGCGCAGGGATTGATCGACGACGATGCCGTTATCAATCTTCAAACCTGCCGCAACCGCGAGATCGACATTCGGCACGATGCCGATGCCGGCGACAACACCGTTGGCGTTGAGGCGACGATTATTTTTCGTCACCAGCGTCAAATTTACGCCCGAGCCTTCCAGGCCAACGACGGATTCTCCGGTGATCACTTCAACGCCTTTTTGGCGATAATAATCGTTGAAAAACGCCACCGCCTCCGCCGGAAAAAGACGGGCGCAAATGCCGTTCTCCGGCGTGATCAGCGAAACTTTTTTGCCATTCATCGCCAGCGCGGCCGCCACTTCGGAGCCGATGAAGCCTGCGCCAATCACGGCAAAAGTCTCGCGCTGTTTGGCCAGCTCCTGCAAACTGTGATAATCCGCGAGCGTGCGGTAATAGATAATGTCATCGCGGCCAAAAGGCAAGCGTCGCGGCGTTCCGCCCGTTGCCAGCAAGAGCTTGTCGAACGCGTGCACGTTGCCGTGATCGTCATGCGCTTGTTTGCCGGAGAGATTGAGCTTTTGCGCGATACGGCCGAGATGATAAGTGACGTTCGCGTCCGTCGCCGGCCGCATAATCTCAGCCACCGTTTTCTTTCCGGTCCACAGCGCCTTCGATAAAGGCGGGCGATCGTAAGGATGATTCGTTTCGGCAGTGATCACGCCGATCGTGCCGTTGGCATCGATCGCGCGAATGCCGTCGATCGCCGAAGCCGCGGTCATGCCGCCGCCGATGATGAGGTATTTGTATTGAGCCATCGCATTTCTCCTGAAGTTAGGCGAAGTCCGGCTTGCGCATGACGAGGCTTCTCATTTAGCATAATCCCGTTGCGCAAGTCGGACTTCACTTTATTATTATTTGATGACGTGATCGCTGGTCGAACGCCAAATCATAAGAGTGTTTGAACAACGCCATGGTGTTTTCAATATCGGCAGATTTCTTAAGATAAAAACTCACCCAGCCGCTCTCCGGTAGAATATGATGCGCTTCGGCGCGGCCGGCGGCGACGATTTCATCGCGGTCTTTTTTCGGAAACGGAAGATCAACGAGCGCGTCGCCGTGAATATGGCCAAGCTCGCGTTTGCCCAAACGATATTCCGTGCCGCCGAAGCGATGCGGATGCGCGATCACTTCCGGCCAACTCGTGACCGCAGCGTGAATTTTTTCGTGCGCGCCTTTGACGGGCATCTTTCACCTCCAGAAGGAAAATCGCTGATATGTAAAGCCTATACTGTTGATCATGCAACTATACGGCAAAATAAAAATTATGTTTCGGAGAGATTTTGATAAATCTGGCGCAGCACGTTTTTACAGCTTTTGAGTTGCGCGGAACTGATTTCTTGCTGCGCTTCAGCCAGCGTTTGCTGCGCTACGGCAATAAGCTCTTTTTGCAGTGTTTTGCCTTTGTTGGTGAGGTAAATCAGATTATTGCGCCGGTCGTTTTGATCGGCGACGCGCAAAACCAGATTGCGTTTTTCCAAACCGTCAATCAAGCGGGTGACGCCGGTCTTGTCTTTGCAGGCGCAATCGGCGAGCTGCTGCTGGCCCTGTCCGTCCTGTTGCCACAAGTGCAGCAACATCGCCCATTGTTCGGCGGTGACGTCATGGCCGGCCTCGGCAAAGTTGCGATTCAAGCGATTGACCAGGGCGCGTTGCGCGCGTCCGACCAGATAGCCTAAAGACGCTTCCAAATTATAATCGGGCTGCTTCATGCGAAAATTAGTTGCGTATTCAATCTTTTATAATTTAAGAAAAATGCGCATAAACGTCAAGAGGCATTTTCAAATTGTTCCGGATCACGAAACGTCATGGTTTGGGGATTTCCTCTGCAACCACCACGAGCTCGACTCGATTTCCATCCTGATCGCGCGTCACCAGCATTGGTTGATTTATCAAGTCGTTTTTATTCTCAACAAAGAAACCGGCGGATTGGAGCCGTTGTGTTAAAATGTCCAGCGTCCTCCCGTCCGGAATATTGATCGAAAACGACAGCAATCCCACCGCCTCCGGCGGTGGAGGCGGCGCGCCTATTCCGGCCCAGATATTTAGCCCGAGGTGATGATGATAGCCGCCCGCAGAAATAAACAACGCGCCGGGATAGGAACGCTGCGTGATATCGAAGCCGAGCATGCCGTGATAAAACGCCTCGGCTTTTGGCAAATCTGAAACGTGCAAATGAACGTGACCGATATCGGTCTGTGGATGAACGCCGTTCCATGGCGTTGGATCGTTCTCACTTTCTCGCAACAAATCATCAACGTCGAGCGGATCGGTCGCCATCTCCACGGCGCCGTTGCGCCAGCGCCATTGCTCGCGCGGACGATCGGTGTAAAGCTCGACGCCGTTGCCACCAGGATCGGCAAGATAAAGCGCCTCGCTGACGAGGTGATCGGCAAAACCTTGAAACGGCCAACCGTGCTCGATTAAGCGCCGAAAGACGCGCGCCAATTCGCGGCGATTCGGCAAACGAATGGCGATATGAAAGAGGCCGGTGGTATGCGGCGGTTTGGGCTTGGCATCCGCGCGCGCCGAGAGAATAATATGCGCCGGAAATTTGCCGGACGCCGAGAGCATTGCCGTTTCATTGTCGCGGCTGATCTGTTTGAAGCCAACTAATTCTTGATAAAATTTTATCGCGTGATCCAAATCAGCCACCTGCAAATGTGCGTGGCCGATTTGCGTCGCGGCGGGCAAGTTAAATGTATTCATGCTCATTTTTTTTGAAGATGAAATTGACCGGTCACTGCGAGTGACCGGTCAATAATTTTCATATTTTTTTAAAAATGGGTGACGTCATTCGTGCTCGCCGGCCCGATTGCGTTGCCGACGCATGCCATCATGCTGCGGATAAATTTAACTTCATCGTGATTGACGGTGTGATCCATGTTCGGATACAAACGCATAGTCACGTTGCCACCTAACGCTTGCAGAATTTTGGCCGCATGTTCGACGCGTTCTTTTGGAATATGAAAATCAACGTCGCTGCAGCCGAGAAAAACCGGCGCACCGGCGAAATCGCCATTGTCGTGGCGCGGCTCGTCTTCGGCGCCGATCAGTCCACCGCTCAAGCCGATCACGCCGCCGTAGCGTCGCGCGTTGCGCGCGGCATATTCCAAAGCCAAACACGCGCCCTGTGAAAAGCCCAACAACATGATACGCTCGGCTGGAATTCCGGTTGCAATAATTTGCCCGACCACGCTTCCCACGACAGCCAGCGCCGATGAAAGCCATGGCTCGTTGCTTGCGATGGGCGCGAGGAAGCGATTTGGATACCACGTTCCATCAGCGGCTTGCGGCGCGAGGTAGGCAAAATCCGGTTGTTTAAATTCTTCGGCTAACATTAAAATGCTTTCCGCCGAAGCGCCGCGTCCGTGAATCATCACCATCGCGGCGCGGGCGTTTTCAAGCGGTTCGCCGGATTGCAAAATCGGCTGGGCTTGATGTGGATGTTTAATCATCACATTTTCCAATTTTGGATTTCAAACGTATTTACAACAACAGATTAAACCACAAAGACACCAAGAAACTTCGTGTCTTCGTGCCTTTGTGGTTAAAATTTAATTATGTCAACTAACGGGGCATCGCCAAACACGGCAGCGCGGCTTCGATGCTTTGGCGCTGCGGCTCGAGCCACGGCGGCAGAATGAGTTGCTCGCCGAGATGTTCCATCTTTTCGTCGCGCGCAAAGCCGGGGCCGTCCGTTGCCAACTCAAAGAGCGCGCCGCCGGGTTCTTTGAAATAAACCGATTTGAACCAGAAGCGGTCAATCTGCTCCGTCGGCCATAAACCTGCTTGCGCGATAGAATCACGCAGATTCATCTCTTCGGCGGAATCATTCATGCGCCACGCCACGTGATGCACGCCGCCGGTTCCCCACTGGCCGCGTCGCTCATTGGGCAATTCTTTCAGCTCGACAATTTTTCCCGAGGTGCCGCCATCGACGCCGTAGCGCTGCCAGCCGTCTTCGACGCTGATTGGAGTAAATCCTAAAACTTGTGTGAGCAGCATCTCGGTCGGCTTGAGATCGCGTTCCCACAACCGCACGGCGTGCATGCCACGCAATTGATATTCCGGCGGAACGGCACTTTCATTCCATGCAACAAATTCCCGTGCATCGTCCGTTTCGACTAATGCCAATGGCAAACCGTGCGAGTCTTTAAACGGCAAAACTTTTTCACCGAAGCGCGTTTCGATTTTGCCGGATTCGACATTATTTTTCGCGAACCTTTTTTGCCAGTAGTCTAACGCGCCGTTCATAACCGCGAATGGCACTTCCACGGTGAAGCCGATTCCCAATTTCGCCGGCGGCATGCTGGGCCACGGAAAGAAGGTAAGATCAGTTCCGGGATTGCCGACGCCATCGGCATAAAACAAATGATACGTATCGGGCGCATCTTGATTCACTGATTTTTTCACTAGCCGCATGCCCAGCACCCCGACGTAGAAATTCAGATTCTCCTGCGGATCACCGGCAATGGCGGTGACGTGATGAATACCGTGCACGGAAGTTTTCATTTTAACACTCCTGATTTACTTTTCTAAAATCGCTTCGGCGTCGATCGTGATTTCCACGATGTCGCCGACGACGAAGCCGCTTTTATCCAACGGCGCATTCCAGCTCGCTCCAAAATCATGACGATTGATGCTGGTCTTCGCGACGAAACCGGCGCGTGCTTTCGGCCCTTTGTCCATGTTGTCTTCCCACCCCTGGCCTGCGGCAGGGCAGGCACGGCGTTTGCCATTGCCCCAAATACGTGACGTGCAAGGGCACTCTTTTGGTTACGCCGCGAATGGTTAAATCGCCATGCACGATATAATCATGATCGCCGGCCAGATCAACGTCGCTTCCTTTGAATGTGATCACGGGATATTTGTCGACGTCCCCAAAATCGGCGTTGCGCAAATGGGCGTCGCGATCCGGCTCGCCCGTCCATGGCTGTTTCGCGTCAATCGTCACTTCGACGGAAGAGGCGCGCGGATTTGCGGGATCAAATTCCAACGTGTCATGAACATTTTTAAAGCAGCCGCGAACATACGTCACCATCATGTGCCGCGCGCAAAACTCCGCCGCGGTGTGTCCGGGTTCAAAAAACCATTTCGCCATCTTGAACCTCCTTCGAGACTACGCCAGATTTTCAATTCGTATTTTCTATCTGACGATTATATAGTTCTGTATAGTTGGTTACAAAAGCCGGAAAAGCGACAACCATCCACCAGGTTTCCCATCGTTTACACTTGGGCAAATAGTTTGGCAAATTTTCGATCAATTCCATCCATCCTTCCATCTCTTCGTGAATTTTAATCACAGTCCCATCGCACAAGACGATCTGTATACAGATTAAATCCACAGTCATCAGATCGCGCTTGAAAGCATGAATGGATGAGATTTCGTTCCAGGGCAATTTCTTTGCAACCGTTTCATTTTCAAGAGTCAACGAACGAATTGTTATGCCATCGAGATCATGCGAAAGAGAGTAAAACCTCCCTTTTCTTCTCTCACGAATCGCTTTGAAACGCTGCTTCGCTCTCCGGAAGCGTTGCGAGATTTCTTTCCACATGGAATCTCATCTCTCAATGCTCAATCCGTCCCATCCGGCCGGTCTGGTAATCGATGATGGCCTGCCGAATTTCATCTTCCGTATTCATCACGAACGGGCCATAACTGACCACCGGTTCGTCAATGGGCGCGCCGCTCAGCAAAAGCATCGTCGCGTCCTCGTGCGCCGCGATTTTAATTTTCTCGCCGCGGCGGTCAAACAACGCCATTTCCGCGGCATCAACTGGCTCCATTTCATTCAACAAAATTTTGCCGCGCAAGTTTACGAGTATCGTGGTGAAGCCATCCGGCACTTGCAGCTCGGTGGCATGTCCTGCCGACAAGCGAATATCCCACAGATTGATCGGTGTAAAAGTTCGCGCCAGCCCTTTGACGTCCTGAAAATTTCCGGCGATCACACGCAACTCGCCGCCGTCGTTCGCAAGCTTGACGAGCGGGATGTCGCGATTGAGCAGCGTCTGATAACTCGGCGGCGACATCTTGAATTTGGCGGGAAGATTCACCCAGAGCTGCACCATCTCAAACATGCCGCCGCGCTCGGCAAACTCACGCGCATGTTTTTCCTCATGCACGATGCCGGAGGCCGCAGTCATCCATTGCACATCACCGGGGCCGATACTGCCATGATTTCCCGCCGAGTCGCGATGCTCCAATTCGCCCTGATAAACGATCGTCACCGTTTCAAAGCCGCGATGCGGATGCTCGTCCACGCCAAGCGCCTGTTTCGTTGGCGGAAATTCCATCGGACCGCCGTAATCCAAAAGCAGAAATGGGCCGATCGCCGGGCCGAGACGTTGCGAAGACAAAATCGAGCGCACCGGAAAGCCGTCACCCACCCAATGCGGCGCCGGGCTTTTGTGGATTTCGAGATTTTTTTTCATAATTATTCCTATCGTTATATTTTATATATAAACTATTTATAATTTAAAAATATTCCATTAAGAGTCAATGAAAACATTCCTGTCGAACGTAGACTTAAAACCTGCGCGCACCCTTTCTGAAAAACAGGTTCAATCAACTCTTGATATTGATTCACCTGGCGCTGCGGCAAGAAAACTTGAATGGTTCCAGCGAAACCGCCGCCGTGCACGCGGCATGCGCCGGCGCCAATTTTTTGAAGAAAATTTTCGGTCAACGCGTTCGTTTTCGTCGAGATAATGTAAGGCACGCAACACGGCGCGATCGCCGATCGTGGCGCGGAGGCGTGCCATATCATTAAGCACCTCTTGACGATTGATTTCTCGACAAACTTGTTTGCCAAGCGCAGCCGCAACAGCCTTCATCTCGCGCGGCACGCTAAAAAAATAAACATCGGAATGCTGAAAACATGTTTCAAATGCTTTAACGAGCGCACGATATCGGCTCATCGGCTTGGCGAGAATGAAGTGATCGGCTCCATAAAGCTCGGCTAATTGTTGTTTGAATAAAGGCGCTGCAGTCATGCTGACCAAGTTTTTAAAAAGAATTCCAACGAACCCGACTAATTTTATCCCGCCAGCGTAATCACGAGAATTCCAATAAAAATTAAAATCGCACCGAGGGTGCGGACCTTTCCGAACGCTTCACCGAGCCAACGCCAACCCGCGAGCGCGGCAAGCACGATGCTGATTTCACGAATGGCGCCAATATAACTGATGGGAGCGAGGGCGTACGCTTGCAGAACCAAAACGTAAGCGAGCGGCATCAACAGGGCAATCGAAATAATCGGGAGAAAATTTTTGCGCCAGCTTACAACGACGGCGCGACAGCCGTAACGGCTTAACACGAACGGTGTCATTAACAAACCAGCGCAACCAAGAACGATCATCAAGTAAGGCAGCGGCGAGACAGTGCGCACGGCGGCGGCATCAATCACGGAGTAAACCGAAATCAGTAACGCAATAAAAAGCGCCGATAGGATACCCCGAAATTGAATCGGCGCATTGTTGCGTTTGATCGCGAGATGACCGGCTCCAATCACGGTCAATCCCGGCAGAATGATACCGATGCCGATCATACCGGCAAGCCAAGGACGTTCGCCAATGAAAATAATCGCCCAGACCGCGATCAACGCCGGCGCGACGCCGCGTGCGATGGGATAGGTCAGGGAAAAATCAGCATTCGCATAGGCGCGCATCAGGGCAATATAATAAATCGTCTCGGCCAGCGCGCTACTGAGAATGTAC
>Ga0247727_10009562_pt1 | contig 17493 bp, 31 predicted proteins | sample WisWelCaveWW1625_FD_202498 | JGI IMG/M metagenome (GOLD analysis project Ga0247727, IMG submission 202498) | Biofilm microbial communities from Wishing Well Cave, Virginia, United States - WW16-25 | ecosystem: Environmental > Aquatic > Deep subsurface > Groundwater > Cave microbial mat | place...
CGGTCATGCACGTCGAGCTGATCCACCCGATCGCCATGGAAGAGGGCCTGCGCTTCGCCATCCGCGAGGGCGGCCGCACCGTCGGCTCCGGCCGCGTCACCAAGATCATCAAGTAGCACACGGGGGCCTACGCCCCCGTGGACCCCCGAACCCATCAGGACTAGTGTCCTGGGCCCGAAGTTCCTTGAAAAGAGCAGAGCAAGACATGGCTGAGAAGCAGAAGATCCGCATCCGCCTGAAGGCGTACGACCACGAGATCATCGACCAGTCGACGAAGAAGATCGTCGAGACGGTCCTGCGCACCCAGGCCACCGTGCGGGGTCCCATCCCGCTTCCCACCGAGAACCACCGCTTCACGGTGATCCGTGGGCCTCACAAGGACAAGGACAGCCGCGAGCACTTCGAGATGCGGATCCACAAGCGCCTGCTCGACATCCTCGAGCCGTCGCCGAAGACGGTCGACTCGCTGCAGCGCATCGAGCTGCCAGCCGGCGTCGACATCGAGATCAAGATCCAGCAGGCGTAGTCCCGGGAGCAATCCGCGGCCGGCCCTGGCATCCTCCCAGGATGATCAAGGTCGGACTGCAGATCCCCAACTTCACCTACCCGGACACCGCGCCCGGCCAGCTCTTCGAGAAGGTGGCGGCCGTGGCCGTCGCCGCCGAGGACGCCGGCGCCGACACCGTCATGGTGATGGACCACTTCTACCAGCTGCCCCTGCTGGGGCCGCCGGACCACGAGATGTTCGAGGCCTACACCCTCCTCGGCGCGCTGGCCGCCCGCACCAAGACCGTGAAGCTCGGCACGCTGGTCACCGGGGTCACCTACCGGAACCCCGCCATCCTCGCGAAGATCGTGACGACCCTCGACGTCATCTCCAGCGGGCGCGCCTTCCTGGGCATCGGCGCCGCGTGGTTCGACGTCGAGCACGCAGGTCTGGGCGTCCCCTTCCCGCCGGTGAAGGAGCGCTTCGAGCGCCTCGAGGAGGCGCTCCACATCTGCCGCGCCATGTTCCGGGGCGAGCGACCCACGATCGAGGGCACGCACTACTCCGTGCACGATGCCATCAACAGCCCGGCGCCGGTCACCCCCGGCGGGCCGCCGATCATGATCGGTGGCCAGGGTGAGAAGAAGACGATGCGGCTCATGGCCGAGCACGCCGAGATGGCCAACCTCACGTCAGGCTTCGACGAGATCCCCCACAAGCTGGAGGTCCTCGCCGCGCACTGCGCCACGGCCGGGCGGGACTTCGACACCATCAACAAGACGCCCCTGTGCTCCGTGGTCGTGGGCGACACGATGGAGGAGGCGGAGACGATGCGCAACGACTTCCTCCGGGCACGCGGCCTCGACTGGGACTCCCTCGACGAGGGCACCCGTGCGCTCGTGGCCGCCCGTCTCGTGGTCGGTGACGCCGACGCCGCGGGGGACCAGGTCCAAGCCCTCATGGGGCTGGGCATGGACGGCATCACCTTCAACATGCCCGCCAACGGCCATGACCCCGAGGCCGTCACCCACACGGTGGGGGTCGTCAAGGCCGCCGTAGGGTGAGCCACCCTCGCGACTGACGTTGCACCGGCTCGCGCCACGGTGCGATCGGATCGGCTCGACAGCTCGAGGCGACCCAGCGGCTGCTCACGGCCAAGCCTGTACGGGCGAGCTGCCACGGTGCTCCCGCTGCCTCACAACGTTGGGCGCGGGCGTTGACACGGCCCCCACGCTGTCAGCGCCGGGGGCCGTGTCAACCATCGAAGAGACGTGAGATCAGCTGCTCGGGCCGCCGTCAGGGACGTAGTGAACCGAGTAGTGCGATACGGCCTTGCCGTTGGGCGAGGAGATCTCCACTGACGCCTGCGGCGGGTCGACGGTCACGAAGCTCGTGAGGAGACCAGCCTTCACGCAGTAGCCGTCGATCAGGTAGCCGTCGGGCGCGGTGACCGTGACGACCTGCGGGTCGCCGCTCGTGTCGATCTTCGGCGAGCCGCCGCTGGCGCCCGTGCCGTCCCCGTAGGCGGGACAGATCGTGGGGGTCTGCCTCGCTCCCGCGGGGGACATGGCCGGAACAGCGGTCAGCGCCATCGCAACCGCGGACGCCCCTACCAGAGCCTTGATCTTGCGCATCTTGAAACCGTCGCTTTCTGGGCCGTCGAAGGCCCATGAGGTGCGTCGGTTTCGCCACTCGCTCCCCGAGGACCAGGCGACCAGCTACGGCCTCTCGGATCAACACGCCGCCGTTGAGTGCTTCGTGTGCTTGTCGAGCGGAGGTTCTCGGTGGTGGCCGCCCCCACCACTCTCCGTAATCGCTCACGCAGCGTGGCGAGATACGGCCCTCGTCACCGTAGGCCCGGCCGACCAGCGACGCGGCTTTGGACGGAGGCGGCTGGCACCGCTATCCTCCCACCTCCGTGCTTCCGGGCCCTTCAGAGGGTCTGGAGCCGAAGATCGAACCGACGTCCGGGCAGGCCCAGCAACCCCTCGGGAACCGCACGGCACAACCGAAATCACGCTCCGCCGGGTCCCCCGTGCGGAGCGTTCGCGTGAACCGGGTCAGTCCCGGTTCCTCCGCAGCAGAGAGAGACGCAGTCGTCATGGCGACAAAGGCAATCGTGGGCGAGAAGGTAGGGATGACCCAGGTCTGGGACGACGACAACCGCGTCGTGCCCGTGACCGTCCTCCGGGTCAAGCCCTGTCGCGTCGTGCAGGTCAAGACCGACGAGCGCGACGGCTACTCGGCCCTCCAGGTGACGTTCGGCACGAAGAAGGCGTCGAAGATCAGCAAGCCCAAGCTCGGTCAGTTCGAGAAGGCCGGCGTCGATCCGGGTCCGCGGCTGGTCGAGCTGCGCCTCGACGACGTGTCCGACTACGCGGTCGGCCAGGAGCTCAAGGCCGATCTGCTGACGGACGGCGACAAGGTCGACGTCACGGCGGTCAGCAAGGGCAAGGGCTTCGCCGGGGCCATGAAGCGCCACGGCTTCGGCGGCATGCCCGCCTCCCACGGTTCGCACCGCACCCACCGCGCCCCCGGCTCCATCGGGGCCTGCGCCACCCCGTCCCGGGTGTTTCGCGGCACCCGGATGGCCGGCCGCATGGGTGGCGAGAAGGTCACCACCCTGAACCTCACCGTCGTGCAGGCCGACGCCGAGCGCGACCTCGTGCTCGTCCGGGGCTCCGTGCCAGGCCCCAAGGGCGGTCTCGTGCTCATCCGTGACGCCGTGAAGGCAGGTGCCTGAACCGATGTCGAAGATCGATACGAAGGACGCCAAGGGCGCCAAGGCCGGCTCGGTGGAGCTCGACGACGCCATGTTCGGCATCGAGCCGAACATCCCCGTGATGCACCAGGTGGTGACGGCTCAGCTGGCCGCCAAGCGCCGGGGGACCCAGTCCACCAAGACCCGCGCCGAGGTGCGCGGCGGTGGCGCGAAGCCGTGGAAGCAGAAGGGCACGGGCCGCGCCCGCGCCGGCTCCAGCCGTTCGCCGATCTGGGTGGGTGGCGGCGTGACCCACGCCCCCAAGCCGCGTGACTACTCCCAGCGGACGCCCAAGAAGATGATCCGGCTGGCGCTCAAGTCGGCCCTGTCGGACCGCGCCGCGTCGGATCGCGTGCTCGTGCTCGACTGGGGCCTCGACGCCCCGAGCACCAAGGGCGCCATCGCGGCGCTGGCCGCGAACGGGGTCGAGGGCCGCGTGCTCGCCGTGCTGCGCGCGGAGGACGAGGCGATCTGGAAGAGCCTCCGCAACCTCGACCACATCCACATCTGCGGCGCAGGCGAGCTCAACGCCTACGACGTGCTGGTCTCCGACTGGGTGATCTTCACGCCCGACACGATCCCGACCGACAGGCCTGTCACGCGGGGTTCCAATGAAGAGGCTGCTGCCGACCCACAAGGAGAGGCCTCGTGACGAAGGACCCCCGCGACATCATCCTCGCCCCCGTGGTGAGCGAGAAGTCCTACGCCCTGTCCGAGGATCGGGCGTACACGTTCAAGGTGCACCCCGCCGCCTCCAAGCCCGAGATCCACGACGCCGTCGAGGCGATCTTCGGCGTGAAGGTCCAGAAGGTGAACACCCTCAACCGGAAGGGCAAGCGGAAGCGCAACCGCAAGACCTTCGGGTTCGGCAGCCGCCCCGACACCAAGCGTGCGATCGTCACCCTCGCCGCGGGCGAGACGATCGACTTGTTCCAGGGATAGACGACTCATGGCCCTTCGCAAGCGCAAGCCCACCAGCCCCGGTCGACGGTTCCAGACGGTCTCCGACTTCAAGGAGATCACCAAGGACACGCCCGAGAAGTCGCTGCTGGCGCCCAAGCACAACACCGGTGGTCGCAACAACTACGGCCGCAAGACCGCCCGCCACAAGGGCGGCGGTCACAAGCAGCGGTACCGCGTCATCGACTTCAAGCGCACCAAGGACGGCGTGCCGGCCAAGGTCGCCGCCGTCGAGTACGACCCGAACCGCAACTGCCGCATCCTGCTGCTGCACTACCTCGACGGCGAGAAGCGCTACATCCTCGCTCCCAAGGACGTGAAGGTCGGCGACCTGCTCCAGTCCGGGCAGGGCTCCGAGATCCGTCCGGGCAACGCCCTGCCCCTGCGCTACATCCCCGTCGGCACCACCGTCCACGCCATCGAGCTCTACCCAGGTGGCGGCGCCAAGATGGGCCGCGCCGCCGGCACCGCGGTCCAGCTCGTGGCCAAGGAAGGCGACTTCGCCACCCTGCGCCTTCCGAGCACGGAGATGCGCCGCGTCCCGATCAACTGCCGTGCCACGGTCGGGGAGGTCGGCAACTCCGAGGCCGAGCTCATCAAGATCGGCAAGGCCGGCCGCAACCGCTGGAAGGGCGTCAAGCCCCAGACCCGCGGCGTGGCCATGAACCCGGTCGACCACCCCCTCGGTGGTGGCGAGGGCAAGACCTCCGGCGGCCGGCACCCCGTGTCGCCGTGGGGCAAGCCCGAGGGCCGCACACGAGACAAGACCAAGCCGTCCCAGAAGCTCATCGTCCGCCGGCGCCGTACGCGCGGCAGCCGGAGGTAGGAACCATGCCCCGCAGCCTGAAGAAGGGTCCCTTCGTGGACGACCACCTCCTCAAGAAGGTGGACGTCCTCAACGAGAACGGCGAGAAGAAGGTCATCAAGACCTGGAGCCGTCGCTCCACGATCATCCCCGAGATGGTCGGCCACACGATCGCCGTCCATGACGGGCGCAAGCACGTCCCGGTGTACGTCACCGAGGCCATGGTGGGCCACAAGCTGGGCGAGTTCTCCCCGACGCGGACCTTCAAGTTCCACGCCGGCATGGAGAAGCAGGCGCGAGGTCGTCGCTGATGTCTCGCACTCACAAGCGGAGCTTGCTCGGCGAGCTAGCGGCGCCTTCGCCGACACGGCGGAGCCGGATCGGCTTCGGCACGGAGGGCACTGTCTGATGGCGTTCGGCACCAAGACCAACGAGCGTCCCGGTACGCGCGCATCGGTGCGCTACCTGCGAGTCTCCGCCTACAAGGCCCGTGAGGTGCTCGACCTCATCCGCGGCCTGCACGTCGACGACGCCGACGGTGTCCTCGAGTTCACCGACCGCGCCGTCGCCACCGACATCCGCAAGGTCCTCGCGTCGGCGGTCGCCAACGCCGAGAAGAACGACGAGATCGACCCGAACGAGCTCTGCGTGTCGGCCTGCTACGCGGATGAAGGCCCCACGCTCAAGCGCTGGCGTCCCCGTGCCCGCGGCCGCGCCACTCGCATCCGCAAGCGCACCTGCCACATCACGATCATCGTGAGCCGCATGGACCCGAAGAAGCTCGAGCAGCGCCGGGCTCGCACCGAAGCCGCGGTCGGCCGTGGCGGCGTGCGCCGCGACGCCGCCGAAGCCCGCCGCGCCCGCGTCGCCAAGAGCCAAGCCGCGCGGGCCGCCCGCGAAGCCGAGCACGACCACGACGAGCACGACGGCCACACCCACGACGAGGACGGCAACGTCATCCCCGCGGAGGACCTTGCTGACGAGGCCGTTGAGGTGGACGACGCGGCTGCATCCGAGCCGGAGGCGTCGGATGCGCCGGGGGGTTATGCCAAGGGGGGCGAAGCCCCCCTTGATGCACAACAGGACGACGACGAATCCGAGGCGGATGCCTCGGATGAGGAGAAGTAATGGGTCAGAAGGTCAACCCCTACGGGTTCCGGCTCGGGGTCACCACCGAGTGGAAGTCGCGTTGGTTCGCCGACCGCAAGGAGTACGGCGCCTTCGTCATCGAGGACTGGAAGATCCGTGACTTCCTGATGACGCAGCTGCCGCACGCCGCGATCAGCCGCGTCGAGATCGAGCGCACACGCGACCGCCTCCGCGTGGACGTCCACACCGCCCGTCCAGGGATCGTGATCGGGCGCCGGGGCGCCGAGGCAGACCGCCTCCGCGCCGGGCTCACCGCCATCACCGGCAACAACAAGGTGCAGCTCAACATCCAGGAGATCAAGCAGCCGGAGCTCGACGCCGCCCTCATCGCGCAGGGCGTCGCTGATCAGCTCGCCGGCCGCGTCGCGTTCCGTCGGGCCATGAAGCGAGCCGTGCAGAGCGCCCAGAAGGCCGGCGCCCTCGGCATCCGGGTGCAGTGCTCCGGTCGCCTTGGTGGCGCCGAGATGTCCCGCACCGAGTGGTACCGCGAAGGTCGGGTGCCGCTGCACACGCTGCGCGCCGACATCGACTACGGCTTCCGTGAGGCTCGCACCCCCGCCGGTCGCATCGGCGTGAAGGTGTGGCTCTACAAGGGAGACATCCTCCCGTACAAGAGCAGCAGCGAGGACAAGATCAGCCGCGAGGCTGCCATGGCCGTCGGCGAGACCTCCGGCGGTGCCGGTGCGCCTCGACGGGTCGTGTCGAGCTCCGCGGCCGCCCGCCGTCCCGCGGCCGCCGAGGGCGACGCGCCCATCGAGGCCGAGCCCCTCGTCAAGGAGGCCGATCCCGAGCTGGAGCGCCTCCTCGCCGAGGAAGAGGAGATCGAGCGCCGCACGCTCGACCACCACGAGACGCCCAAGTTCCACCCCGGGGACAGTGACTGATGGTTTCGACTCGCAACCAGAGGTTGCTCGCCGAGCAACGCGGCGTTCCGGCCGACCGGATGAACCGGATCGGCCTCCACAATGAGAGCGACTGCCCATGTTGATGCCCAAGAAGGTCAAGCACCGCAAGCAGCACCGCGGCCGCATGCAGGGTCAGAGCAAGGGCGGCACCGAGGTCACCTTCGGCGAGTACGGCATCCAGGCCCTCGAGCCCGGGTGGATCACGGCCCGCCAGATCGAGGCCGCTCGAATCGCCATGACCCGCAAGACGCGGCGTGGCGGCAAGGTCTGGATCACCGTCTTCCCCGACAAGCCCGTCACCGAGAAGCCGGCCGAGACCCGCATGGGCTCCGGCAAGGGCAACCCGGAGCGGTGGGTTGCGGTCGTCAAGCCCGGCCGAATCCTGTTCGAGCTCTCCTACCCGGACCAGGCGCTGGCCCGCGTCGCGATCGACCGCGCCATCCAGAAGCTCCCCATCAAGGCGCGCTTCGTCGCTCGTGAGGAGGCCCTCTGATGGCTCTTGACGACACGAAGCACGCCTACCGCGACCTCGACGACGACGCGCTCCTCCAGGAGCTGACGGACACCAAGGACGCCCTGTTCAAGAAGCGCTTCGAGAACGCCACCGGGCAGCTCGACAACGTCAGCGTGCTACGGAAGCTCCGCAAGGACGTGGCGCGCATCCACACCGAGCTCCGGGCCCGCGAGATCGCGGCCGCCGAGGCGCTCGAGACCCAGAGGGAGAACGCCTGATGGCCGACGAGACCACCACTCGCCCCAACGCCCGCAAGCTGCGCGAGGGGATCGTGACCTCCGCGGGCATGGATAAGACCGCGGTCGTCACCGTCACGACCCGCAAGCCGCACCCGCTCTACAAGAAGACGATGGTGCGGACCAAGAAGCTGTACGTCCACGACGAGACCAACGACGCCAAGCTCGGTGACAAGGTCCGCGTACAGGAGACCCGCCCGCTGTCCAAGCTGAAGCGCTGGCGCCTCGTCGAAGTGCTGGAGCGGGCCCGATGATTCAACAGGAGTCGAGGCTGCGAGTGGCGGACAACAGTGGGGCCAAGGAGGTCCTCTGCATCCGCGTGCTCGGTGGCACCAAGCGGCGCTACGCGAGCATCGGCGACATCTTCGTCGCCACCGTGAAGGACGCCATCCCCGGCGCCGCGGTCAAGAAGGGCGAGGTCGTCAAGTGCGTCGTCGTCCGGGTGAAGAAGGAGAAGCGCCGCCCCGACGGCAGCTACATCCGCTTCGACGAGAACGCCGCCGTGCTCATCAACGACCAGATGAACCCGCGTGGCACCCGCATCTTCGGCCCCGTGGGTCGAGAGCTGCGGGACAAGAAGTTCATGAAGATCGTCTCACTGGCCCCGGAGGTGCTGTGACCATGGCAGGCCTCAAGATCAAGAAGGGCGACCGCGTGCGGGTGCTCACCGGCAAGGACCGTGGCAAGGACGGCAACGTCACCCGCGTACTGCCCGACGCCGGCAAGATCATCGTGGACGGCGTCAACGTCGCCAAGAAGCACCAGCGCGCCACCAAGGCGACGATGCAGGGCGGCATCATCGACCGGGACATGCCCCTCCCCGTGGCGAACGTGGCGATCCTGTGCCCGTCGTGCGGCAAGGCCACCCGGGTCGGCTACAAGATCGACGGCGACGGCACGAAGGTCCGCGTCTGCAAGAAGTGCGGAGGTGAGATGCCGTGAGCGCCACCACCACCACCGAGGCCACGCCCGTGCCGCGCCTCAAGACGAAGTATGAGACCGAGGTCCGGGATGCCCTCAAGGAGCAGCTCGGGCTCGGGAACATCATGCGGGTGCCCCGCCTCGACAAGATCGTGATCAACATGGGCGTGGGTGCCGCCGTCGGGCAGCCGTCGCTGCTCGAGGGCGCCGTGAAGGACCTCACCCGGATCGCCGGCCAGAAGCCGATCATCACCCGGGCCCGGAAGTCCATCGCCAACTTCAAGCTCCGCGAGGAGAACCCCATCGGCACGAAGGTCACCCTCCGGGGCGCCCGCATGTGGGAGTTCCTCGACCGGCTGATCAGTCTCGCCATCCCGCGCGTCCGCGACTTCCGGGGGCTCAACCCCCGGTCGTTCGACGGGCACGGCAACTACACGTTCGGCGTGAGCGATCAGCTGATCTTCCCGGAGGTCGATTACGACTCGATCGATGCCCCGCGTGGCATGGACATCACGATCGTGACGACCGCCAACACCGATGCCGAAGGCAAGGCCCTCCTCGACGCCTTCGGCTTCCCGTTCAAGCGCGAGGGACAGGACTGATGGCCAAGAAGGCACTCATCGAGAAGCAGCAGCGGACCCCGAAGTTCAAGGTCCGTGCCTACACCCGTTGCCAGCGCTGCGGGCGCCCGCACTCCGTCTACCGCAAGTTCGGCCTGTGCCGAGTGTGCTTGCGAGAGATGGTCCATGCCGGGGAGATCCCCGGCGTGACGAAGGCCAGCTGGTGAGGGGGCGCGCACGATGACCATGACCGACCCCATCTCCGACATGCTCACGCGGATCCGCAACGCCAACGTCGCGATGCACGACGACGTCCGCATGCCCAGCTCCAGGGTGAAGGAAGCCCTCGCCGAGATCCTCCACAAGGAGGGGTACATCGAGGGCTACGACGTCGCCGACAACACCGAGCGTCCCGGCCGCGTCCTCTCCATCAAGATGAAGTACTCGCCCGAGCGGGCCCGCGTGATCTCCGGCCTGCGCCGGGTGTCCAAGCCGGGCCTGCGCGTCTACAGCCAGTCCACCAAGGTCCCCCGGGTCCTCGGCGGCCTGGGCGTGGCCGTCCTCTCGACCAGCCAGGGGCTCATGACCGACCGCGAGGCGCGCAAGCGCAACGTGGGCGGCGAGATCCTCTGCTTCGTGTGGTGACCTGATGTCTCGAATCGGCAAAGCCCCCATCCCGGTCCCCAATGGCGTCGACGTGACGATCGCGGGCGCCCACATCACCGTGAAGGGCCCAAAGGGCACCCTCGAACGGGACATCCCCGGCGCTATCACGGTCCGCCAGGACGGCGAGGAGCTCCTCGTGGAACGGCCCAACGACGAGCGGCAGAACCGGGCGCTCCACGGGCTCGTGCGCTCGCTCGTCAACAACATGGTCGTGGGCGTGCACGAGGAGTTCGTGAAGGAGCTCGAGATCATCGGCGTCGGCTATCGCGCCGCCGCCCAGGGCACCACCAAGCTCGACCTCGCCCTCGGCTTCAGCCACCCTGTCTCGGTCGACGCCCCCGAGGGCATCAGCTTCGAGACCCCCGCCCCGAACCGCATCATCGTGAAGGGCATCGACAAGGAAGCCGTCGGCCAGGTGGCCGCCAACATCCGCAAGCTCCGCAAGCCCGAGCCCTACAAGGGCAAGGGTGTCCGGTACCTCGGCGAGTACGTCGCCAAGAAGGCCGGGAAGACGGGCAAGTGAGGACACCATGACCGTCAGCGCACAACACAAGCGAGAAGCCCGCCTCCGGCGTCACCGTCGGGTGCGGAAGAAGGTGGAGGGCTCGGCCGAGCGGCCGCGCCTCGCCGTGTTCCGCTCCAACAAGCACATCTCTGCCCAGGTGATCGACGACCGCTCCGGTCGCACCCTCGCCGCTGCCTCCACCACGGAGCCGGACCTCCGCGGGGCCGGCACGGGCAACAAGGACGCCGCCACCAAGGTCGGTCAGCTCGTCGCCGAACGGGCCAAGGCCGCCGGCGTCACCAAGGTCGTCTTCGATCGAGGCGGCAACCTCTACCACGGGCGGGTCGCGGCAGTCGCCGATGCCGCGCGCGAAGCCGGACTGGAGCTCTAGATGGCCAACGGATCAGGTCCCCCCCGTCGCGACCGCGCGCGCGAGGATCGGGAGAACCCGCGGCAGTCCACCGACACCACGCTGCGCGAGTCGCGCGTCATCAACATCAACCGCGTCGCCAAGGTCGTGAAGGGCGGTCGCCGCTTCAGCTTCACCGCCCTCGTGGTGATCGGCGACGGCAATGGCCGGGTCGGCCTGGGCTACGGCAAGGCCAAGGAGGTGCCCCTCGCCATCCAGAAGGGCACCGAGGAGGCCCGCAAGAACCTCTTCCAGGTGCCGCTGGCGGGCTCCACCGTCACGCACACGATCATCGGCCGCATGGGTGCGGGGCGCGTGCTCCTAAAGCCCGCCGCTCCGGGCACCGGCGTCATCGCCGGTGGCGCCGCCCGCGCCATCCTCGAGGAGGCCGGCGTGCACGACGTGCTCTGCAAGTCGCTCGGGTCGTCGAACCACATCAACGTCGCCCGCGCCACCATCAACGGCCTGAAGTCGCTGAAGCGCCCCGACGAGGTGGCCCGACTCCGAGGCCTCGACCCCGACGACTTCGTGCCCAAGGGCATGCTCGCCGCCTACCGGCTGAGCGAGCGCGGCCCCCAGCCCAACGTGCCTGAAGAGGTCGCATGATGGCCGAGGGTACGCTCACCGTCACCCAGACCCGGTCGGCCATCGGCACCAAGCCCAAGCAGCGCGGCACGCTCCGGGCGCTGGGGCTCGGCCGCATCGGCAAGTCGAACACCCTTCCCGATCGCCCTGAGATCCGGGGGATGCTGGCCCGTGTGCCGCACCTCGTCTCGGTGGAGGACAACAAACCATGACCATCAAGATCCACGACCTCCAGCCCCCCAAGGGCTCCAACCGACGCAAGAGGCGCGTCGGTCGGGGCATCGCCGGCAAGGGCGGCAAGACCGCCGGCCGCGGTCACAAGGGCCAGAAGCAGCGCGGGAGCGTGCCGGCCCGCTTCGAGGGCGGTCAGATGCCGCTGCACATGCGGCTGCCGAAGCTGAAGGGCTTCAACAACCCGTTCCGCGTCGAGTACCAGGGCATCAACCTGGACACGATCGACGCTTCTGGCCTCGACGAGATCAGCCCCGTGACCCTCCAGGCGAAGGGGCTCGCCCACAAGGGCGCCCTCGTCAAGGTGCTCGGTCGGGGCGGGCTCAACCGCAAGGTCACCGTGTCGGCTCACGCCTTCTCCAAGACCGCCGAGGCAGCCATCACCGCCGCCGGCGGTACGGTGGAGATCCTGCCCAAGCCATGGGGCGATCGCCGTCCCCCCGTGCAGGGCAACCAGTTCGCCAACCGCTGACCGAGATCGTCCGCTGCCGCTGGCAGCGCCGCTGACCAGGAGCCCAGCCCGTGCTGTCCAGCGTCCGGAACGTGATCAGGATCCCCGACCTCCGGGGGAAGATCCTCTTCACCCTGCTGATGATCGCCCTCTATCGGGTCGGCGCGTTCATCCCCGCGCCTGGGATCGACCTCGATGCCGTGGAGGAGCTCAAGCGGCAGGCCGAGACGGGCGGCGGCGTCGTCGGCTTCCTGCAGCTCTTCTCTGGCGGGGCGCTCACGCAGTTCGCGCTGTTCGCGCTCGGGATCATGCCGTACATCACGGCGTCGATCATCATGCAGATCCTCACCGTGGTGATCCCCAAGCTCGAGGAGTGGCAGCAGATGGGGGCGGTGGGGCAGCGCAAGATCACGCAGTGGACGCGCTACCTCGCGGTCACCATCGCGCTCCTGCAGTCCACCGGTCTCGCGTTCCTCTTCCACAACGGTGGCGGTGGGTTGCTGGGCGGTGGGGGCAACAGCACCGGCCTCGACGTGCTGCCGAACTTCACGCCGTTCCGCGTGATCATCGTCGTGCTCACCCTCACGGCCGGGCACGCACTGCTCATGTGGATGGGCGAGCTGATCAGCCAGCGCGGCATCGGCAACGGCATGTCGCTGCTGATCTTCGCGTCCGTCGTGAGCTCGTTCCCCGGCGCCGGGGCTCGCCTCAACGCCGAGAAGGGCACGCCGTTCCTAATGGCCCTCCTCGCGCTCGCCGTCCTGCTGCTCGTGGCCATCGTGTTCATCGAGCAGGGCCAGCGTCGCATCCCCGTGCAGTTCGCCAAGCGGGTCGTCGGTCGCCGCATGTACGGCGGCCAGAGCACGTACATCCCGCTGAAGGTCAACCAGTCGGGTGTGATCCCGATCATCTTCGCAAGCTCCGTGCTCTACCTGCCGATCCTGCTCACCAACGTCCTGCCCGCTGATGGGTGGGGTGCGACGGTCCAGCAGAAGATCAACGACAACCTCGTGCAGCCCGACTCGATCGCGTACGTGCTGTGCTACGGCCTGCTCATCATCGGCTTCGCGTACTTCTACACGGCCATCGCGTTCGACCCGGCCCAGCAGGCGGAGAACATCCGCAAGCAGGGCGGGTTCATCCCTGGCATCCGCCCGGGTCCCCAGACCGAGCGCTACCTCGCGAGGATCCTCTCGCGGATCACACTTCCGGGCGCCCTGTTCATCGCGTTCATCGCACTGCTGCCGTCGATGCTGCTCGCCTTCGCCGACGTACAGAACTTCCCGTTCGCCGGCACCTCGATCCTCATCGCAGTCGGCGTCGCGCTCGAGACGATGAAGCAGATCGACAGCCAGCTGATGATGCGCAACTACGAGGGCTTCCTGAAGTGACCCCACCGGGGATCCGGCGATGATCCCCGGCGCCCGTCTGGTACTGCTGGGACGCCAGGGCGCGGGAAAGGGCACGCAGTGCGTCCGCCTCTCGCGCCACTACGTCATCCCCCACATCTCGACCGGCGACATGCTGCGCTCGGCCGTGAAGGAGGGCACCGAGTTCGGCCTGAAGGCCAAGGCGATCATGGATCGCGGCGAGCTCGTTTCCGACGAGGTCATGGGAGGCGTCGTCGACGAGCGCCTCGCGAGCGACGACACCCACAACCGCGGCTACATCCTCGACGGCTTCCCCCGCACCGTCGGGCAGGCGGAGCTCCTTGGCAAGATCACCGCCGACAAGCCGCTCGACCTCGTCATCGATCTCGTCGTCCCGGTCGACGTCGTGCTCGAGCGCCTGGCCGCCCGCCGCGTCTGCACGGACTGCGCGACCAACTTCGCCGTCGACAACCCGCCGCGCTACGGCTGGGTCTGCGACAACTGCGGTGGTGAGGTCGTGCAGCGAGCCGACGACACCCCCGACGCGATCCAGAAGCGCCTCGACCTCTACGAGCGCGAGACCAAGCCGCTCATCGCCTGGTACGAGGAGCGCGGCCTCCTCCAGGCCGTCGACGGCCTCGGGCCCGCCGACGAGGTCACCGGCCGACTCGTCGCCGCAGTTGATCTTCGTCGAGCCTGAGGTCTTGTTCCGGAACCGGAGGTTCCGGATCGAGCGACCCCGATGCGGCCTGCGGCCGCGCTGACCGCATGTCGCTCGGGGTCGGCGGAGCCTCTGCCCCCGCACCCCCGCCGCAACACCCGACCCTTCTCGTAGCGTGCTCGCTGTGAAGCGGTCCTCCTCTGACCTGGCGAAGATGCGAAAGGCGGGACGGGTCGTGGCGGAGATGCACTCGCGCATCCGGGAGGCGATCCGGCCGGGGGTGACCACGGCGGCGCTCGACCAGATCGGGCGGGAGGTGATCGCGCGGCGCGGGGCCCGCTCGAACTTCCTCGGGTACGGCTACCCGCCGTTCTCCGGAGTGATCTGCGCCTCCCCGAACGACGTCATCGTGCACGGCGTCCCCGGGTCGCGCCGGCTCGACGAGGGCGACATCGTCTCGATCGACTGCGGCGCCATCGTCGAGGGCTGGCACGGTGACGCGGCGTTCACCGCCGGGGTGGGGGAGATCGATCCCGAGGACGCTCGGCTCATCGAGGTCACCGAGGCCTCGCTCGCGGCGGGCATCGCGGCCATGGTCCCCGGCGGCCGCCTCTCGGACATCGGCGCCGCGGTGCAGGGGGTCGCCGAGGCAGCCGGGTTCTCCGTGGTGCGCGAGTACACGGGCCACGGCATCGGCATGGCCATGCACGAGCAGCCCGACATCCCCAACTGGGGCAAGCCCGGCAAGGGCCGCAGGCTTGGCCCGGGCCAGACCTACGCCGTCGAGCCCATGGTGTGCGCCGGCCGGCCCGAGACCCGCCTCCTCGACGACCGGTGGACCGTCGTGACCCGGGACGGCCTCCACGCCGCCCATGCCGAGCACACGATCGCCATCACCGACGATCGCCCCGAGATCCTCACCCGCGGGTGAGGCCCCCCCTTCGCTACGTCCCGGCCCTCGACGCCGTCCGGGCTCTGGCTGTGGCGGCGGTCCTCGGGTGCGGCTCGGGGCGGCAAAGCCACCCGTTCGCGGCGCCGGAGGACTATGGTCCTCAGACCGCAGACACCTGCGGGTCGGCGCCGGCAGCATGGCGTCGTGACCACCTACCGCTGACGAGCTCGAGGTCCTCGGCCCCGTTTCGGCCGAGTTGGACCTCCGCCGTGCCCGCGCTAGCATCACCCTTCGGCCCTGGGCCCAGTCCGCCTCTGCACGCGCCCCGTGCGTCGGCCGGTCGTGCCCGTCATCTCAGCAATCCAGGAGCTCCACTCTGGCCAAGCCCAAGGAAGACGCGATCGTGCTGGAAGGCACCGTGGTCGAGCCGCTCCCGAACGCCATGTTCCGGGTCGAGCTCGAGAACGGCCACAAGGTGCTGGCACACATCTCCGGGAAGATGCGCATGCACTACATCCGCATCCTGCCCGGTGACCGCGTCCAGGTGGAGCTCACCCCGTACGACCTCACCCGAGGTCGGATCACCTACCGGTACAAGTGAACGAGAGCGCCCCGATGAAGGTCCGCCCGAGCGTCAAGAAGATCTGCGAGAAGTGCAAGGTGATCCGCCGCCACGGGCGCGTCCAGGTCATCTGCACCAACCCCCGGCACAAGCAGCGCCAGGGCTAGAGAGAGGAACAGGCACCCGCACCCATGGCACGCATCGCCGGCGTCGACATCCCCCGTGAGAAGCGGCTGGAGATCTCGCTGACCTACATCTACGGCATCGGCCGCACCACGTCGCAGAAGATCTGCAACGAGATCGGCCTCGACCGCAACACCCGGGTCCGCGACCTCACCGACGAAGAGGTGAACCGGGTCCGCGCTTACGTCGACCAGAACCTCGAGGTCGAGGGTGACCTGCGCCGTGAGGTCCAGCAGGACATCCGCCGCAAGATGGAGATCGGCTGCTGGCAGGGCCTCCGCCACCGCAAGGGCCTCCCGGTCCGTGGCCAGCGCACCCAGACCAACGCCCGCACCCGCAAGGGTCCCAAGAAGACCGTCGCCGGCAAGAAGAAGGTCAGGAAGTAGATGACGATGCAGCTCAGTGCCGTAGGCGCCGCTCCGTTCGCCGCCGACGCTCTTTGTCGGGGGCGAATCTGATGGCCAAGCCCAAGCCTGGTGGTCGACGGCCGAGGAAGCGGGAACGTCGCAACGTCTCCCACGGCGTCGCCCACATCAAGAGCTCGTTCAACAACACGATCATCACGATCACGGACCAGGAGGGCAACGTCCTCTCCTGGGCCTCGGCCGGCAACATCGGTTTCAAGGGCTCGAAGAAGAGCACGCCCTTCGCCGCGCAGATGGCCGCCGAGAAGGCCGCACGCGGTGCCATGGAGCACGGCGTCCGCAAGGTCGACGTGCAGGTGAAAGGCCCCGGATCCGGTCGCGAGACCGCCATCCGTTCGCTGCAGAGCACTGGCATCGAGGTCACCGGCATCAAGGACGTCACCCCTGTCCCCCACAACGGCTGCCGCCCACCCAAGCGGCGTCGGGTCTGAGGCGCTCGCAATGGCTCGCTACACCGGTCCCAAGGTCAAGATCTCCCGCCGCCTCGGCATCAACATCTTCGAGAACGAGAAGGGTCGCAAGGCCCTCGAGAAGCGTCCGTACCCGCCGGGTGAGCATGGGCGCTCTCGGCGGCGGCAGCCGTCCGAGTACTCGATGCAGCTGCAGGAGAAGCAGAAGGCCAAGCACATCTACGGCCTGCTGGAGCGCCAGTTCGAGAACCTCTACAAGGAGGCCACTCGTGCCAAGGGCGTCACCGGCGAGAACCTGCTGCGCTTCCTCGAGCAGCGCCTCGACAACATCGTCTTTCGCGCCGGTTGGGCCCGCACCCGGCCGCAGGCCCGCCAGTTCGTCAACCACGGGCTGATCGATGTCAACGGCCGCCGGGTCGACATCCCCAGCTACCGCGTCAAGAAGGGCGACGTCGTCACCCTCCGGGCGAAGAGCCAGGCGATGATCGTCATCCAGCACAACCTCGACACGCTCGACGTTCGCATGCCGGCCTGGATCGACGCCGGTGACGGCGGCAAGTCCGTCACCGTGCGCGAGCTCCCGCTGCGCGAGCAGATCGATGTGCCCGTGCGAGAGCAGCTCATCGTCGAGCTGTACTCCAAGTAGTCCGTCCCGCCGCCCCCCAGCTCACGAGGTAGATCATGCTCGTCATCCAGCGCCCCACCGTCGAGGCGATCGGCGAGGCCCAGGGCAATCGCCAGACCTTCGCCGTCAGCCCGCTGGAGCCTGGCTTCGGCCACACGCTGGGCAACTCCCTGCGTCGCACGCTCCTGTCGTCGATCCCCGGTGCCGCCATCACGCAGCT
>Ga0247727_10009563_pt1 | contig 17492 bp, 20 predicted proteins | sample WisWelCaveWW1625_FD_202498 | JGI IMG/M metagenome (GOLD analysis project Ga0247727, IMG submission 202498) | Biofilm microbial communities from Wishing Well Cave, Virginia, United States - WW16-25 | ecosystem: Environmental > Aquatic > Deep subsurface > Groundwater > Cave microbial mat | place...
GACGCGCTCGTCGCCGCGGCTGGAGAGAAAAGTCGAGGCAACCAGACAAGGAATAAATATGCAGCCTACATTTAATTTCAGGGTCGAGCCCTTTGAAGCATCTTTTGAGTCCGGCGATGAAACTGAAGGATTCGATACCGAAGCCGAATGGCTTGAGGAAACCCGTCGACGCCGGCGTCGTCCTCGAAAACGGCCACAACCCTCTCCTCGTCCGGCCGCGCCGCGTACAGCGAGAACGGCGCCATCTGCGAAAACGGGAACGCCGTCATCGCCCCTTTCGCCTAGCCGGCCAGCATCCGGAATCGTGAGTCCTTTGGTCTCGTCAGTGAAGCCGGCATTCCCATCTTCTCTCGTCGGGCCATTTGGCAAATTCACTTCTGTCCGTCCCGTGCGCCCGCCTTTGGTCGTCGTTGATCCCGTGCGGCCTCGGCCGCCAGTGGCGCCGCCGCCAAAACCAACGGAACCTGAACCTGTGGATGGATCGCCGCCGGAACCGTCATCCGGCGACAGCTCATCCTCATCTCGCCCGGAACCCGCGACCGAGCCGCCGCGCGAACCGGCCGCGCGAACCACGGCCTATTTCAAGGACTCCCCGCGCTTACAGGCTGTGGCTTTGCCTCCGGCGACGCCGATCAGTATCGTGAGCACGTGGCCGTCGATTCGCCAAGCGCTCGCTTCAACTTATAATCGTCTCGGCGGATTGATGCGTGAGGTTGCCAACGAAGCCCGCATCGAGGCGCAAGCCGCCCTCGGCATTTGGTACGTCGAAAGCGCCGGCCGCACCCATCAGGTGAATCGCGCCATCATCAGATTCGAGAATCATCTGTTTTATCGCTTATGGGGACAATTCAATCAACATGTCTATGATCAGCATTTTCGCCACGGCGGCCATAACGGCGTGCCGGGACGTTCCTGGGAAAATCATCAGTTCCGCGAAAATCCGCGAGAATCCTTCCGAACTTTTCATGGCAGTCAAGAACAGGAATATCGGGTTTTGGCGCTGGCGCGGCGGCTAGCCGGTGATGAAGCCGCCATGCGTGCCATCAGTATCGGCGGCCCGCAAATCTTGATTGAGAATTATCGCCTCATCGGGTATGCTTCGCCGCAGGAAATGTCCAACGCGTTTCAAGCCGAGGAACGGCCGCAGGTGCTCGGCTTTTTCGATTATTGTCGTCACAAACGCGCGCCGCACGAAGGCGATCTGTTGCAATATTTTCGGAATCGCGATTGGACGAGCTTCGCGCGATATTACAACGGCTCAGGCCAAGTTTCAATTTACGCCGGCCGCATTCAAAACGCTTACGAACACGCGCGGCAACTACAGATATGAACTTTGACATTTAAAAAGGAGCAAAATCATGCGACGCCAATTTGATTTTGAGGTGGAGCCATTTGAGCTTGAACCGGAATTCGATCCGGAACTAGAGTTTTTCGATCCCGAATTGGGTGAGGAGTGGTATGGCGAGGTGACAGGAACAAGTCCGACATCGTCATCTACATCCGCTGCAATACCCTCCGGACTCAAAGCGCGGTCCTGTCCGGCAGGAGGAGGAACAACAACTGCTCGATGTCGTACATCACAACCTTGTCCCAGAATCCCGGATCTCCTCTGTGTTACAGCCGTGAACAATATTCCTTTTGAATACGTTGCAGACGGCGAGGGTAAGAAAAGAATCATCAGAAATCGGACGAACGGACTTTCCCAAGTTGTGGATCGCATACCGAACCGGGAACAAAGATTTATACCTGAGGTCGGAACGGCTTTGATTACATTCCTTGCCAATATGACCAGATTCGGGATGCCGGTTGCCGCGATTCTAACGATGGGTTCTCTTTATTGCCGTTGTAAAAGCGGCACCAACGAATTGAGCAATCACTCCTACGGCGATGCGATTGACATTACCGGAGTGCGTTGGGCTGTTTCGGGGAGGCCGCAAAGCACACTTGCGGATACCATCATTCATAACTATAATTCGAGTGACCAACGCGAAAAGACGTTGATCCGGCGAATCAATGCCTGTCTCCGATTATCCTTTGCCACCGTTATCGATTATAACTACAGAAGCCGACCGCACCGTGATCATTTCCATTGCGACATGAATCGCAAACAGGGCCGGCCCCGGGGCGCGACCACGATGAGCTTCGTTCAGGAAGCTTTAACGATCGTGCTCGGCCGCAATATTCCCATAACGGGCAGATTTGATAATGCTACGCAACAGGGGCTGCAGGATTTTTCAGGAGTTGACCGGCAAGCCCTGAACAATACGCCACAATTGAATCAAGTTTTAGACAGGCTTTTCATACGTATCGCTTCTGGAAGGTGAAAGATGAACAGACGATTTATTTTTAATGTCGAGCCGTTCAATGCCTACTCCGAATTCGACGAAACCATTGACGCGATCGGTGAATACGATGAGGCGTTTGAGTTTTTCGATCCCGAGTTGGGTGAAGAATGGTCGGGTGAGATGGCGGAAAGCAGTTTCCGGCCAACCTCGGTTGAGTCTCCCGGCGGCGGACGAATTCGAAACAAAACCGCGCCGCGGCCATCGGACGTGGCCACGGTGTCAGGTTATGGCGGCAAACGCATTCCGCTTCACCGCCTTGCTGCAGAAGCATGGCGAGCATTGGTGAGTGCCGCGCGAGCCGACGGTCTCCGCGAGCCTTTGCTGCTTCCCACCTCGGGATTTCGTGATCCCCAACATCAGGAAAGGCTTTGGCGGGCAGCGCTAGAGAGATATGGCTCTCCTCAGGAAGCGCGCAAATGGGTGGCGCCTCCGGGCGGCAGCGCGCACCAATCGGGCCGGGCGATTGATTTCTACGTCGGCGGCAAAAACTCAAGCAGGAACGTCGCGCATTTGCGAACACTGCCCGCTTACAGATGGTTGGTCGCTAACGCCATGCGCTTTGGCTTTTATCCCTATTCGGCTGAACCTTGGCATTGGGAATATAATCCCCCGGCTGCGGCTTAGCCAATCGTCCAATGAATTATTTTTCCTGCATGGTCACCCAAGAACGAATGCCGGCAAGGAGTGAATCATGCGGCGCCAATTTGCTCTTGAGAAGGTGAAAGATGAATTTTCCATTTCAAATCGAGCCATTCGCCTATTCGGAATTTGACGCCGAATTTGACGGCGAAGAATGGCATGAAACGCTCTCGGCGAATTCCTCAACCCGTTCGATTCCGCGATTGATGAAGTCTGAAACGCAGCCGCCGGCGTCCACACTTTACGTCGAAATTGATTTGAAAATCGTTCACCGCGACGGAACGCGAGGGACGGCGCCGATGACGGGGATTTTCATTCCCGAGAACTACAAGCTCACGCCAACCGTCGATCTGATTCTTTACTTGCACGGCCACAAAGGCGCGAATTTTTCCATTGACAAATATTGGCGTGCTCGCCAGCGCGACTTTTATTTTCCCTTGCGGGAGGAATTAAAAGACAGCCACAAAAATGTCATCCTCGTTGCGCCGACGTTGGGCCCGAAATCGGAGGCCGGTCTTTTAACCAATCTCACCGAGTTTAATCAATATTTGGATCGGGTGATGACGGCGCTTAAAGAGCACGGCCCCTATAAAGCTCAAGCGCAATCTCCCGGCGTCGGCAAAATCATTCTCGCCTGCCACTCCGGCGGCGGCAGCCCGATGCGCAAGCTGGCCAAACTCAAGGGCAGCGGCGGCTACGCCGACAACGTCATTGAGTGTTGGGGATTTGATTGCTTATACAACACGGGTGACGACGTCGCTTGGGCCAATTGGGCCAAAGCGTATCCGCAAGTCAAGCTGTTCATCTATTATCTGAGCACCACGAAAAGAAATTCGGAGAAACTCAAGCGCAAACATCTTCCGAATGTGTTTGTCGAGCGCTCGAGCGCTGGCGGACACTACTGGGTTCCGAAAGCGCATTGGAAACAGCGCCTCCAACAATCCGGCTTTCTGCTGAATCGATAATTGCCAGAATCACTAAACAAGCCGTAGCGCGGCGTTAGCCGCAACCAAAACTGCACCACAAAGGGCACAAAGAACACAAAGATTTTTCCCTGGCCTGCGGCTGGGCAGGCTTTGTGCGCTTTGTGGCCTCGTGGTGAAAAAAACTTCGCGGTCGTGATAGTTTTTCCCGAGTAATATTATAAGCGGAGGTCAATGATGCGACAACGATTTGCTTTTAATGTCGAGCCGTTTAATGCCTACTCCGAGTTCGACGAAACCATTGACGCGATCGGTGAATACGACGAGGCGTTTGAGTTTTATGATCCCGCGCTGGAAGAAAGCTGGCTAGGCGAAGCCGCGAGCGCTGAAGACAAACTCTTCAAGCCTCATTCTCGCGGCGGCTATAGGCGTTATGGCGGCGGACGAGTCGACACACGGCTCAAGCAGTTGCGCGATAGCGGAAAACTCTCGATTCGTGACGCGGATATCGACATGTTACAGCGCATCGCCAATGTCGAAACCGGCGGGCTTATCCAAGGCCTCAACAGTTATGACAGCGCCTTTATGAGCATGGGTTTCATGCAATGGACCATCAAGTATACCGACAACTATTATCGCGACGGCAAACTGCAACGGCTCATCCAGCGGGCGCCGGCGGCCTTTCGAAAATATGGCATCGAGCTGGATACTCCCAGAAGGTATATCATTGGGGAATATAAACCCCTCGCCTTCAAGGGAGCGCAGTTTGCACGCGACCTTCGCAGCCTTGACTGGGCAAAACGATTCTACGCTGCCGGCCTCGATCCGGACGTCATTATTGAAGAAGTGAAGATGGCGCTCGAGGTGATTGAGGAAAGCAAAAGACGCATCACGAATAGGGTAGGACGGGATTTTCTGCCTTATTACGAAAGATCGGCGGTTCTCCGCGCTCTTGTTCAAGAGACGTACAACAATCGCCCGGCTTATCTTTATGAAGCGCTCAAGAGGGCAATTGCGCGCGCCAAGCAGAGAGCCGAAGCCACGACCGAGCAGTTTCTTGATCTGGTTCGTGCAGCGATCAGAGAAGTTTACGGAGAGAAAGAACCGCAGGCGGGGCCTCGAAAAGCCGAGAATCTTGTCCACAAGACTGCTCGCCTCGTCTTGTGAGCTTTGCAGAAAGCATTTGTTATGAACAATTTTTCATCTATTCATTCCAGCTCGAAACGCAACGGAAAACTTGAGCTTTTCCACGAATCGCCAGCGCGTGCTCATTCGCAGCAGGAATTCGGGCGCTTTCACGGTGGGCGTGCCCTGCGAGGGCTGGCGTTTCGTCCACGGTTCTCTTACCGGCCGGCTCGCTCCCTTCGTTGGCGGCAATCGCGCAGGCCCGCTTCGCGTCTCCGAATATCGCGGCCTCCCTGGCTCTGGCCGAGAAAAAGCTGGCGTGTCGCCACGCTGCTCAACCGCCGTTATGGTTATGTCCTCGGGTGGAGAAGATATTACGATCGCATTCTTTGTTTGCTGCGCCTGCCGCGAAAAAATTTCAGCGAACGCTTTTTCGCAAGGGCGGTCGCCCGCTGGCAGCGGCGTCATGGCTTAAGAGCGGATGGCGTGATTAGCCGGCCAACCTGGGCCAAAATGCGTGTGGCCTTTTCCTCCGAGCTGCCGGCGTATTGTGTAACGCCGCTTCAAGTCACAAGCGCCATCGAGTTGCCGCGAGAAACTTTTGGCACATTGACCATTGATGCGCCGGAGTTGCCGCGGTTTGCGTATGAATTCACCCCGGAGGACGCGTTGTGGGCGGCGCGACTTATTTTGGCCGAAGCCGGTGGCCGTGACGGCCTCGATAACCTGGCCGTTCTTCGCGCCATGTTCAATCATTATGCCTTTTTCGCGCATAAACGCTATCCCACTTTTCATCAGTTCATTCGCGCTTACGCCACCTCGCTGCACCCGGTTTTGCGAAATTGGCAGGCGGCCAAGCGTCTCATGAACCGCCGCGATTTTGCTGCAACCGGCGGCTACTATCGTCCACCGCACGCAGAGAACGTTCCGCGCGGTCAGCTCCGGCGCCACCTCGATATTCAAAAAACGCCTTGGCGCCAATTGCCGGAAGAAGCGAGAGCGCTGGTTGAGCGAGTGATGAAAGGAGAAGATGACGCCAATCCGATCGGCGTCGCCACGGATTTCGTTTCAACCTATCTTTTATTGAGGCAAAAGCTCAACGAAGAAGGCAGCGAGCGTGAGCCAACCGATGACGAATGGCGTCAATTCACTGAAAATTTCCGGCGCGAAAAAGGATTTCAGTGGATCGGGCCGGCGCCGGAACTCAATCAAAAGAAGAATGCTTTTTTTGCGCGAACGCTCTCTATTCCCGGCACGGCGGCGAAAAAACGTTACGCCAACCTGCCGCCGGACACGGTTCATGTGACGCCGCCTTCGCGGTGAAGAAGATAGAAAATTCAGGCGAGGCTTAAAAGAAGAGCGGACACGTCAAATCAAACCAGATCTTTGGCTTCGAGAACTCGAAGTTGGCATTGCCGCCAATCCTTCATAAGTCATTACCCATGATCATCGACTGCCACTGCCATGCCGGCCCAGGCGACGGCCTCACCGGGCCGTGGGACACGCGCGCGCCGCTGGAAAAATATTTGTGCCGCGCCCGGCAAGCTGGAATTGACCGCACCGTGCTCTTTCCCGCGTTTCATTTGGATTACGCCGTGGCCAATCGTGAAGTGGCGCGCGTCGTCGCGAGCCGCCCGGATCAGTTTTATGGCTTTGCATTTGTCCATCCCGATCGCGATCGCGGCCGTGTTCATTCGTTGGTGAAAGTGGCGGTCGAGCGCTACGGCTTTTGCGGCATCAAAGTGCATCGCCACGACGGACGCATGACGCGCGAGATATGTGAAGTGGCGCGTGCGTTTGCCTTGCCCGTGCTTTATGATGTGATGGGCGAAGTCTCGCAAGTTGAGCTGTTCGCCACAGAGTATCCGCAGGTGAATTTCATCATTCCGCATCTCAGCAGCTTTGCGGATGATTGGAGCGCGCAACTGGCGTTCATCGATCATTTGGTGCGCCATCCGAATATTTACACCGACACTTCGGGTGTGCGCCGCTTCGATTTGCTCGAGCAAGCGTTGCAACGCGCCGGGCCGCACAAAATTCTCTTTGGCTCGGACGGCCCCTGGCTGCATCCCGGAGTGGAATTGGCAAAAGTTGAGGCGCTGAATTTGTCTCCAGCGCAAAAACGATTGGTATTGGGTGAAAACTTCTTGCGGCTGACCGCACGCGCCAGGCGACAGTCGCCTGAGCACGCAAAATATTTCGCACAAGCTTTCAATGCCGTTAACGGCCATGCGGCTGGCGCGAGATTGTCCGCCGCGAATTACTATCATCGCTTATGAACTATTCTTGGAAAGAAGAGGTCTAGTTATGCCATCCTACAACGCTCAGGTCAAACCCAAAAGCAGCTTTCCCAGCGGTCATCACCGGGAGCATTGTTCAGCACACCGTAGCAAGATTACTACTATAGGGCGAAATATAGGTCAGCAAGTTCGCATAGGAAGGTATGCACCAGACGGGGTAACGCTTCTGGATTTCGCGCTCTATACCGTAATCGCTGTGCATGATGAGGAGCCGGATGTTGTCTTTGTGGGTTTCAGAAATCCTGAATCAACGCACCACGATCTACGGGACCGCTTGGGGCTGTCCAGTACCTTCATGGGCAAGATTGATTCTCAGGTCACGGACAACAGCGAATTCGTTGAGCGCCTGACAGACAATGGCCGCCACCGGGGATTGATTGTCATTGCCCCGCACGGCGGCGATATTGAGGCACACACCGACGAGCAAGCGGAATGTGTTGGCAAGCAGCTTGCGTCCAAGGGCGTTTCCGTATGGGTTTGCAAGGGTTTTATTAAACAAGGGAATGGCGCCTTTGACCGCTGGCACATCACCTCGACGGACATAAGCGAGAAGTCATTCCCGAAGCTGAAAAAGGTGATCGGGCGTCACTTCGAATATGCGGTTGCATTCCATGGGTGGACTGAAGGTTTTATCTGTATCGGAGGAAGGGCGCCGCGTGATCTAAAACAGCAATTCAATGATCTAAAACAGGAAATCAAAAAGAAAATCGTGAGCGCCATCTCAGGTTCGAGGATTAAGGTGGTCACGGATGACGACAGCACTTTTCCAGGCTTCAACGGCAATGACCCAAAAAACATCGTGAACCGCCTCGGCACAATCGGTATTCAAATCGAGCAATCGAGGAAGGCCCGCGACGACTTTAGCATTCCGATTGCCGATGCGGTTGCCTCTGTCATCGGTCCAAAGATCAGGGGGCTGTAACGGCGCCAGTGTTTAAGGGTCGAAGAACGATACACCAACTTACAGGAGAAATACGATGGCTACTGTTTCTATCATCTCAAATGAGGGCAAGCTTAACTCAGCATCTGCGGTTCTGGAGGTGAGTGCCACAAACCCGGAATATAACCAACCCGCGTTGCGTATCAAACAAGCAAGTATACTCGGAGGCGCGGCCTCGATCAGGATCGATGACCCGAATCCCGACATCGAGTTTGTCGAGACTGGCCTAACGGGTCCTGATCCCGGCGCCGGGAAGTTCGAGATTGCCGTTCAGGCGGACCAGTTCCAGATTAATGGCCGCAACGCTGAGGTTAGCCCCGATAAGAAAGGCTTCGATTGCATTGTCGTATTTCAGCGGCCGGTAGCGGGTGGCAATATCGGTATTGGATTCAAGAAAGCCAGCCAGTTTAAAGAGTTTGGAGGAGGGCAGGGTGTCATCGCGATTGCGAATGCTTCCGTCGCCCCGACGGTGAATCTCGCTGGCGCCGGGATTTTGTATGTCGAGGACGGCGCGCTCAAGTATCGGGGTTCGAATGGAACAGTGACAGTTATCGCGCCGGCCTAGGTTGTGACCTTCAGCAAAGAGGAGATCAAAGATGAGTAACGAAACAAGAGATTCTGGTCAAAGAGTATCTTCTAACGCTCAAAGCAACGCTCACTTCATCTGGCCGCTCAGCAAGAGTGCCGTGCCAGACGAGATGAACACGTCTTTCGGTCCGCGTATCGACGCTAATAGCTGGGACTTCCACGACGGCATCGACCTGCCCGCTGCCGTTGGCACGCTGGTTTATGCAATGGCGAAGGGCGTGGTGGATCGCGCCGGGCCGGCGGATGAAGTTTTCGGCTCAACGCATGTCCGTCTCCGAGTCGTCGATCCAACGGACGGACAGAATGACCTGTTCCTTGTCTATCTTCATCTCGACAGCATCGCGGAGGGTGTGATTCTCGATGCGCAGGTGTGCCAGGGCGACGTGATCGGCACGGTGGGTCAGCAAGATGCGGAGTATCCTCATCTTCATTTTGAGTTTAGAAAAGGCGGGCGCGAACAAGTTCACAGCGTACACCCGCTGAACTACCTCCCCAACACGGCAAACTTCACGCAGCTCCGTTTGGATCGCTGCAATTTCTACCGCGACAATGGCGACAAGAGGGCGGCGAGGCTTCGCTTTGAAGTCCCAGATCGGCGGGAGGGTGATTTGCAGGGCGTTGAGGTGGAATTGAGAGGCGAGGGCGTCGAGCCACGAAAGCTTCACGTCGACTTCAATGACCGGGACACTATCGTGAGCGACAAGGGAGACGAACACGCTTTCAACGAGAACGGGATCGCCGTGGAGGGCTACCAGAAATCCAATCTGAAGGGGGAAGGGTTGTCCGATTTGCACTACGGCGTGATCGTCAAGGACATCACTCCGGAGTTCGAACGCGTGAAGCTTCAAGTCCTGGATGTCAAGAACGAGAAACCGGAAACCGCTGAGTTTTCTCTGCCTAAACTCAAAGCCGACGAGAAACCCGTCAATAGTCGTGTGGATTTCGAGGGCCAGACATTTCCGCCGCAGGGCTGGCAACTGAATCTCTTGCCGGGCAATGTCTGTCGGCTGGATGAAGCCGACCCTCTCAGACGGAGCCTGCTCTGTCAGGACCTCCAAAGTTCGCAAGGGATAGTGATCCGTTCAGGCCTATGCTTCACCTTGCCTGTGTCTGTCCTTCGCATGTCCTGGCGTCTGGAGGCGGATATTAAGCCCGCGGAACTGGAGATGAAAAGAGGCCAGGTCATTCATCCTCTCGCTTTCTTGGCTGGCGACATTTTGGTAGCCGCCGCCTGCCTGCGGAAGATCGGAAACGATAAATACATCGCGGGTGTTTTGATCCGAAGCGCAGATGGCTTGTTTAGGGAAAGAATCGATGTGAACGATGGAGAAATTTTACCGGGTAACCCGCGCAGGTGGAAACTTGATCTGCTCAGATTAGGTACCCGGCAAACAACTGCCGTATTGCGGCTGGATAACAACGTGGTGGCTCGCATCAACGGCGACACTACGAGCGTCGAGCCCGATACCGGTTGCGTGGGGATTTTGCATAAGCACAACGGATTGCAGATAACACTGCACGTCGATCAATTACTCCTGACGGAATCGCCGCGATAAACCTGGCAGTATTTATGGATCGTATCATCAATGACCGCATTATCTGCCATTCTCATCTGCGATCGCGACCATCTTTTTCGCGAAGCGCTGCGCAATTTTCTGCTCGCGGCCGGCTATTCTCAAGTGGAAGTCGTCGCAACGGCGCGAGAAGCCTTGGCCAAATTGCGCCGCCAGTCTTATGGGCATGTCTTTATCGGCGTGGCACGCCCTCTTTCACGGGCACGGCGGCTGGCGGCAATTGCGCAACGGCGGCAGCCGCAAGCGAAGATATTTCTCTTGATTGATGCTAATGATTTAGTTGTAGCGCCTGCCGGCTCCTCAGGCTACATCATCAAAGAGCACGCCTTCACGAGTCTGTTGAATTTGTTAAACGATCCAAATAAAGGCCATGAAAGCCAATGATGATCACGAGATGTGACGATCATCGCTCTTCCATTTTCGGCGCGCGCTAATTCAGAAGAGGCAGCAATGAACACCTCACCGAATCTCTATCAGGCTTTTTTCAACATGGCGAGCGACGCCATCTTCGTCATCGACCTCGAAACCTTCACCGTCATCGAAGCCAATACGCGGATGTTGCACTGTACCGGATACGGACGCGAAGAGTTGCTCGGGATGCCTATTCAACGCCTGCTGCGAAGCCGGGATGGGCGGCACATTTTCAGCAAGACGGCAGATGAAAAAACGAGCGGCACAGCTTTGCAATTAATCAGTAAAAACGGCGCCGTGAGCCTGATCGGCACAAACGAAAGCGCCGTCGAGTGCAATGGCGCAAAAACTCTCTTTGTGATGGTGAATCAAGCGCCAGGCGAGGTTAACAACTCTGCTGAAATCGTTGGCCGTTCAAGAGAAGCAGAAACGGATTTTCCCACCATCATCGGCCAAAGCGAAAAGATTCGCCACGTTTGCCGGCGCATCGGCGCGGTGGCGAAAAGTGACGTCACCGTTTTGATTCAAGGCGAGAGCGGCACCGGCAAAGAAATCGTTGCGAATGCCATCCATGCACACAGCCATCGCAACCGTGGGCCTTTCGTTAAAGTCAATTGCGCCGCGTTGACCGACACGTTGTTGGAAAGCGAGTTGTTCGGTCACGTCAAAGGCGCCTTCACTGGCGCGATTCGCGACCGGCGCGGGCGTTTCAAACAGGCCGACAGCGGCGCGATTTTGTTGGATGAGATCGGCAGCCTGCCGCTCGCCGGACAGGCCAAATTGTTGCGCGTCTTGCAGGAGCACGAGTTTGAACCGGTCGGCAGTTCGGTCACCACCTCGGTGAATGTTCGCGTCATCGCCGCGACCAACACCGATTTGCAGAAAGCCGTTACCGAAGGAAAATTCCGCGAAGATCTGTATTATCGCCTCAACGTTTTTTCCATTCACCTGCCGCCTCTGCGCGAGCACAAAGAAGACATTCCACTGCTCGCACAACACTTTCTGCAAAAATATAATCTCGCCATTGGCAAAAAAATTCAAGCCTTCGCTGCGGATACTCTCGCCGCGATGGCGCAGCACGATTGGCCCGGCAATGTTCGCGAATTGGAGAACGCGGTGGAACATACTGTCCTGGTTGAGAAAGATTCTGTTATCTCTCTCGCCAGTCTCCCGATGAACCTCACGCCGCAAGAAACTTCCGCCACTTCTGCCGAGCTCGGCTTGCGCGAGATGTTGAATCTCCTCGAAAAACAAATCATTCTCGACACGTTGATGCGCGCCAACTGGATCAAAAAACGCGCCGCGGATATGCTGCAGGTTGACCCACGAAATTTGCCCTATCTTTTGCGGAAACATAACCTCGCTGACAGTAGTCATACGCATTGAAGCGCGCAACGATTGGTCCCTTGCAATTTGACACCCGATTGCTTATATTACGTTCAAAAAGCAACTAAAAATTGTGAGAACTCGGTATGGCACTTTTATTAGCCCCGGATGTTTACGCGCGCCGCGAAGAACGATTCGGCAAAGCAGAAGCCAGAGAGATCGTCAAAGCATTAGACGGTGCTGTACAAACTGTTGATAAAAAGGCTGACGAAGCCGTTCAAAGAATCGAGCATAAAGCCGACGCCTTAATCGTTCAAAAGAAATTTGAGCTGAAAGATGAGTTGACGAAGGAACTCGCCACGAAGGCCGAGATCGTCGAACTGAGAGGCTTTATAAAAACGGAGATTGTGACTCTCGATCGCAAATTCACCATCATGTTCCTCGTTCTCTTATTCACCACTGTCTTTGTCAATCAGAACACCTTGAAATTTATCGCCGAGCTGCTGGGATTGATCAAACCCTGACAGGCGGCAAACGGCAAGGATTAAGTTCGTATTGCTTTTTGCCTTTTGCTTCTCACTCCGCCTCCCCGATCGCCACCAGATGATTCGGCTCCATGAACCACCGTAACGTGAGTTGACCCGGCCGCAACGGCACGAAACCTTCCAGCATCGCCACTAATACATCGGTCTCGGAAACCAGTGGTGAGCCGATGGGCCGGTCGGAAATCGTGACGTGGCAATTGGCGGTGCCGCCGCGCATTTCCGGGCCATAGCTTGGCAGCCAGCTCACTTGCCGTCCGGCGCGCATACCGGCTTCGGCCAACGCGACGCCCATGAAGAGAATGCCCTGCCCGCCGAAACCGGCGATTTATAGTGCGTGGAGGTTTTATCCGCGCCGGGCTTGCGGTCAAAAACTTCATAAAATGATTCCGGCCGTCGCAGGATAGTTGCTTCCATGATTTGCTCCGATGTTAAAACTATCATTGAATTGGAGGTCATTCAGAAGGAATCTTTTTGCCGTTCAAGACGAGCGCTGGAATCAAAAAAGATTCTTACAGAATGACATTTCCCCTTTGTTTTTTTGCAAATCTCAATGAGATGGGCAAATACTACAACACGAAATCATCCTCTTCATCAATCTCAATCACGCCCGCTTGCCGTTTGGAATGATGGCGGATAAAATCCAAACACGGCCCGCAGTAAATCTCCTCGCTGTCTTCATCAAAAATCAAATAATGCGTCGAGCCGCAACGGGCGCAGCAAAAATCCAATTCCCATTCATACTCGGGAAATAATTCTTTTTCAAGCGTTAACATATTTGCCTCCTTTCTGCGGGAGTGTGGACTTTCTAGTCCACATGAGCATCGCGGACAAGAAAGTCCGCACTCCTTTATCAAGACTCGAATCCATCGATTTCTTTCCACAGGCGCGCGATCTGTTGGAACAATTCTTCCGCCGTCGGCACGACGCCGCCCGTGCGGCCATAAAATTCCACCGGCACCCAATCGTGTACGGCTAATCGAACATCTTCCACCATTTGGCCGGTGCTCAATTCGCAAACGAGAAAGCCGTAGGTCGAATCGGCCAGCTCGCTGATTTTGCGGCTCGGAAACGGCCACAGCGTGATCGGCCTGAACAAACCGGCGGGAATGCCTTGATCGCGCGCCATATCGACAGCCGTGCGCAAAAGCCGCGAGACGATGCCGTATCCGATAGTCACGAGTTGCGCATCCTCGAGGCGATATCCTTCATAACGCGCTTCGCGGCTCACGATTGTTTCATATTTCATCTGCAAATGCCGAACGTGCGCTTCCAATTCTTCCGGCACCAGCTCAATCGACGTGATCAAATTATCGCGCGATTCCGGCGTGCCCTGCACCGCCCACGATTTTTCCGGCAGCGTCGAAATCGGATCGGGAAAATTCACCGGCTCCATCATTTGGCCGATGAAGCCGTCGGCCAGAACCACGGCCGGGTTGCGATACTTGTCCGCCAATTCAAACGCGAGCAAAGTGAGATCGCACATTTCCTGCGCGCTGTTCGGCGCGAGGACGATGACGCGATAGTTGCCGTGGCCGCCGCCTTTCACGATTTGAAAATAATCTCCTTGCTCCGGCGCGATGTTGCCGAGCCCGGGGCCGCCGCGCATGATGTCAACGATCACCGCCGGAAGCTCCGCGCCCGCCATGTATGAAATTTCAAATCTTGACTTGGAAAACGCTTGCAAAGCTCGCTGCAGAACATTACATTATCACAACGCGGACGAGCCGCAACCAAAAAGATTAACACGGAGAAAACAGAGAGGGTAATGCTTGGAAAACTCTCTTTAGCTTTGTAATCTCTGTTTGCTCTGTTTTCTCTGTGTTGGAAATTTTTGTTATTTTTGCAAACATTCAACTTGTAATAGACTAAACTGGAGGTTATATGGCGACAATTGCGTTCAACATTTCGAAAAATCTTCGCGAAAAGCTTGGCGAAGAGGGAACGCATGAATTCGTTTCCGTTCTCAATCAGATCAACACGGCGCAAGTCGAAGAAATGGAGCGCCTGAACGACCGCACTTACGAAAAATTTCAGCGCGAGCTTGCGCAGAATCGTGAACTGCTCGGCAACCTGATCGAACGAAGCATAGAACGATTGAGCAGTGAAATGAAACACCTCGACGAACGGCTCAGCGGTGAATTAAAACATACCGAAGAGCGGCTCCGTAGTGAATTAGTGCGGGTCGAAGAACGGCTCCGTGGTGAAACTGACAAAAAACTCGCCGAGCAACGCGCTGAACTTATCAAATGGATGTTCATCTTCTGGTCAACCACGATTATCACCATGGTCGCCGGTTATTTGCTCAAATAGCCCACTCACGCCGCTCCTTCCGCAACGGTTATTTTTGACTCCGCATCAATCACAATCATCCCGCGGCTTCGATTTTCTTTTCTTCAAAAACGTTTTCAGCGCTTTCGGAGGCGCGAACCGCTGCGGTTGCATAAGTCAACTGCACGGGGAGCGGCGCGTTTGGCCTCGTCTCTTGCACAAGGCGGACTTTGATCTGCAACAGAACGCCGTTTTCCGCAATCGTTTTTGATAAAGTTGAATAGCCGCCGAATCGCAATTTCCCGATGAACAAATTCAGAATGCGATGGAAACGTATCTCCGCAATCTGGTCACGAAACAGTTGCTCGACAACACGCACTATTTGCACCACCTCACGCAAGTGCTCCTCGGCATCGCGCAATATGGCAATGCGGTGATTCGCGGGCGCGGCGCAATTTCATTTTGCCAATTTTCCGCCGCGCGCTTTTCAAATGAAACTTTCAAAAGCGGTGTAGTGGAATTTATTCGCCGCGCCTCCGCAAAAAGGCTACCTGATTTCAACCGGCCTGGTGGACTATCAATCGTTTCGTGCAGCGAGTTGTTGCATCTGTTCGTTTTGATGAACGATTTTTCCTCCCACCATCGTCAGCAACACTTTAATCTGAAACAGCTCATTCTCCGGCGCGGTCATGAGGTCGCGATCGAGCACGACGAGATCGGCGAGCTTTCCCGGCGCCAGCGAGCCTTTCAAATCCTCTTCGAACGCGGCCATGGCGCCCCAAATGGTGAGCGACTTCAAGGCTTCTTCGCGCGTCATGCGCAGTTCCGGATGCCAGCCGGCGGTTGAAAATCCGGTGGTGTCGCGGCGCGCAACAGACGCATAAAATTCGATCATCGGATTGCCTTCTTCCACCGGCGCATCGGAGCCGCCGGCGATGTAGTTGCCTTGATCGATGAACGTCCGCCAGGCATACGCGCCGCTCAAACGATTTAATCCCAACCGGCGAATCGCAAAGTGCAAATCACCGATCGCGTGGCTCGCTTCCATCGACGGAATCACGCCGAGTTTTTTGAAGCGCGGAATATCGGCGGGGTCGACGATTTGCGCGTGCTCGATACGAAAACGCGGATCGGCAATTTTGCGTTTTTCAACCGGCACTTCATTGAAGGCGCGCTCGTAGAGATCGAGCACTTTGCGGTTGGCTGCATCGCCAATGGCATGAATCGCCACTTGCAAGCCTTTTTCAGTTGCCGCTTTGATAGTGGGATAAACCTGGTCGTCTTGCCAGAGAAACAAACCGCGGGTGTTTTCATCGGAATAATTTTCCAACAACGCCGCGCCGCGCGAGCCGAGCGCGCCGTCGATGGAAATTTTGATGCCGCGAATCGTGAGATGATTTTCGAATAATCCGATCTCCGGACCTTTTTGCAACAACGTCTCGACATCGTCACCGGGGCCGCGCACAAATTCGTCAATGCGAATTTGCATTTTCCCTTCATTATATAGCCGCTTCCACAAATTAATCGTGTCCCAGCCGCTGCCGGCGTCGTGAATCGTCGTCAAACCGTAAGCGAGCGCGGCGGCGTTGGCTTGCAGCGCAAACTTTTCCTGCATCTCCGCCGAGTTTGAAGGAATATGGCGGGCAACCAGACTCATCGCTTTATCAACCAGCAAGCCGTTGAGTTTGCCGCGTGGATCTTTTAAAATTTCGCCGCCCGCCGGATTCGGCGTCGATTCGGTAATGCCGGCGAGTTCCAGCGCTTTGGAATTGACCAGCGCCATGTGGCCGTCGGCGCGATTGAGATAAACCGGTAACTCCGGCACGATCCGATCCAGCTCGGTGCGCGTCGGAAATTTTTTGTCCAGCCAATCTTCTTCCATCCAGCCGCGGCCGGTGATCCAGTCGTCGGGCTGCTTGCCCGTCGTCCAGTTTTGAATGCGCGACAAAAACTCGTCGAGCGATTTGCAACCGTCGAGATTCAAATCGAAGGCGCGCTTGCCGACGCCTTGAAAATGATAATGGCTGTCGGTCAAGCCGGGCACGACGGTTTTGCCGCGGAGATCGATGACGCGCGTTTGGCCGCTCACCCAGTTTTGCGCCGCCGCAGTGGAGCCGACAAAGACGATGCGATCGCCGGCGATTGCAATGGCCTGCGCCGCGGGATTCTTTTCCTCGACGGTGTGAATGACGCCGTTGGTGAGCACGAGGTCGACAGGCTGGCGTTTGCTCTGGCAGCCAAGCCAGCCCATGACGAATACCATGAAGATGAACAGTCGCATTGTTGTTTACTCCTCCTCGAAAGGCTTTTCGTTAAAGAGTGGTGTTTTATTGCAAGCCAAGATAATAAAATTTGTCGCCGATGTCCACAAGAATTTGCGACGAATTTTCGTAACTGTTCAGCTATTGAACTACGGATTTAAAGTATGAAAAATAAAATTTCATCACGTTTTCTGCTTCGCTTCATCCCACCAGGCTTCCCACTTCGCCATCGACATGCGATTTAAAT
>Ga0247727_10009564_pt1 | contig 17492 bp, 12 predicted proteins | sample WisWelCaveWW1625_FD_202498 | JGI IMG/M metagenome (GOLD analysis project Ga0247727, IMG submission 202498) | Biofilm microbial communities from Wishing Well Cave, Virginia, United States - WW16-25 | ecosystem: Environmental > Aquatic > Deep subsurface > Groundwater > Cave microbial mat | place...
GGGGATCGGCACGGTCGCGATTCCGGTCGGAGGCGGCGGGCTGGCGTCCGGAATTGCGATCGCCCTTCGGGAGCTGCGCCCCGAGCTTCGCCTCGTCGGCGTACAGTCGGCAGCCTGTGCGCCGCTGGCGGGTCTTATTCCGTCCGGGACGACGGTGGCGGACGGGATCGCCGTCAAGCACCCGGGCGCGATGACCTCCGCCATCCTCCGCGACCTGCTCGACGACATCGTCGTCGCCGACGACGAGGAGATCTCGAAGGCGATCGTGCTCCTGCTCGAGCGCTCGAAGCTCGTGGTCGAGGGCGCGGGCGCGGCACCCGTCGCGGCGCTGCTGGCAGGGCGCGTCGGAGGCGAGGGCCCTGTCTGCGCCGTGCTCGCGGGTGGCAACATCGACGCGACGACTCTCAGCTCGGTCGTTCGGTTCGGTCTCACCGCATCGGGCCGCTACCTCGTGGTCAAGATCCTGATCCCCGACCGCCCAGGCCAGCTCGCGCGCATCGTGGGTGCGATCGCGGAGAAGCGCGCGAACGTGATCGTGGTCTCGCATCACCGTGAGGGCCGCAACATCGGCGTGCTCGAGACCGAGGCCGAGCTGACACTTGAGACCCGGGACGAAGAGCACTCGCAAGAGGTGATCCGCGCGCTCGTGGGGGAGGGCTTCACCGTCGAGCGGCTGCGCTGACGTAGCGACAGGGGTGACACCCCAGCCGTTGCGCCGCCGCGCTCGTAGACTCAACGCCGTGATGGTCTGCTCCCAGTGCGGGCACGAGAATCCGGAGGGCGCCCGGTTCTGCAACGGCTGCGGCCAGTCGCTGGCGACCGCGGCCGAGCCGAGCGAGGAGCGAAAGGTCGTCTCGATCGTGTTCGTCGACCTCGTCGGCTCGACTGCGAGGGCGGAGCGGCTCGACCCGGAGGACGTCCGCGCGCAACTCGCCTCGTACCACGCCCGCGTGCGCGCTGAGCTGGAGCGGCACGGTGGAACCGTGGAGAAGTTCATCGGCGACGCGGTCGTCGCCGTGTTCGGCGCTCCGATCGTGCACGAGGACGACGCCGAGCGCGCCGTTCGCGCCTCGATCGCGATCCGCGACACCGTCGCCGGACCCGAGGTCAGCCTGCGCATCGCCGTGAACACCGGCGAGGCGCTGGTCACGCTCGACGCGAGGCCGGCCGAGGGCGAGGGCATGGTCGCCGGCGATGTCGTCAACACCGCCGCCCGCCTCCAGTCGGCTGCACCCGTCGACGGCATCCTCGTCGGCGAAGGGACGTACCGTGCCACCTCCCACGTGATCGAGTACCGGGAGCTCGAGCCGATCCTCGCGAAGGGGAAGGACGAGCCCGTCCCCGCATGGGAAGTCGTCGCCGCCCGTGCGCGCTTCGGGGCGGACGTGGAGCAGGCGCCGCTCGCCCCGCTCGTCGGCCGCGAGCAGGAAGTCGACCAGCTGCGCGACGCGCTCGCCCGGGTGCGGCGCGAGCGCGCCCCCGAGCTCGTCACGCTCGTGGCTGTGCCGGGGATGGGCAAGAGCAGGCTCGTCGCCGAGCTGTTCCAGGTCGTCGACGCCGACCCAGAGCTCATCACCTGGCGACAGGGCCGCTGCCTGCCGTACGGCGACGGCATCAGCTACTGGGCGCTCGGCGAGATGGCGAAGGCGCAGGCGGGCGTGCTCGAAAGCGACTCGGCAGACGAGGCGGAGGCGAAGCTTGCCGAGGCCGTGGACGCGCTCGTGGCCGATCGCGAAGAGGCCGCGTGGGTGGTGGGCCACCTGCGGCCGCTCGTCGGCCTCGGCGGGGAGCCCGGGGCCGGGGCCGAGGCGCGCGGCGAGGCGTTCGCCGCCTGGCGGCGCTTCCTCGAGGCGCTCGCCGAGCAGCGCGCGACGGTGCTCGTGTTCGAGGATCTCCACTGGGCCGACGACGGGCTGCTCGACTTCGTCGACGGCCTCGTCGACCGGGCCACGGGCGTCCCGTTGCTCGTCGTCTGCAGCGCCAGACCCGAGCTCCTGACCCGGCGCTCGGGCTGGGGCGGCGGCAAGGCGAACGCGGTCACGCTCTCGCTGTCGCCGCTCTCGAACGAGGACACGAGCCGCCTGGTGGCAGGGCTCCTCTCCCAGGCCGTGCTCCCCGCCGAGACGCAGCAGACACTGCTGCGCCGCGCCGAGGGTAACCCGCTGTTCGCCGAGGAGTACGTCCGCATGCTCCGCGACCGAGGGCTGCTCCGCCGTGACGGCGCGGTATGGCGGCTCGAGGCGACAGGGATCGACGTCCCCGAGACGGTGCAGGCGATCATAGCCGCCCGCCTCGACGCGCTTACTGCGGAGGAGAAGGCGTTGCTCCAGGACGCCTCCGTCGTGGGGAAGGTCTTCTGGCAGAGCGCCGTGGCGGCGATCGCCGGCCAGTCGCGCTGGGAGGTCGACGAGCTGCTGCACGCACTCGAGCGCAAGGAGCTCGTGCGCCGCGAGCGGCGTGCGTCCGTGGCCGGCGAGACCGAGTACGCCTTCCGCCACGTCCTCGTGCGCGACGTCGCCTACGGGCAGATCCCGCGAGCCCGCCGAGCCGACGTGCACGAGCGCGCCGCCGGCTGGATCGAGGGGCTCGGCGAGGGGAGGGCGGAGGACCACGCGGAGATGCTTGCGCACCACTACGTGTCGGCGCTCGAGCTGCTGCGCGCGGCCGGGCGCGACGTCGGCGCCGTCGCGCCGCGTGCGTGCGTTGCCCTCTGCGAGGCAGGTGACCGGGGGTTCGCCCTCAGCGCCCTCGAGGCATCCGTCCGCGCGTACCGTGCTGCACTCGAGCTCATGCCTCACGACCATCCGGAGCGCCCCGGCGTGCTCCTGCGGCTCGGCCGGTCGCTCTTCAACTGGCGCAACGAGGGCGGGCCGGAGCTGCGCGAGGCGGCGGCGGCGCTCCTCGAGGCGGGAGACGTCGAAGGTGCGGGCGAGGCCGAGAGCCTGCTCGGCAACGTGATCTGGATGTCCGGCGCGCAGGCCGAGGCCCGCGCTCACCTCGACCGCGCCGTCGAGCTCGTCGACGGCCTCGCTCCGACGCGCACGACCGTTGCGATCCTCTGGAGCCGCTGGCGCGTCCAGCTGCTGGCGAACGAACACCCGTCGCTCGAGGAAGGAGAGGAGATCCTTGCGCTGGCGGAGTCCGTCGGCACGACCGCAGACGTCCTCCACGCTCGCATCAACCTCGGTACCGGGCGCCTGCATGCCGGCGACGATCGGGGCCTGGGCGACCTCGAGGCGTCCATCGAGCAGGCGCTGCAGGTCAACTCGCACGTCGCGGGTCGCGCCTACATCAACCTCGCCTCGCATCTCGATTCACTGGGCGATCTCCGTCGCTCCGCTGAGCTCCATCGCGAGGGGCTCGAGGTGGCCCGGCGCCTCGGGAGCAACGTCGAGCGATGGCTCCACGCCGAGTGCCTGCTCGACCTCTACAACGCCGGCGACTGGGAGCCCGCGATCGAGGGCTCCCGTGCCTACCTCGCCGGATGGGCCGGGCAGGGGTACATGGACGACGTCGTCCGCAGGGTCCTGGCGGTGACCGCTGCGGCGCGGGGCGACGAGAGCGTGGCGCGGGTTGACGCGACGGCGATCCTGGGACAGGCCCGCGAGACCGGCGACCCGCAGGCACTCTGGCCCGTGCTGGCGGCTTGCGCTCGGCTCGCGCTGGAGGCTGGCCGGCGCGAAGAGGCGCTGAGCCTGGTCCACGAGCTCGCGCAGGATCTAGATGCGGCGACGTCGTTCGTCGTCGAGCTCGGGCTCGTCGACGCGTTCATCGCCGCCGATGCGCTCGACCGGACCGCGGAGCTCACGCGTCACCTCGAGAAGGCAGCCTTCACGAGCCCGTGGGTCGACGCTTGCGCGGCGATTGGTTCAGGCAGTCGCGAAGAGGCAGCCGACCTGCTCGATGCTCACGGAGCCCACACGCTCGCAGCCCTCGTGCGACTCGTAGCAGCCGAGCGAGCCGGCCGGGAGACGCCCGGTCTACGCGAGGCGGTCGCGTTCTACGAGCGCGTCGGCGCGACCGCGTACCTCGCGCGTGCCGAGCGGCTCCTGCAGGCGAGCGCCTGAGCCGTAGACTCGCGCGCATGACCGTCTGCTCGCGGTGTGGGCACGAGAGCCCCGACGAGGCGCGGTTCTGCGCCTCGTGTGGGACGGCGCTCGGCGCCACCACTCGGCGCGAGGAGCGCAAGGTCGTGACGGTGGTATTCGCCGACCTCGTCGGCTCGACCGCCCGTGCCGATCACGCGGATCCGGAAGATGTCCGCGCGGTGCTCGCTCCCTACCACGCGCGTCTGCGCCAGGAGCTGGAGCACTTCGGCGGGACGGTGGAGAAGTTCATCGGCGACGCCGTGGTGGCCGTCTTCGGTGCCCCGGTGGTGCACGAGGACGACCCCGAGCGTGCCGTGCGCGCCGCGCTCGCGATTCAGGACGCGATCGCCGAGCTCAACGACGCCAATCGCGATCTCGGGCTCCAGGTCCGCGTGGGCGTCAACACGGGGGAAGCGCTGGTGGCGCTTGACGCCTCACCCGCCGAGGGCGAGGGGATGGTGTCCGGTGACGTGATCAACACCGGGGCGCGCCTACAGGCGGCGGCGCCGCCCGGCGGCGTGCTGGTCGGGGACGCGACGTATCGCGCCACGGAGCGCGTGATCGAGTACGAGCATGCGGACGCGGTCGTCGCGAAGGGCAAGACGGAGCCCGTGCGAGCGTGGCGTGCGATCGCGCCGCGGGCACGGTTCGGCGTCGATCTCGGTGGCGCCGGGCGTGCACCCCTCGTCGGCCGGGAGCGCGAGGCCACGCTGCTCGCCGCGGCGCTGGAACGCGTCCGGGCCGAGCGGGAGCCCCAGCTGGTGACGCTGGTCGGCGTGCCCGGGATCGGTAAGAGCAGGCTGGTCCAGGAACTCTGGCGCATCGTGGACGAGGACCCGGATCTCATCACCTGGCGGCAGGGGCGGTCCCTGCCCTACGGTGAGGGCGTCGCGTATTGGGCGCTCGGCGAGATGGTCAAGGCCCAGACGGGGATCCTCGAGTCGGCGACGATCGAGGAGGCTGCCGAGCGCCTCGCGCAGGCGATGGTCGAGCTGATCGACGACGACGGCGAGCGCGCCTGGGTGGAGCGACACCTGCGACCACTCGTCGGGCTCCTGGCCGAGCGCGGGGCCGGTGCCGAGAGCGCGCCGGAGGCGGCCGCAGCCTGGCGGCGGTTCTTCGAGGCGCTGGCCGACTCGCGACCGACGGTGCTCGTGTTCGAAGACCTCCACTGGGCGGACGACGGGCTGCTCGACTTCGTGGACGAGCTCGTCGATCGGGTGGCGGGCGTGCCGCTCCTCGTCGTCGCGTCCGCCCGGCCAGAGCTACTCGAGCGACGACCGGGGTGGGGTGGCGGCAAGCGCAACGCCCAGACGGTCTCGCTGACTCCTCTGACGGACGACGACACGGCGCGCCTGCTGCAGTCGCTCCTCGACCGCAGTGTGATCCCGGCCGAGGTACAGACGGCGCTGCTGCGCAACGCCGGGGGCATTCCTCTCTATGCCGAGGAGTACGTGCGGATGGTGGAGTCGGGCGGCGCGACAGGCGATGTGCCCGAGACGTTGCAGGGCGTCGTCACCGCCCGTCTCGACGGGCTGCCCGAGGACGAGAAACTGCTGCTCCACGCCGCGGCCGTCCTGGGGAAGGTGTTCTGGACGGACGCCCTCGCAGCGCTCGTGCCGGGCGAGCCGTGGCTTCTCGACGATCGTCTGCACGCGCTCGAGCGGAAGGAGTTCGTCCGTCGCGAACGGCGCTCGGCGGTCGAGGGAGCCCGCCAGTACGTGTTCGTCCACGCGCTCGTGCGCGACGCCGCGTACGCGCAGATGCCTCGTGCGGAGCGCTCACGCCGCCACCGCACCGCGGGCGAGTGGATCCTCGCCCTCTCACCCGACCGCTCGCAGGACCGCGCCGAGATGCTCGTCCACCATCTGCTGCAGGCGATCGAGCTCGGCGAGGCGGCCGGGCTTGACGTCGACGACCTCCGCGCTCCCGCCGTCGGTGCCCTCGTCGAGGCTGGAAGCCGCACGTGGGTGCTCGCCGCGCCCGAGTCCTCCGCCCGGTTCTACCGCCACGCGATCGAGGTCACCGGAGGCGACGAGCCCGACCCGAAGCTCCTCTACCTGCACGGACGTGCGGTGGCCTGGAACGGATCCGCAGAGGCGGCGCCGATTCTCGAGCAGGCCGTCGAGAAGTCGCTCGCGCGTGGGGATCGGATCACGGCCGCCTTGGCGCTCGTCGATCTGTACCAGGGCCGGTGGGTGCGTGGCGAGGACGTCGACCCGAGCACGCTGCAACAGGCGCTCGAGCTCGTCGAGGATGCGCCGGAGAGCATCGACCGAGCCCGCGTGCGCGGCGCGGTGGGACGGTTCTACGGGCTCTCCGGCCGGTCGGTCGACGCCCTGCCGCTCGACGAGAGCGCGCTTGCGACCGCCCGCCGCCTCGGGGATCGGCAGTTCGAGGCATGGATCCTCAACAACCGCGGGGTGGCACGCACCAACGCAGGCGACATCGACGGTCTCGACGACATCCGGGCGGCGCTCCAGATCGCAGAGGAGCTCGGATCGATCGACGTTCTCCGCTGCCATGTCAACCTGGGCTCGATCCTGGCCAGTCTGGGCAAGCTCGAGGAGGCACGGGAGCACCACCGCCTCGGCCACGACCAGGCCCTCCGCCGGGAGCATCCGTCCGAGCAACGGTGGCTCGCCAGCGAGCTCGTGCTCGACGCCTACTGGGCGGGTGACTGGGACGAGGCGATGCGGTCAGGACAGGCGCTCCTCGACCGCTCGGACGATGCCGCCCACTACATGGACCAGGTCGTCGCCTTCGTGCTGGCGGAGATCGAGCTGGCACGGACAGGCAAGCTGCGCGAGGAGGAGATCCGCGGGATACTCGATGTCGCCCGCCGCATCCGTGACCCGCAGGCCTTGCTACCAATACTCGCCGCCACCGCCCGCAATCGAAGGCTGCTGGGATGGCCCGCGCACGAGGTCGAATCGCTTGTGGACGAGTTCCTCGAGGCGATGCGCGGCACGCAGACGTTGATCGGATTCGACCCCTACGCATGCGTCGTCGCAGCGGAAGGCTACCGTAGCGCCGAGATCGTCGGCGAGCTCGCCGGCCGTCCGAGGACCGCCTGGACGCCGGCCATCGAGGCGGAGGCAGCCGGAGATCCCTTCGCAGCCGCGGAGGCGCTCGCGGAGATCGGGGACCGCCCCGAAGAGGCCCACGCCCGCCTCCGGGCCGCGTCTCTGCTCGCTGCAGCGGGACGGACGTCCGACGCGGCGAGACAGGCGGAGCAGGCGGCCGGCTTCTACCGCTCGGTGGGAGCGACGGCCCGCCTTGTCGAGGCCGAGCGCCTCCTCGACGGGCTCGGGGAGCGCGGCGCCGCCTCCTGACGGGACGTCAGGCCCGCGTGCGGGCGAGCCAGTCGGCGGTGCCGCCGCCAACGACCGGGCGTGCGTCGACCCCTTCGGCCTGCAGGATGCTGGCGGCGACTCCGGCGCGCGGGCCCGACTCGCACACGGTCACGATCGGCCGGTCGCGGGGTAGATTCGCCGCTTCCTCGCGCACGAGCCTGTACGGCAGGTTGCGGCTGCCGTTTACGGTCCCCGCCTCCCAGTCCTCCGGCTCACGCACGTCGAGCACGAGCACCGCCTCGTCGGCGACGAGCGCTTCCAGCTCGTCGAAGGGAACGCTGCCCATCGTCTCCTCGCCGCCGCCGAGCACGAAGCCGGCGATGTCGAGGAAGGCGACCGAGCGGAGCCCACGGACGGCGCGCTCTGCCTCCTCCGCCGACGATGCGAGGACGCACACCGGCCGCTCGGGGTCGAGCACGAAGCCTGCCTTCGTGGCGTAACCCTTCGTCGCGACGGGGACGCTGACGGCGGCGTGCCGGTGCCCCGCGAGGAACGACTCGAGGGGGCGGACGTCGAGCAGTTGCGCGCCGTCCGGTGGTGCCGGCAGCTCCGGCACCGCGGACGGCGTTCCGACCCACGGACCGCGGTTGAGCGCGACGATGCGGCCGAGGTTCGGCGGCTTCGGGGCGCCGATCGAGGCGGACTCCGCGACGAACTCGTCGACGGCGTCGAAGCGCAGCATCGGGTTGAAGCGTCGCTCGAAGCCGATCGTGGTCGAGGCCTTCGAGCTCATCCCCTTCCCGCACAGCGACCCCGCCACGTGACCGGGATAGACCTCGACCCCGTCCGGCAGCTCGAGCAGGCGATGGAGAGAGGTGAAGAGCCCCTCGGCGCCTTCCTCGGCGCCAACGGCGAGGTCGGGGCGGGCGGTGTCGCCCACGAACAGCGAGTCGCCGGTGAGCAGCAGCCAGGGCTCCTCTGCGCGTGTGTGGTCGATCACCGCGAGACAGGAGTGCTCGGGGCGGTGCCCAGGCGTGTGGATGCACCGGAGGCTGACGTTGCCGACGCGGATCTCGTCGCCGTCGGCCATCGGGTCGTGTGGGTACTCGGCCTCTGCCGCGGCATGGATGCTCACGGGAAGGCCGTGCTCCAGCGCGAGGCGGCCGTGGCCGGAGAGATGGTCGGCGTGGGTGTGGGTCTCGACCACGCGGACGATCCGCCCCCCGCGTCTCGCCGCCTCGGCGAGCAGCGGCTCGATGCCGTACGGCGGGTCGACCGCGACGACTTCGCCCGCCTCTTCGCACCCCACGAGATACGACGCGCAGCCGAGGTCGTCGTCGACGAGCTGGCTGAAGATCACGGCGCGACGGTAGCACCGGCGGCCGCTATCCGTCCTGAAGCGGCCGGCGTCGCCGCCGGTGCAGGAGCGCGAGCGAGGCCACGACCAGCACGAGGCCGAGCAGCCCGGCGACGACTGCGCGACCCAGATGCTGCTCGGACCGGACGGGCGGTGCCGGGGGCGGTAGTACGGTGACCGTGGTCTGCCAGCCGACGCTTTCGCCGTCGTCGTACACCTGCTCGGCCGCGAACGCGGCGGGTCCGGGCTCGCCGGTTGCCCGGACGCGCACCGTGAACGTCGCGACGGCGCCCGGGGACACACTCCCTCCCGACCACCGCGCCTCGTTGCCGCTGACGACACCTGTCCAGCCGCCGGCCTGGGGCGCCTCCAGGAGCTCCACGCCGGACGGCGCTGACAGCGACGCACCCGTCATCGCCGCCTGCCGCTCGTTGGGGAGGTCGATCGTGAGCAGCACCTCCTCGCCGGTCGTCAGCGACGGCGGGCGAAGCGTCAGATGCGCACCCGCGGGCGCGGCGAGCACGAGCGCGCCGGCAGCCACCAGCGCGAGAGCGCGGGCAGTTCTACAGACCGAGGTGGCGCGCAATGACCATCCTCTGTACCTCGTTCGTGCCCTCCCCGATCTCGAGGATCTTCTGGTCGCGATAGAGGCGGGAGATCGCGAACTCGTCCGTGTAGCCGTAGCCACCGTGGATCTGCAACGCGTGGTTGACGACGCGATTCGACAGCTCGCCCGTGTAGAGCTTGGCAATGGCCGCCTCGAGCGCGAACGGGCGGCCCTGATCCTTGAGCCACGCGGCCTTGTAGACGAGCTGCCGGCCCGCCTCGATCTCCACCGCCATGTCGGCGAGTGAGAACGCGACCGCCTGGAACTTGCCGATCGGCTTCCCGAACTGCACGCGCTCCTTCGCGTAGTGGAGCGCGAGGTCGTAGGCGCCCTGGGCGAGACCGACCCCCATCGCCGCAACGGATATGCGGCCGCCGTCGAGGATCTCGAGGAACTGTCCGAATCCCGCGCTGCGCGCGCCCAGCAGGTTCTCGCCCGGCACCCGGCAGTCCGTGAAGGTCAGCTCCCTCGTGTCGGACGCCTTCCAGCCCATCTTGTGCAGCGGCGCCGAGATCTCGTAGCCCGGCGTTCCGTTGCAGACGACGAGATTCGAGATCTCGTCGGGGCCGGTGCGAGCGGTGATCGTCACGCCCCACGTGATCTCTGTCCCCGCGTTCGTGATGAACATCTTCGACCCGTTCACCACCCAGTCGTCTCCGTCGGCGGCCGCCGTCGTGCGGGTCGCGCCCGCGTCGGAGCCCGCGTCCGGCTCGGTAAGCCCGAATGCGGCCAGCTTCCGGCCCGAGGCCAGGTCGTGCAGCCATCGCTGCTTCTGCTCGCCGTTCCCGAACAGGTAGATCGGCATCGTCCCCAGGGAGGTGTGCGCAGCGACTGTGATCGCCACCGACGAGTCGATCCGCGTCAGCTCCTCGACCGCGATCGCGTAGGAGACCGTGTCGCCGCCGCCCCCGCCGTGCTCGGCCGGGATCGGAATCCCCATCAACCCCAGCTCGGCCATCTCTGCGACCAGCTCGTAGGGGAAGCGACTCTCGCGGTCGAGCTCCTCCGCGACAGGCGCCACCCGCTCCCGCGCGAAGGCGCGGACGGTGTCGCGGATCAGCGCCTGCTCTGATGTGAGGTCGTAGTCCACGGGCGCGGATGGTAGCCGCGGCCTATGTGACGGCGGGATGGAACGGCAGGGGTGTCACGCCGGGCGGGGGTGACACCCCGAGTTATGCCCGGCGGATACGCTGGAGCGGATGCGGGCGGAGCTCGACCGGCGGGCGATGGCGGCGCTGTCCGGCGGCCACCTCGCGGTCGACTTCGCCTCGGGCGCCGTGCCCGCGCTGCTGCCGTTCCTCGCCGTCAAATTCGACCTCAGCTACACGGCGACGGCCGGGATCATGCTCGCCGCGACGATGTCGTCGTCGCTCGTGCAGCCTGCGTTCGGGCTGCTCTCCGACCGGCGTGGCGCCATGTGGCTGCTGCCCGCGGGCGTCCTGCTCGCCGCGTGCGGCATCGGCCTCGCGGGCATCGCGCAGAGCTACGCACTCGTTCTCGCGAGCGTGTTCGTCGGCGGTGTCGGTATTGCCGCCTACCACCCGGAGGGAGCGAAGTTCGCCGCGTACGCTAGCGGGCGCCGTCGGGCGAGCGGCATGTCGCTCTTCAACGTGGGGGGGAACGCCGGCTACGCCCTCGGGCCGATCGTGATCACCCCGGTCGTGCTGTGGCTGGGGCTGTCGGGGGCGTTCCTGGCGGCGCTGCCCGCCCTCGCAATCGGGGTCGCGCTCGTGTTGGTGCTGCCGTACCTGCGGAGCATCCAGCCGGACGGCCACGCGCGGTCGGCGGCCGGCCGCGACCGACCACGGGCTATGGCGCTCCTGATCGGCGTCATCGTGATGCGGAGCACTACCTGGTTCGGGCTGATCACGTTCGTGCCGCTGTGGATGGTCTCGCTCGGGCACTCCGAGGCCGAGGGCAACCGGCTGCTCTCCCTGATGCTCGTGGCGGGCGTCGCCGGGGCGCTGGCCGTCGGGCCGGTCGCCGACCGCGTCGGGCTGCGTCGGACGCTCTTGGCGACCACGGTGGTGCTGCCGCCGCTCGTGCTCGTGTTCGTGTACGTCGGCGGTGTGGCGGGCGCAGTGGCGCTGATGCTCGTCGGCGCCTGCGTCGTCGGCACGTTCGGCGTGGTGATGGTGTTGAGCCAGCTGTACCTGCCGCAACACATGGCGCTCGCGTCGGGGCTCAACGTCGGCCTCGCGGTCGGGCTGGGGGGCGTCGCAGCTGTGGCGCTCGGCTCCGTCGCCGACGCGGTTGACCTCGAGACGGCGCTGACGCTGTGCGCCGTGACGCCGGTGGTCGCTGCGGCGCTCTGCCTGCTCCTGCCCGCGCCACAGGGGAGGCTTGCCGGCGTGCCTGCGCGCGCGTAGGGTTGCGAGCCAGTCGACTGAACGGTCAGTCAGTGTTGATTGGCGCAAGACCGCAATCCGCTCTCGCGGGTCCAGGTCGCGCGAAGATCCCTGAAGGCGTCCGCTTCGCGGCCGCAACGCGTCGCAAGGAGAGAGTCAGATGACGACAGTGCAGGAGTTCTTCGAGCAGCTTCCCTCCCGGGTCGATCCGGTGAAGACGGCCGGCATGACGGGCAGCTACGTGTTCGACGTCGAAGGCGTCGGCCAGTGGACCGTGTCCGTCGCGGACGGAGCCGTCTCCGTCGCGGAGGGCGCCGGTGACGCCGACTGCACGATCTCGGCGAGCGAGGAGACGCTCCTCAAGATCGCGCGCGGCGAGGCGAACCCCACCACCGCCTACATGACCGGCAAGCTGAAGATCGCCGGCGACATGGGCGCCGCCCTCAAGCTCCAGAAGTTGTTCTGAGCCGGGGCCTGAATGGAAGGTGTCCGACACCGCGTGTCTGACACCGCCGCACCAGGGGCTCGATGGCAGGTGTCTGACACCGCGTGTCTGACACTGCCGTCCTTGCCCCGTGCCGCCTCGTCCGTCGCGCGCGTCCCGTAGAATCGCGACGTGCTCGTGGCCGTCCGTGTCGCCGTCCTCGTCGGGACGAACATTCTGGCGCTGCTCGTCGTGGACTGGTTGTTCGACGGGGTCACGATCGGTCGCTGGTGGCCGATCGTCCTCGGCGCCGCGGTGCTGGGGTTTGCGAACGCGATCCTGAAGCCGATCCTGGCGATCCTCACGCTGCCGTTGATCGTCGTCACGCTCGGGCTGGCGTACGTCGCGCTCAACGTCGGCATGCTCGCCCTCGCCGAGTGGATCGCGCCCGACTTCTCGATCGATGGCTTCTGGACGTACGTCGGCGCGACGATCGTCGTCTGGCTCGTCAACGTCGTCGTCGGCGCTCTGATCGACGCGATCGCCAGTGACTAGCTGGGTCGCAGATTCCCCAGCCTGGCGTGGCGCCCCGGCCGCGACAGCGGCCGGGCTTCAGGGACTTGCGCGGTCGGAACTCCGCATTCGCGGATTTCCGACCTGCGCCAACTAACTGTCAAGCTCGACGAGCGTTGCCCCGGCGGCGACGGTGTCGCCCACCGCGACCTTGACGGCGGAGACGGTGGCGGCGAACGGCGCGGTCACCGGATGCTCCATCTTCATCGCCTCGAGCGTCACGAGCGGCTGGCGCGACTCCACCTCCTCGCCGGCGCCCACGTGGACGGCGATCACCGTTCCTGGCATCGGAGAGCTCACCACTCCGGCGCCGCCGTGGCTCCGCTCTGCCGCAACCGCGTCGACGTCGGGTGGAGGGGCTGGAGCGGGCGGCGCGAGGTTGAGCCGCCAGGGCGCGCCCCATGGACCGCCGGCGATCCGCACGGGCACCGCGGAAAGCGGGGGATGCTCGACGAGAAAGGCGGTTGACACGTCGCCGCTGCGGAACACCGGGTGGCCGACGAGCCACCGCAAGAACCGCACATTCGTGACGACACCGTCAACCTGGGTCTCCGAGAGCGCCGCGGCGAGTCGGTCGAGCGCCTCGTTCCGGCTCGTTCCGTGGGCGATCAGCTTGGCGATCATTGGGTCGTAGCCGGTGCCGACCTCGTCTCCCTCCTCGACGCCGGCGTCGACGCGCACCCCGCCCGGCAGCCGTAACCGCTCGATCCGCCCGCTCTGCGGGAGGAAAGTGCGCGGATCCTCTGCGTACAACCGTGCCTCGACGGCGTGCCCGGCAGCCTTGTAACAGTCTGTTGCTAGGTGCTCCCCGGCGGCGATGCGGAGCTGCCACTCGACGAGGTCGAGGCCCGTCAGCTCCTCGGTCACCGGATGCTCGACCTGGATGCGGGCGTTCAGCTCGAGGAAGAAGATCTCCTCACCGGAGACGAGGAACTCGGCTGTGCCGGCGCCGCGGTAGCCGAGCGCGCGGGCGAACGCCACGGCGCCGTCGGCGAGGCGGTCGCTGACGGCGCCAGGGAGCCGCGGGGGAGGCGACTCCTCGACGACCTTCTGGTGCCGCCGCTGCACGGAGCAGTCGCGCAGCCCGACCGCGGCCACTGCACCGTGGGCGTCCGCCAGGAGTTGCACCTCGACGTGCCTCGGACGCTCGAGGTACCGCTCGCAGAAGACGATGCCGTCGCCGAACGCCGCCTCGGCCTCGCGCGCCGCGTGAGCGAGGGCGTCGTCGAGTGAGGCGCGATCGCGGACGACCCGCATGCCGCGGCCGCCCCCTCCTGCAGCGGCCTTGACGACGAGCGGCAGGCCGACGTGATCGACCGTTCCGGTCGGCAGAGTGGGGACGCCCACCTCGGACGTGATCCGCTTTGCGGCGAGCTTGTCTCCGGCCACGCGGAGCACCTCGGAGGGGGGCCCGATCCACGTCGGCCCGGCCTGCTCCACCGCCTCGGCGAAGTCGCCGCTCTCGGCGAGGAACCCGTAGCCCGGGTGGACGGCATCGGCACCCGATTCCCGCGAGGCCCGCACGTGCTCGGCTGCGTCGAGGTACGACGCGATCTCCACGCTCGCGTCGGCGCTTCGTGCGTGCAGCGAGCCGCGGTCGTCCGGTGCGACAACCGCCACCGTCTCGATGCCGAGGCGCGCGCACGTACGGAAGATCCGCATTGCGATCTCCCCCCGGTTGGCCACGAGCACCCGGTGGAACGGCATGGCGGGGAGCGTAGACCGCGATGCGGGTTGCAGGGCACGACATGCTCGCCGTCTTCATCTCCCCTACCTGGGGCTGAAGAAGTACCTCGAGAACCACTGAGCCCCGCCGGCGGGCCGCTCTCAGGCTGCCGGGCTCATCCGGTCGATACGAGCACAACGGCGGCAAGCGCCAGCGCCACGCCGGCCAGACAGCTTGCCCGCGGTGTGAAGGCGCTGTAGCGTCACACCATGATCCGCTTCCTGATCCGCATCGCGGTGTATTTTGCTGCTGCGGCGGTCGGGCTGATCGTCGCCGCCGTCATCTTCGACGGCGTCCAGTTGGAGACGCTCGGATTCGTCATCGTCGCGGCCATCTACGCCGTCGTACTCGGGCTGCTGTCGCCGCTCTTCCAGCAGCAGGCGCTGCGGAGTCGGTCGTCGCTGTTCTCCGGCGGCGTCGGCTTGATCACGACCTTCGTCGCCCTGGCCGTGACCGCCTTCATCTCGGACGATCTCACGATCAACGGCTTCGGCACATGGGTCGGCGCCACCGTCGTCGTTTGGCTGGCAACGCTCCTCGCGTCGCTGCTCCTGCCGGTGCTCGTCGTCAAACACGTCGTCGACGAGCGCCACCGATAACGCCGCCGGCGAGCGGGCTCACCCGGTCGATACGAGCACGACGGCGGCAAGCGCCAGCGCCACGCCGGCCAATTGCGGGCGCGAGAGACGCTCGCGGAGGATCCCACGCGCCAGGATCACGGTCGTGACCGGATAGAGCGAGGCAACCACGGCCGCGATCACGAGCGGGCCGCGCTGCAGCGCCAGGAGGAGAGGAACGGTCGCGAGCACCTCCAGCGTGGAGATCGCAAATGCCCGGTGCGCGACGGGACGCGCCTCACCCACGCGGACGCGCATCGCGCAGGCGACGCCGATGAGGATCGCGGCGGAGGCCACCCGGTAGATCGGCAGCGGAGCCATGCCGGCGTCCTCGTCGATCCCGGCGAAGCAGAGGAAGAAGAAGCCGAAGAAGAATCCCGCCACAGCTGCGAGCACGATGGTTCGCGCCGGCGCATCGGTGCCGGGGGCGGACGGCGTGGGCGCGATCGAGACGATCGCGATCGCGACGAGCGCGAGCGCGACTCCGGCCACTGCGGCCGCCCCCGGGCGCTCGCCGCGCACGAAGCCGACCGCGACCGGGAGCACGGCTCCCGCGACTGCGGCGACGGGTGCCGCCAGGCTGATGAAGCCGCCTGCCATGGCGCCGTAGAAGAAGACGAACCCCACACCGACGGCGATCCCGCTCGCGAGCGACAGCGCGACATCCCGTGGGTGCAGCTCGTTTGCCCACCAGACGAGCGCGATCGGGATCGCGACCGACAGCCCCAGCACCTGCGAGGTGGCGGCGACGACGACCGGGCGCGCCCGGCGCGACGTGATGCCGCCCAGGAAGTCGGCACCGCCGACCATCACGGCCGAAAGCAGCGCGAGAAGAGCCGTCACCCGTCGTCGCGCTGCGGCGCCCACGACGGGGGACGCCGCTCGAGGAAGGCGCGCAGCCCCTCCTGCCCCTCGTCGCTCGTGCGCCGCTCCGCGATGCGGCGGGCGGTGTCGGGGCCGTCCGGGCGCTCGAGCACCAGCCGCTTCGCGTGACGGGCGGCACGCGGCCCAGCCGTGCGCAGTTCGCCCAGCACGCGTCCAAGCGCCGCAGGCAGGTCGTCCGTCACTTCGTGCACAAGTCCGATGCGCAGCGCCGTGGCGGCGTCGAAGCGCTCGCCGGTGACGAAGTAGCGGCGGGCCGCGCTGTCGCCGATCTTCCGCAGCGCGAACGGCGAGATCACGGCCGGGATGATCCCGAGCTTCACCTCCGAGAACGCGAACACGGCACGGTCGTGGGCGATCACGATGTCAGAACAGGCAACTAGTCCCACGCCGCCGCCCAGCGCGTGCCCCTGCACGACCGCGATGACCGGCGCAGGGCACGCGTCGATCGCCTCCAGCATGCGCCGCAGCGCCGTCGCGTCGGCCACGTTCTCGTCGTGGGTAAGGGCGACGGACGACCGCATCCATTCCACGTCGGCCCCGGCGCAGAAGCTCGGCCCGTCGCCGGCGAGCACCACGGCACGTGCAGTGCCGACGTCGACGAACGCCTCGGCCAGCGCGGCGATCAGCGCCGCGTCGAACGCGTTCCGCGTCTCGGGCCGCGCCAGCGTGACCCGGAGCACGTCACCGTCCCGCTCGATCCGCAGCGCACCCACGCCGACACCCTACTGGCGTGCGCCGTCAGCTCTGCTCGGTCGACGACCTCCGCAGCGCCTCCGCGAGCAGCTCCGCGAGATCTGCTCCGGCAGCTTCGTCTCGTGCCGCGGCAAGCTCCGACGGCGGCAGCGACGCCTCGAGCCGGTCGAGCGCAGGTCGCGCCGCGAATTCGTAGGCGGCCGGGAGCTGCTCGTGACCGAGCGCGAACGTCAGCATCACTGCGGCCCGCTTCGGATCACCCTCCTCCAGCAGCGCGCCGGCGCCGGAGAGCGCGAGCAGCTCCAGCGAGATCGCCTTCGCCTCGTGCGCGCGCTCGAGCGCGTCACGGAAGCGCTCGCCGGCCTCCACGCGGTCACCAAGCGCGAGGGCCGCGAAGCCGATGCGGCACAGTGCGCCCGTCGCGCCCCAGCGGTGGTTGACCTCGCTGAAGGCCTCATAGCCGGCATGCCCGAGCCGCAACGCCTCCTCGTAGTCGCGCAGCCCGAACGCGCTGAGGCTCGCGCGGCTAAGAGCGTAGCCCGCGCCGCCCGCGTCACCCACGCCCGTGAAGAGCGCGTTCGCCTCCATGTGCAACTGCAGCGCGTCGCGATATCGGCTCTCGGCGTCCGCCAGGATGCCGAGCTTGCTTAGTGTGTAGGCGAGGAGCTGCGGGTTGCCGAGGTCAACTGCCGTTGTATGGCTGGCTTCGAACGAATCCCGCGCGCCGTCGATGTCGTCGACGAGCAACCGGACGAACCCGAGCCAGGAGAGCGCCTCGACGAGCCCGGCGCGGTCGCCGCCTGCCGTCATCAGGCTCGCCGCCTCCTCGAGGTGGCCGATCGCGACCGGGTAGTCGTCTCGATAACACTCGAGCGTGC
>Ga0247727_10009565_pt1 | contig 17492 bp, 13 predicted proteins | sample WisWelCaveWW1625_FD_202498 | JGI IMG/M metagenome (GOLD analysis project Ga0247727, IMG submission 202498) | Biofilm microbial communities from Wishing Well Cave, Virginia, United States - WW16-25 | ecosystem: Environmental > Aquatic > Deep subsurface > Groundwater > Cave microbial mat | place...
GGTCTTTCTGACGGCCGCGGCCGGACGCAGGGCCCAACAGATTGCCGATGACGCGAGGGCGAGAGGTGTTCCCGTGAGCAGCGTCGGGGAAGCTGAGTGCGAGCGGCTATGTGGCGCGAGGGCGCAAGGGATAGCGGCCGCGACCCGTTTTGTGTACGCCGACCACTCAGACATCCTCGCCGGCGTCACTGGGCAGAGTCTTCTCGTCTACTTGGACGGCGTTACTGACCCTCACAACCTCGGGGCGATTCTTCGAACCGCCGCAGCGGCTGGAGCCGCCGCGGTCGTGATCCCTGGCCGGCGATCCGCGGCCGTGACCGGGGCCGTTGTTCGGGTTTCTGCGGGTGCGGCCTTCGCCGTCCCGGTGGTTCGGGTCGGAAACCTCGTTCAGGCCTTGACCGAAGCACGCCGGCACGAAATCTGGGTGGTCGGATTGGATCATAGGGCAGAGCGGACGCTTACGCCGGCGCCCCCGACGCAGGCCCAGGCGCTAGTCCTAGGCGGTGAGGGGGAGGGGCTCCACCGCCTCGCCGCCGAAACCTGCCACGAGCTCGCGCGACTTCCGATGACGACCGCAGTCGAATCGCTCAACGCTTCTGTTGCGGCGGCTTTGGCGATTTACCGATTGAGAGAGGCCGTGCTCTACGGCTCCAAATCGGTTGACTAGCCGGGAATCGGTTGATAAGTCACGACGTTTCCATGGCGTGCAGTCTCGGGCGTGGGGCCGTTCCGAACGTCCGACGAGCAATCCACCGCCGATCGCGGCTTCTCGTTTCGCAAGCAACGAGTTGGTCGTGAGTCGGCAAGTCGTTTTGCGGGCGGAGTAGATGGCGAACGCCGATGTAGCTCAATTGGTAGAGCAACTGATTTGTAATCAGTAGGTTGCCAGTTCGAGTCTGGCCATCGGCTTCGTTTCGTGGTCGTGAGCGCTGCGCACTTGGGAGAGACGGGTTCGCGTCGGCAGGAGTCGTCGGTCGAAGGATCATGTTCGTCGTGTCGCTGATCGGCTTTAAGGTTGGACTGCACCGAAAGGTCGCGGTCGTGCCGTTGCAGCGGCTAACCGCGGAGAGGTACCCAAGCGGCCAAAGGGAGCAGACTGTAAATCTGCCGGCGTATGCCTTCGAAGGTTCGAATCCTTCCCTCTCCACCATGAAGTGCGGTCACGCGGGAGTAGCTCAGTTGGTTAGAGCATCAGCCTTCCAAGCTGAGGGTCGCGAGTTCGAATCTCGTCTCCCGCTCCATTTCACGTGCGCGGGTGGCCGGACCGAGAGGCCTGCTCTCGCGTCGAGGGCCCACGTAGCTCAGTTGGTAGAGCACGTCCTTGGTAAGGACGAGGTCACCGGTTCAATCCCGGTCGTGGGCTCCAGGATTTCCGGGCGGAGCGTCTGCATAGGCTAACGGGAGAGAGAGATGGCGAAGGAGAAATTCGAGCGAAAGAAGCCGCACTTGAACGTGGGAACGATCGGGCACGTAGACCACGGGAAGACGACGTTGACGGCAGCGATCACGACGGTGCAGGCGAAGAAGGGATTTGGGCAGGCGGTGAGGTTCGACGAGATCGACAAAGCGCCTGAAGAGAAAGAGCGCGGGATCACGATCGCGACGGCGCACGTGGAGTACGAGACGGTAAACCGTCACTACGCGCACGTGGACTGTCCGGGACACGCCGACTACGTGAAAAACATGATCACGGGAGCGGCGCAGATGGATGGAGCGATTCTGGTGGTGTCGGCGGCCGACGGCCCGATGCCCCAGACGCGAGAGCACATTCTATTGGCGCGCCAGGTGGGCGTACCGCGAGTCGTGGTGTTTTTGAACAAAGCGGACATGGTGGACGACGCCGAGCTGTTGGAGCTTGTGGAGCTGGAAGTCCGGGAGCTTTTGAGCAAGTACGAGTTTCCCGGCGACGAGATTCCGATCATCCGCGGATCGGCGCTACACGCGCTCGAGAACCCAGCGGACGCTGGGAAGACGGAATGCATCGATGCGCTGATGAAGGCGCTGGACGAGTACATACCGATCCCGCCGCGAGACGTGGACAAGGCGTTTTTGATGCCGATCGAAGACGTGTTCTCGATCTCGGGTCGCGGGACGGTGGTGACGGGAAGGATCGAGAAGGGGAAGGTGAAGATCGGGGACGAGGTGGAGATCGTCGGGATGAAGCCGACACAGCTGACGACGATCACGGGTGTGGAGATGTTCCGCAAGATTCTGGATTCGGGGGAGGCGGGAGACAACGTGGGATGTCTGCTTCGCGGCACGAAGAAGGAAGAGGTGGAACGCGGGCAGGTATTGTCTGCGAAGGGATCGATTACGCCGCACACGAAGTTCACGGCGGAAGCTTACGTATTGACGAAGGACGAGGGCGGACGACACACGCCGTTTTTCAACGGGTACCGGCCGCAGTTCTACTTCCGAACGACGGACGTGACGGGAGTGGTGACGCTGCCGGCTGGGACGGAAATGGTGATGCCCGGGGACACGGTGTCTGTGGAAGTGGAGATGATCACGCCGATCGCGATGGACGAGGGGCTGCGCTTCGCGATCCGCGAGGGCGGTCGCACGGTGGGCGCCGGCGTCGTCGGCAAGATCCTCGCCTGACGATCGCACGGAGAAGGATCGATGAGAGACGCGATTTTCTTGGCCTGCGACGGATGCAAGCGCCGCAACTATCGGGCGAGTCGTAACAAGAAGCTCAAGACCGAGAAGCTCGAGCAGAAGAAGTATTGTCCGTTCTGTCGCGGGCATCGGGTGCACAAGGAGACGAAGGTTTAGGTGAGGGGTTTTATTGGTCGCTGAGGCGACACCCGGGTCAGTAGCTCCAACTGGTAGAGCATCGGACTCCAAATCCGAGGGCTCCAGGTTCGAATCCTGGCTGACCCGCCAACACTGCGCACTGACGGGGTGCGAAGCGAGCGGCGAGATGGCGAGCGTGAACGAATACATAGCGCAAGGTCGGACCTTCTTGAGCGAGGTCGGGGCGGAGCTCAAGAAAGTTTACTGGCCACCTCGCCAGGAGACGTTCGCGTTCACCGGGGTGGTTCTGTTCGTCGTCGCGTTCGTCGCGATCTACCTCGGCATCGTCGACTACGTTTTGTCGCTCTTGATGGGGATCTTGTTCTGATCGGGGGGCGCGGAGCGCGATGAGCGAGAAGGCACAAGAAAACACGGCCGGCGAGCCTACGCTCCAGTGGTACGTCGTGCACACGTACTCCGGGTACGAGCAGAACGTCCGCAAGCAGCTGACGGAGCGCATCGCCGCGGCGGGCCGCCAGGCACAGTTCGGTGAGATCCTAGTGCCGTCCGAGCAGGTCGTCGAGCTCGTGAAAGGGAAGAAACGGACGACGACTCGGAACCTGTTTCCTGGCTACATCCTCGTACAGATGGAGCTGACTGACGACACGTGGCACCTCATCAACAGCACGCCGAAAGTCACGGGCTTCGTCGGCGGGGCGACCAATCCCCCGGCGATTTCCGATGACGAGGTTCGTGAGATCACGGCCCAGATGCAGGAAGGCGCGTCTCGCCCGAAGGCCAAGGTCGCGTTCGAAGTCGGCCAGCAAGTCAAAGTGATCGATGGACCGTTCGCGGACTTCACCGGTGTCGTCGAGGAGATTCGGCCGGAGAAAGGAACCCTCAAGGTAGCGATATCGATTTTCGGTCGTTCTACGTCCGTCGAGATGGAACTCGTTCAAGTCGAGAAGGTATAGGCGCGAAATGGCGAAAAAGGTCGTCGATCAAGTGAAGCTGCAGATCACCGCCGGTGCGGCGAACCCGAGCCCGCCGGTCGGTCCGGCGCTCGGCCAGCGCGGCGTGAACATCATGGAGTTCTGCAAGCAGTTCAACGCCAAGACCCAAAATCTGGGCGACGTGATCATCCCGGTCGTGATCACCGTGTACGCCGATCGTTCGTTCACGTTCGTGACGAAAACACCGCCGGCGTCCGTGCTGTTGCTCAAGGCTGCAAAGATTCCCAAGGGCGCGGCGGAGCCGAACAAGATTCGGGTGGGGACCGTGACGCGCGCTCAGATTCGCGAGATCGCGCAAACGAAGATGACGGACCTCAACGCGAACGACGTCGACGCGGCGATGCGCATGGTCGAAGGAACCGCCCGCAGCATGGGGATCGGGGTCGAGGGCTGAAGCATGGCGACACAGGGAAAGAGGTTTCGAAACAAGGCGAAAGCCGTCGAGCCGACGAAGCTCTACAGCTTGGCCGAGGCTTGCGAGCTCGTGGCCGCCGGCTCCGGCGTCAAGTTCGACGAAACGATCGACCTCGCGATTCGGCTCGGCGTAGACCCGAGGCACGCGGACCAGAACGTTCGCGGAACCGTCGCGTTGCCGCATGGCACGGGGCGTTCCATTCGGATCGCAGTGTTCGCCAAGGGCGACAAGGCACGCGAAGCCCGTGAAGCGGGCGCGGATTTGGTCGGTGACGAGGATTTGATCGCGAAAGTGCGGGACGAGAACTTTCTCGATTTCGATCGCGCAGTCGCTACACCGGACATGATGGCGTCGGTCGGCAAGATCGGAAAGTTGCTCGGCCCTCGCGGCCTCATGCCCAACCCGAAAGTCGGCACGGTCACCATGGACGTGACCAAGATCATCCGCGAGCTCAAGGCGGGGCAAGTCGAGTTTCGCGTCGAGAAGGCCGGGATCGTTCACGTGGCGATCGGCAAAGTGTCGTTCGGAAAAGAAAAGTTGCTCGAGAATCTTCAGGCCATCGTCGTAGGACTTTGGAAGGCCAAGCCCGCGGGCGCGAAGGGCCAGTACGTGAAGTCCGCGGCACTCTCCTCGACCATGGGACCCGGGGTAGCGATCGAGCCCGGCGAAGTCACGGTCGCCACCGCAGCGTAGTCGAGACGTCAGACGGAGATTTCGGGTCATCAAATGAACAGAGCTGAGAAAATCGAGACGGTGTCGCAGCTGAACGATCGGTTCGCGCGCGCGCCGCTGACCGTGGTCACGGAGTATCGCGGCCTCAATGTCGCGCAGCTGTCGGATCTCAGGCGAAAGCTGCGCGCGGTGGATGGCGAGTATTTGGTGAGCAAGAACACGCTCGCCGCGATCGCGATTCGCGAGTCGCAATCGACAGCGCTTGCCCCGCTGCTCATCGGGCCCGTGGCGCTCGCTTTCGGTTTTACCGATGCGGTCGCAGTGGCGAAGGTCGTCAAGGACTTCGCCAGAGAGAACGACAAGCTTTTGATCAGAGGCGGCGTGCTGGATGGGGCGGCACTCGATGCGAAGCAGGTCGAGCGGCTGGCTACGATGCCCTCGCGCGACGAGTTGCGCGCTCAGCTGCTTCGTTTGCTGAACACGCCGGCGACGAACTTCGTGCGGCTGCTCAAGGCACCGGCGCAGCAGTTGGTTCAAGTGCTGTACGCGAAGAGCACACAGGAGTCGTGATCGCGTAAGAGGTCACGGGAATTCAGATCGTCGGCCCGGGAACCGGGCCGCAACCAGTCGGAGGAGAAAGTCATGGGCCTTAGCGTTGAACAGAGAACGGACATCATCGAGAAGCTGTCCGCGGCGACCGTCCTGGAGATCTCCGAGCTCGTCAAAGAGCTCGAGGAAAAATGGGGCGTGAGCGCAGCGGCGCCAGTGGCGATTGCGGCCGTTGGCGGCGGCGCTGCTGCAGGCGCCGCACCGGTGGAGGTGAAGGAAGAATTCGACGTCATCCTCGCGGGCGTCGGTGCGAACAAGATTCAGGTCATCAAGGTGGTTCGCGAGCTCACGGGTCTCGGTCTCAAGGAGGCCAAAGATCTCGTGGAAGGCGCACCGAAGGCGGTGAAGGAAGCCGTCAACAAGGGAGACGCAGACGCCGCCAAGAAGAAGCTTGAGGACGTTGGCGCGACCGTTGAGGTGAAGTGAGACGTCGCATCCCGCGACACTCGACCAAGCGTAGGCAATCACGGCCGCTTCGGCGGCCGGTAGACCGGGAGAGAGCATGGCGTCACTGGTAACCCAGAATCTCAGGCTCAGACGGAACTTCGGAAAGATCAGGCGGGTACTCGATGTACCGAACCTGATCGAGATCCAGCGGCAATCGTACGACAAGTTTCTTCAATCGGACGTCTCGACGCCCGAGAAGCGAACGGACGTCGGTTTGCAGGGCGTGTTCAAGTCCGTGTTCCCGATTCGCGACTTCAGCGGAAGCGCGGAGCTCGAGTTCGAGAGCTATGTCATCGGAGAGCCGAAGTACGACGTAGAGGAGTGTCACCAGCGTGGCATGACGTTCTCCGCGCCGCTCAAGGTGACCGTCAAGCTCACGTCCTACGATATCGACCCGGAGCTGCAGACCAAGACCATCCGCGACATGAAGCAGCAAGAGGTGTACTTCGGGGAAATCCCGATGATGACCGACAACGGTACGTTCATGGTGAACGGCACCGAGCGAGTCATCGTCTCGCAGCTTCACCGATCTCCAGGCGTGTTTTTCGACCACGACAAGGGGCGCACGTCGGCGGGCGGCCGCTTGTTGTTCAACGCGCGCGTGATCCCGTATCGCGGCTCGTGGCTAGACTTCGAGTTCGACGCGAAAGACATCCTGTACGTGCGAATCGATCGTCGTCGCAAGTTTCCCGCGACGGTGTTGCTGCGCGCGTTAGGGATGAGCGCCGAGGACCTGCTCAACTACTACTACCCGTCGGAGAAAATCCGCTTCGAAGCGAAGAAGGCGTTCAAGCAGTTCGATTCGAAGTTGCTACTGGGCCAGCTCTGTTCACGAGAGATTCGTCACCCGACCAACAACGAGGTGCTCGTCAAGGAAGGGCGGAAAATCAACAAGCGCGCGATTCGTCAGATGGACGAAGCGGGAGTTCGCGAGATCCCGATTGCGCTCGACGAAGCCATCGGGCGCGCACCGGCTCACGACGTCGTCGATCCGAAGACAGGAGAGATCATCGTCGAATGCAACGGCACGATCACGGCCGAAATCTTCGACGTGATTCGCGAGAAGGGCATCGAAGAGCTCGATCTCCTCTACATCGACGACATCAACCGCGGGCCCTCGCTCAGGAACACCCTACTGCTCGACAAGATCGACACGGCGCAAGAAGCGATCATCGATATCTACCGTCGGCTCCGGCCCGGGGACCCTCCGACCCTCGAGACGGCGACGCAGTATTTCAACGATCTGTTCTTCAATCCCGACAAGTACGATCTGTCGGCGGTCGGCCGGATGAAGCTGAACCACAAGCTCGCGATGGACGTCCCACTCGAGCAAGGCACGCTCCGGAGAGAAGACATTCTCTCCGTCGTCGAGTATCTACTGTTGTTGAAGAACGGCACCGGCAGCATCGACGACATCGACCATCTGGGCAATCGTCGCGTCCGAACGGTCGGCGAGCTCGTCGAGAATCAGTACCGCGTCGGTCTCTTGCGAATGGAGCGCGCGATCCGCGAGCGGATGAGCTTGCAGGATCTCGAGACGCTGATGCCGCAGGAGCTCATCAACTACAAGCCGGTCTCCGCGGTGATCAAGGAGTTCTTCGGCTCGAGCCAGCTCAGCCAGTTCATGGACCAGACGAATCCGCTGTCGGAGGTCACGCACAAGCGCCGCTTGTCGGCCCTCGGACCGGGAGGTCTCACGCGCGAGCGCGCGGGCTTCGACGTTCGCGACGTGCATCCGACTCACTACGGTCGAGTGTGCCCGATCGAGACGCCGGAAGGACCGAACATCGGTTTGATTTCCAGCCTCAGTACCTACGCTCGTATCAACGAGTTCGGCTTCGTAGAGACTCCGTATCGCAAGGTGCAGTCCGGCCATGTGACGGACGAAGTCGTGTACTTGACCGCGCTGGAGGAGGAAGAGCACACGATCGCGCAGGCCAACGCGCCGATCGACAACGAAGGTCGCTTCGTGAACGAGCTCGTCGCAGCACGAAAAAGGGGTATTTCGCCGCAAGGCGATCAGACCATGGATTCGACCATGGTACCGCCCGATCAGCTGACGCTGATGGATGTGTCGCCGAACCAACTCGTCAGTGTCGCCGCGGGATTGATTCCCTTTCTCGAGCATGACGACGCGAATCGCGCCCTCATGGGGTCGAACATGCAGCGGCAGGCCGTACCGTTGCTGCGCACGGACGCGCCGCTCGTGGGCACCGGCCTCGAGGCGACCGTGGCTCGTGACTCGGGCGTCACGGTCGTCGCGCGACGTCCGGGAATCGTCGAGAGCGTCGATTCGGGACGCATCGTCGTCAAAGCGGAGCGCCCTACGGGCCCGCGGGATCCGGGCGTCGACATCTACAATCTGACGAAGTACCAGCGCTCGAACCAGAACACGTGCCTGAATCAGAAGCCGATCGTGGTCGTAGGCGAGCGCGTCAACAAGGGGGACGTCATCGCGGACGGTCCGTCGACGGAATGCGGCGAGCTCGCCCTCGGGCGCAACGTGCTCGTCGCGTTCATGCCGTGGAATGGTTACAACTTCGAAGATTCGATCCTCGTATCGGAGCGCTTGGTGCGCGACGATTACTTCACCTCGATCCACATCGAGGAGTTCGAGTGCGTAGCACGCGACACGAAGCTCGGACAAGAAGAGATCACGGTCGACATTCCCAACGTCGGAGAGGAGGCGCTCAAGGACCTCGACGAGAGCGGCATCATCCGCATCGGCGCCGAGGTCGTGCCGGGCTCGATTCTCGTCGGCAAGATCACCCCGAAGGGAGAGACGCAGCTGTCGCCGGAAGAGAAGCTCTTGCGGGCGATCTTCGGGGAGAAAGCGGGCGAAGTTCGCGACACTTCGCTGCGAATGCCGCCGGGTACCGAGGGTACGGTGATCGACGCTCGTGTGTTTTCGCGCAAGGGCGTCGTGAAAGACGACCGCGCGCTGAAGATCGAAGAGGAAGAGCGAAAGCGCCTCGAGGCCGACCGGGCCGACGAGCTCCGCATCATTCGGCAAGGCGCGCTGGCGCAGCTTTCGACGCTCTTGCTCGGCAAGGAGACGATGACTCGGCTCACCGACGACACCCGAAAGGTGCTTATCGGAAAGGGTGAGGTCATCACGCCGGAGAAGCTGGCCGAGATACCCTCGAGCTACTGGGCAGAGATCAAAGTCGGCGAAGACAAGATCGAAGAGGAAGTGTCGCGCATCGTCGACGCGATGAACGCGCGCAGCAATGCGATCAACGCCCAATTCGACTCGAAGATCGCGCGCCTTTCGCAGGGTGACGAGCTTCCGCCGGGCGTGATCAAGATGGTCAAGGTGTTCGTCGCCATCAAGCGTCGACTTCAAGTCGGCGACAAAATGGCCGGCCGACACGGCAACAAGGGTGTCGTCTCGCGGATCGTCCCAGTGGAAGACATGCCGTTCAGCGAGGAGGGCCTCCCCGTCGACATCTGCCTGAACCCGCTCGGTGTGCCCTCGCGAATGAACGTCGGCCAGATTCTCGAGACCCATCTCGGTTGGTCGGCGCTCGCGCTCGGAAATCAAATCTCGGCGTTGGTCGAGGCAGGCGACGTCGGCGGGCTCCGCTCGAAGCTCAAGTCGACGTATCCCGGCAGCGGAACGCCCGGGTTCATCGATGGCCTCGCCGAAGACGATCTGCTCCGCCTCGCGCGAAAGGCGGTGCGCGGCGTTCATTTGGCAACGCCCGTTTTCGACGGCGCCGACGAAGGCGAGATCTTCGATCTCTTGAAAACCGCTGGGCTGCCTGAGACTGGACAGTGCGTGCTTTTCGACGGCCGCAGCGGCGAGAAGTTCGACCTCTCGGTTACGGTTGGTGTGATGTACATGCTGAAGCTCCACCATCTCGTCGACGACAAGATCCACGCGCGGTCGACGGGACCGTACTCACTGGTCACACAGCAACCGCTCGGCGGAAAGGCTCAGTTCGGCGGTCAGCGACTCGGAGAGATGGAAGTGTGGGCGCTCGAGGCGTACGGCGCCGCGTACACGCTTCAGGAGATGTTGACGGTGAAGTCGGACGACGTCGCCGGACGCACGCGCATGTATGAAGCGATCGTCAAGAACGAGCACTCGCTCGAGCCCGGATTGCCCGAGTCTTTCAACGTCATGATGAAAGAGCTCCAGGCGCTCGCACTCGACGTGAGACTGATCGGAGAAGAGGAGGAGGCCGCCTGATGGAAGATCTTCTGACTACGCTCTTCGACAAGCCGAAAGATCCGCGCACCTACACGGCCATCCGCATCGGCATCGCCTCGCCCGACACGATTCGCTCGTGGTCTCATGGTGAGGTGAAGAAGCCGGAGACGATCAACTACCGTACGTTCAAGCCGGAACGCGACGGACTGTTCTGCGCGAAGATCTTCGGCCCGACGAAGGACTACGAGTGCAACTGCGGCAAGTATAAGCGCATGCGCCACCGGGGTGTGGTCTGCGAGAAGTGCGGCGTCGAAGTCATTCAGTCGAAAGTCCGTCGCGAGCGCATGGGCCACATCGAGCTCGCGACTCCGATCGCGCACATTTGGTTCACGAAGAGCCTGCCGAGCCGCATCGGCACGTTGCTCGACCTGACGTTGAAAGAGCTGGAGAAGGTTCTCTACTACGAGAGCTACGTCATTGTGGACCCGCGCGACACGGGCCTAGAAGTGAACGGCTTGCTCTCGGAGGCGGAGTTCCGCCAGAGGCTCCAGCAGTTCGGTCACGGCGCGTTCGAGGCCGGTATGGGGGCCGAGGCGGTTCGGAAGATCCTCTCGAACATCGACATCGAGGATTTGGCGGATGAGCTGCGCATCGCCGTCTCCGATACGAACAGCGAAGCCAAGCGGAAGAAACTCGTAAAACGACTGAAGGTCGCGCAGGCCTTCCAAAACTCGGGCTCGCGTCCCGAGTGGATGATTCTCGAGGTCATCCCCGTGATCCCGCCGGACCTGCGCCCTCTCGTGCCGCTCGATGGAGGTCGCTTCGCGACGTCGGATCTCAACGATTTGTATCGTCGTGTCATCAATCGGAACAACCGCCTGAAGCGTCTGATGGAGCTGAGCGCTCCCGACATCATCGTGCGCAACGAGAAGCGAATGCTTCAGGAAGCAGTCGACGCGCTGTTCGACAACGGGCGCCGCGGTCGGCCCATCGCCGGAGCCAACAAGCGTCCGCTCAAGTCGTTGAGCGACATGCTCAAAGGCAAGACCGGACGTTTCCGCCAGAACTTGCTGGGCAAACGCGTCGACTACTCGGGCCGCTCGGTGATCGTCGTCGGGCCGGAGCTCCGACTCCATCAGTGCGGCTTGCCGAAGAAGATGGCGCTCGAGCTGTTCAAGCCGTTCATCTACGGTCGGCTGGAAGAAAAAGGCCTCGTCACGACCATCAAGAGCGCCAAGAAGATGGTGGAGAAGGAGCGCTCGGAGGTTTGGGACATCCTCGACGAGGTGATCCGTGAACACCCGGTGCTGCTCAACCGCGCGCCGACGCTGCACCGCCTCGGCATTCAGGCCTTCGAGCCGGTTTTGATCGAAGGCAAGGCGATCCAGCTCCACCCGCTCGTCTGCGCGGCCTTCAACGCGGACTTCGACGGTGACCAGATGGCTGTGCACGTGCCGCTCTCCGTCGAGGCGCAGGTCGAAGCACGCGTGCTGATGATGTCGACCAACAACATCCTCTCACCGGCGAACGGCAAGCCCATCATCGTCCCGACCCAGGATACCGTTCTCGGTTTGTACTACATGACACGGCAGCGCTCCGGTGCCCGAGGAGAAGGGCGGAGATTCTCGGGCTTCGAAGAGGTACGCATCGCATACGATCAGGGGGCTTTGGAGCTCCATGCTGCCGTGACGGTCCGTCACGCCGGAAAACGGGTGGAGACGACCGTCGGTCGAGTGCTCCTCTATGACGTCGTGCCGCAAGACGTCGATTTCTCGCACGTCAATCGAAAGATGAACAAGCGGGCCCTCGGCGATCTCGTCGACATCGCCTACCGTGTCTGTGGCAACAAAGCGTGCGTGATCCTCGCGGACCGTTTGAAGGACCTCGGGTTCGCGATGGCGACCCGAGCCGGCATCTCGATCGGCATCAAGGACATGACCATCCCGGTCGGCAAAGCGAAGCTGCTCGGCGAGGCCACCGACTCCGTACGACAGATTCAGCAGCAATACGAGATCGGCAACATCACGAACGGCGAGCGCTACAACAAGGTCGTCGATATTTGGGCGGGTGTCACCGACCGAATCGCCGAACAGATGATGGGCGGGATTCAAACCGAGCGTATCGTCGATGGTGAGGGCAAAGCGATCTCGGTCGACAGCTTCAATCCGATTTGGATGATGGCGGATTCCGGTGCTCGAGGCAGCGCGCAGCAGATGCGCCAGCTCGCCGGTATGCGAGGTCTCATGGCGAAGCCGTCAGGCGAGATCATCGAGACTCCGATCACGGCGAACTTCCGCGAAGGCCTCACGGTGTTGCAGTACTTCATATCGACTCACGGCGCACGCAAGGGTCTCGCCGATACAGCGCTCAAAACCGCCAACTCGGGATATCTCACGCGTCGCCTCGTCGATGTGGCGCAGGATACGGTCATCGTCGAGTACGATTGCGGTACGCTCGACGGCATCGAGATCATGCCGCTCATCGAAGGCGGTGAGGTGATCGAGCGCCTCGGCGACCGTGTTCTCGGCCGTGTAGCGCTCGAAGACATCGTCGATCCGTTCACGAACGACGTGCTCGTGAAATCGAACGAGGAGATCGACGAAGAGAAGGTCGATCTGCTCGAAGCCGTCGGCTTGGAGCGAGTGAAGATCCGATCCGTGCTCACGTGCCAAGTGGTACGCGGCGTGTGCACGCTCTGCTACGGGCGTGATCTCGCGCGAGGTCATCTCGTGAACAATGCCGAAGCCATCGGCGTAATCGCGGCGCAGTCGATTGGCGAGCCGGGAACGCAGCTCACGATGCGTACCTTCCACATTGGCGGTACGGCGAGTCGGCGTGCGGAACAGACGACCCTCGAGCCACGGCACGAGGGGCTCACGCAGTACCACAACGTCGAGTCGGTCATCGACCGTGACGGCGTGCCAGTCATCATGAATCGCACGGCGGAAGTCTCGATCGTCGAAAAGATGGAGGATGGGCAGCTTCGCGAACGCGAGCGCTACCCGCTCGTCTACGGCGCGAAGCTACGCAAGCGCGACGGAGAGCCGGTAAAGCCCGGCAGCACGATCGCCGACTGGGATCCGTTCATGACGCCCATTCTCGCGGACGTCGAGGGCCGCGTGAAGTTCGGCGACATCATCGAAGGCGAGACGATGCGGGAGGATGTCGACCAAGTCAGCGGCATGTCGACAAAGGTCATCAAGTCGATCAAGGGATCAGCCGACCGTCGCCCACGTATCTCGATCAAGGACGCGCACAGCACGACGTTGCAGCGGCCGCGCGGAGGCGCTGCGCGCTATCTGCTCCCGGAGGGCGCTTACCTCGCCGTGGACGAAGGCGACGAAGTGATGCCGGGCGACGTGGTTGCAAGAATTCCACGCGAGACCGCGAAGACGAAAGATATCACGGGCGGGCTACCTAGAGTTGCCGAGCTTTTCGAAGCGCGACGACCGAAGGAATTCGCCGTGATCTCCGAGATCGACGGCACCGTGAGCTTCGGCAAAGACACGAAGGGCAAGCGCAAGGTCGTCGTCAGTCCAGAGACGGGTGATCCACGCGAGTACCTCGTGCCGAAAGGCAAGCACGTGCTCGTGCAAGAAGGAGACTTCATTCGCGCGGGCCAGCAGCTCCACGCGGGCTCTTCCAATCCTCACGACATTCTGCAGGTGAAGGGTGAGAAGGAGCTGGCGGCGTATCTGGTGGACGAGATTCAGGAAATCTATCGACTCCAGGGCGTGAAGATCAACGACAAACACATCGAGGTCATCGTGCGTCAGATGCTCCGACGCGTGCGCATCACCGAGCCTGGCGACTCCGAGTTGTTGGTGGGCGACCAGGTCGAGAAGGCCCGCTTCCGGACGACGAATGCGGCGCTCGAAGCGGAGGGCAAGCGACCCGCGATGGCCGAGCCTCTCTTGCTCGGAATCACGAAGGCCAGCCTGGCCACGGAGAGCTTCATTTCGGCGGCATCCTTCCAGGAGACCACGAAAGTGCTGACCGAGGCTTCGGTGAATGGCTGGACCGACCATCTGCGCGGCCTCAAGGAGAACGTGATCATGGGACGGCTGATTCCGGCCGGCACCGGCGTCACGTGGAACACGGAGATCGATGCCGACACGCCCGGAGCGACGGTCCAAGAGGACGACGGCGACCTCACGCAAGCCTTGGCCAATCCGTGAGCGCAAGCGCGAGACAGCCACGTGGTATTCGGACGGAAAATGAAGCAATGCATCGTTTGACTGACATGATCGGGCTGAGTAGGCTCCGGGATTCCGTATTTTCCCCCGACCCACTCGGTTCGCTTGTGAGCCGACTTTCCACGCGGGCGAAATAAGGAGAAAGCGTGCCGACGATCAATCAGCTTGTGCGCAGCGGGCGGCGCGACCTCGCCCGGAAAACCGATGCTCCGGCTCTTGCGGGCTCGCCCCAACGCCGCGGGGTTTGTACGCGCGTGTACACGACCACTCCCAAGAAGCCCAATTCGGCGCTTCGCAAGGTAGCTCGCGTGCGACTCACGAACGGAATCGAGGTGAGCGCGTACATCCCGGGGGTGGGGCACAACCTGCAGGAGCACTCGGTCGTCCTCATCCGCGGCGGCCGCGTGAAGGATCTTCCGGGAGTTCGATATCACATCGTGCGCGGGACCTTGGATTCGGTCGGCGTCACGGATCGGCGTCAGGGTCGTTCGAAGTACGGCGCCAAGCGGCCGAAGTAAGGGAAGCAAAGCGAGACTCTATGTCGAGGAAAGGCCCAGCGAAGAAGCGCGAGATCCTGCCGGATCCGAAGTATCACGACGAGACGGTGTCGAAGTTCATCAACTCGCTCACCCACGCCGGCAAGAAGAGCACCGCAGAACACATTTTCTACGGTGCTCTCGACTCTGTTGAAACGAAGACCCAGGAAGCCGGGTTGGACACCTTCCGCAAGGCTCTCGACAACGTTCGACCCGCCGTCGAGGTGCGCTCGCGGCGCGTCGGCGGAGCTACCTACCAGGTTCCCATAGAGGTGCGTACACAACGCCAAACTGCTCTTGCGATTCGATGGTTGATCGGCCAGGCGCGCCTCCGAAGTGAAAAAACCATGCAAGACCGGCTCGCGGCCGAACTGATGGACGCCGCGAACAATCGGGGCGCGGCCGTCAAGAAGCGCGAAGACACGCATCGCATGGCCGAAGCGAACAAGGCGTTCGCCCACTACCGCTGGTAGGGCGCGAAGAGACTGGACCATGGCTCGCAAGATCCCCCTCGAGAGAATTCGCAATATCGGCATCGTGGCCCACATCGATGCCGGTAAGACCACGACCACCGAGCGAATCCTCTTTTATACGGGCACGAGCCACAAGATCGGCGAGGTCCACGACGGCACCGCCACGATGGACTGGATGGTCCAGGAACAAGAGCGTGGGATCACGATCACGTCCGCGGCCACGACCTGCGCGTGGCGCGAACATCAGATCAACATCATCGACACGCCGGGCCACGTCGATTTCACGATCGAAGTAGAGCGATCACTGCGCGTACTCGATGGAGCGGTCGGGGTCTTCTGCGCGGTCGGCGGCGTCGAGCCGCAGTCCGAGACCGTGTGGCGCCAAGCCGATCGCTATCACGTCCCGCGGATTGCGTTCGTCAACAAGATGGACCGGGTCGGCGCCGACTTCGATGCCGTCGTCGCGCAGATTCGTGAGCGTCTCAGCGCGCCTGGCGTGCCGATTCAAGTGCCGCTCGGTAGCGAAGACACGTTTCGTGGCGTCATCGACCTCGTTCAGATGAAGACCGTCGAATGGTTCGACGATGAGCTGGGCTCGAAGTTCCAGGCCGAGGACATTCCCGCCGAGCTTCGTGAGAAGGCCGACGCGGCTCGCGAGAAGATGATCGAGGCCCTCGCGGACGTCGACGAAAGCCTGATGGAAAAGTTCCTCGACGGCAGCGAGATCTCGGAAAAGGAAGTTCGCGCTGCCTTGCGAAAAGGAACGGTGAGCCTTCAAATCGTGCCGATCATCTGCGGTTCGGCGTTCAAGAATAAGGGGGTCCAGGCTTTGCTGGACTCGGTCGTCGAGTATCTCCCTTCGCCGCTCGACGTCCCGCCCGTCACCGGCATCGACCCGAACACCGAGAAGGAAATCGTGCGCAGGCCGGCCGACGACGAGCCTGCTTCTGCGCTCGCGTTCAAGATCATGACCGACCCTTACGTCGGGACACTCGCTTTCGTGCGCGTGTACTCCGGCGTTCTCAGCGTGGGCGATCAGCTGTACAACGCGAGCAAGGCCAAACGGGAACGTGTAGGCCGCTTGGTTCGCATGCACGCGAACGACCGCGAAGACATCAAAGAAGTCTGCGCCGGCGACATCGCCGCTGTGGTCGGGCCGAAAACGTTGACGACCGGAGACACCCTCTGCTCGGAAGACAAGCCGGTCGTTCTTGAGAGCATCAACTTTCCCGAGCCGGTCATCTCGATCGCTATCGAGCCGAAGACGAAGGGGGACCAGGACAAGGTTTCCGCAGCTCTCCACAAGATCACACAAGAGGATCCTTCGTTCCGAGTGAGCGCGGACGCGGAGACCGGCCAAACGCTGATCTCCGGCATGGGCGAGCTTCACCTCGAGATCGTGGTCGACCGATTGACGCGAGAGTTCAAGGTCGAGGCGAACATCGGTAAGCCGCAGGTCGCTTACAAGGAAACGATCCGCAAGGCGGTCACGCAGGAAACGCGCTTCGTCAAGCAGTCGGGTGGTCGCGGTCAGTACGCGCATGTGGAGCTCGAAGTATCGCCGAACGAGACCGGTAAAGGTTTCGCGTTCGAGAACAACATCAAAGGTGGAGTGATCCCGCGCGAGTACATTCCGGCAATCGAGAAAGGGATCCGAGAGGCGCTGAGCACGGGACCGCTCGCGGGCTATCCGGTGCTCGATACGAAGGTCAGTCTCCTCTACGGCTCCTACCACGAAGTCGACTCGTCGGAGATGGCGTTCAAGATCTGCGGCTCGATGGCTTTCAAGGAAGCTTGCCGTAAGGCGAGTCCCGTGTTGCTCGAGCCGATCATGGACGTCGAGGTCGTCATGCCCGAAGAGTACATGGGCGACGTCATCGGCGATCTCAGCGGTCGCCGCGGCAAGATTCAGAGCATGACGGCCCGCGGCGGCGCGCAGGTCGTTGCGGCGCAGGTGCCGCTCGCGACGATGTTCGGGTACGCAACCGATGTTCGATCTCGCACGCAGGGGCGCGCGACTTTCACGATGCAGTTTGGTCACTACGAGCCGGTGCCGGCGTCGGTATCGGAAGAGCTCGTTGCTCGCGCCGTCGGCTCCTGAGATCGGGACGTCGACCGCTAGCGGAAAGAGGAGAGAGAGATGGCGAAGGAGAAATTCGAGCGAAAGAAGCCGCACTTGAACGTGGGAACGATCGGGCACGTAGACCACGGGAAGACGACGTTGACGGCAGCGATCACG